>Ga0181612_107875_pt1 | contig 11510 bp, 4 predicted proteins | sample HoacroProtozoa21_FD_119630 | JGI IMG/M metagenome (GOLD analysis project Ga0181612, IMG submission 119630) | Hoatzin crop microbial communities from Cojedes, Venezuel. Combined Assembly of Gp0051906, Gp0051904, Gp0051908
AGGAAGAACTTCTTCCCTCTGAGGGTGACGGAGCCCTGGAACAGGCTGCCCAGGGAGGTTGTGGAGTCTCCTTCTCTGGAGATATTCAAGACCCGCCTGGACAAGGTCCTGTGCAGCCTACTGTAGGTGACCCTGCTTTGGCAGGGGGGTTGGACTAGATGACCCACAGAGGTCCCTTCCAATCCCTACCATTCTGTGATTCTGTGACAGAAACCTTTTTGTTGTTTGTGGTTTTTTGGGGGTTTTTTTGGGGGGGGAAGGAGAGATAGATTTGTTTGTTTGTGGGACTTGATCCTCAGTGCTTAAGGCAGAGCTAGAAAACTGTCACAAGGCTAGCATTTGAACCAGGGTAATCCGTCTGTACTAATGAAGTAGAAATGACAAAGTATCTATTTGTGTCTGTGTATTTAATATACAGTGCTAGGTTCTGATTGACGGGGAAGAGCTTATGCTGTATTTGAAGGACACTTCCTTGGAAGGCAAGGGAACAAGTTTCTAGGTTCTGCCAATCCTTTCATGGGAAAGCAGCACCTTACCTTCTGCAATGACAAACTGCGTGGTTTGGAATATAAGGTGTAATCCAAGAATCATGTGTATTTATTTTAAAATAAATTGAGAATCACTGTAAATGCAGTTCAGTTCTTTCCATTATAGTGTTACTTGCAAGCTAGTCAAATCTGGTATCTTTTAAATATTTAGGGCCCGTGGTCCTATACTGTATATATATTTACATTTTTATTTGAGGTTGCTGTAAGAAGAATTAAGATGGTCCTGAAGATATGTGGTTTTGGTGTGCTTTTGGAAACTCAAGAGACTTCTGCTATGTATTAACGATCAGGTTTTCTATTTAGACAATGGATCTCAATGTTTTAGTTGGTTTAGTAATAGCTGCTTTTAGATAGAAGCTGTTGGATCTGAATAGCCCTGATATTCTCAGTCAGTCACTGAATTAGCACTCCAATGATTTGTGCTGCAGACCACATGAGCCAGAGCAACACGGAAAGACAAAAACAAATTATTGGAAGAGAGATGAAACAAATATCATTACCTTCAAACAGTACCATATTCTATGTTCATGACAGTTCAAGTACTGCAGGGTTCAAGTGCACTGTGAATTTGTGCAACTTCAAAATCACCTTTCTAGGCAATCAGTTCTTACTGGTGAACTATAAAACTGAGGTGACATTGTCCAGTTTACAAGGGTAAAACAGCCATTGGGTTTCTTTGATCTTAACATTAGTTCTTTATATGAAATGATTAGTTTCATTCCCTTATTCGTGCTTTTGTTCCTGTTACAGATCTTGCATCAGTTTAGTTTGATTCATTATCTGTAAGCTAAACTGGTTTTTAAGCACTAAAAAAAAAAAAGTTGGTGTAGAAAAGTGGATATGTCACAGTTAAGAAACCTGTATAGGAAGCTACATTTTTTTCAGAAGGAAGGATCTTTCCAATCTGTTAGTGGGATAATTGTTCTTCAATGATACCATGAAAAATATTTAACACAGAAAGAGAGGACAAGAACCAGTTTTTGCTGAAAGTAGTGTTAAGATTTCAAGAAGGCAATATTTTTATTTTGCAGTCTATTTTTTTATTATCTAGAGAGTCTGAAATATTCTTTCCAATACTTCACTATTTCTAGTATTCCTTCTTTGTTGTGCTTAGAGTACATTCTAGTGGAACTTATGTGAAATGGAAATTAAATACAAAATAAGTAAATCATAGTGAAAAGTAGCAGTTGTCTGTGAGTGTGATTCATTTGACCTCCTTTTTCATCTGTAGTGAATAAATCAGATACAAGTAACTATGCTGTGAATATTTAAATTTGCAGGATATCATTCCAATTCTATGGGTTGCAGTTCTTACAGTATAAAAATTCTGATCGTATACTTTCCCCTCTGTTTTAGAAGTGGTTGAGGTCGAACACTAATTCTCCTGGAACACAGATTCTAATCTTGTTCCACCCTGCTTTGCTGGCATATTTAGTGAATTTTTAAGGTTTTATTTGTGGTTTTTCTTACTGTTTTTTATCTGTCACTGTTCAAATGGCAATTTCCTATATTTCTATGCTACATTCCAGAAAAATAAGTGATCTGTTTACAATGCAGTTTCTAATTTTTCAAGTTCAATATTCGAATTACATTTTCTGCTTCTGGTTTGCTATGAGTCAATTGATTTTTCCCTCTTTAAGTGTACCAAATGTGCATGATTTGACATGAAGACACAGTCTTTAATCAGACTGCAGAAGAAACAGAGAAAACACAGTAGTATCTTCCTATATTTCTGCATACTATGTGACATCTTTACCACAAATGGACATATATTGTTTTGTGCCTGTCCTATTCTGTAAGTTCTCCCATGGTCCCTAGTCAGACCAATAATGATCTCTGAAACAGCCAGCTTCTGTTCGTTGTTCCTTGTAGCCTGCTCGTATTGTTGCTGTAAAAAAAAAAGCCATTTGCTTTCCTGAAGAAGCTTCCTTGTGTTTTCTCATTTTCCACATTGATGTTATTTTTACCCTTGACTGCAGCATGAGTTGGATTTGGCGGTTCCATACTTTATATAGTGTACAATATAAAACACCCGTACTATATATACAATGTATATAGCTTTTCAAACTGACAGTTGAAGGTTAGCTGGACTTTTAGTGGCTACTTGGTACTGTGGTGTGTGAGTGTATGTCTTGGAATATATTAACCATATCACTGCAGCAGAGAGGCCACAATCATGTTGCATATGTAATTATTTTGCCTAGTACAGCAACAGTTTAGAGCAGCTTCCCCCCTACTCTTCTGTGATCTGGTAGTAGTGGTGATGGATTCATGGGATGCTTGGGGCTGCAGGAACAAACCAAACTCCATACTGCAGTGCCAAGGATTCCTGTGATTTGCAGATGTTCCCTGTGCATTGTCCTAGGAGGCACACAGAAATGAAAGAGAATTGAAAATTTTACACAGAATTCATTGTTAAAGGATTACCTCACAATGCTTTTGAAATATTGATTAATTGATCTGAGAGACAGAATATGTCAATATTACAGGTTTACCTGTGTCATGGATTGTGATATAGAACATGCAGGTTCTACTGGATATAATGAATTCCGTGCCTCTTAAAAAGTCGTTTTCCCCCTCTTTTAATAGAGGGCCCCTCAGAATAACCACGGTAGTCAATTTTTTGAATATATAAAAACATTAGTACTTATAACGCTGAGTAACATGAAGAGCCCTGCCTCGTCATGGAGCAGTGGAGTTCTTGGGGTGCATGAACTAAACAATATTAGTTCAGTCCAGCTAAGCGGCACACACTGAATGCAACCAGTGATGTCTGATACCTGTGCTAATCTTTTTGAAGACAGATGCTTTTCTTTGGACTGACTTAGTTGAATTATTTAATAATATACATTAGTATTTATTTTAGATTGAGTTATCCATTCACATTTTCATTAACAGAAATATTTAATAATTTCCATGTGTATTATATATTAATTCCATCTTGCTGTGAAAACCAAGATTTCCAGATTCCAAACACTTCAATGTTGGCACACAGAGTTATCGTCATTAAGACACCGCGGACATTTGTGGGACCAGGTTTTGATGGTAGTATTCCAGTATGCACCCAGTTTCTCTCTTGAACAAGTGGTGTGGAGTTACGTGGCCTTTCTAGACTGGTTGCAATGTTCCCTAGTGTGGTAAAACTCATCACTTTCTAATTTGCACAAAGAAAACTGAATTTTGTCATCTTATAACTGTCTGTGGAAAAACAAACCTAATATTAGGGGAAGAATGCAATTCAGTTTCAAATATTTTTAGAAAACTAACTTTTATTAGAAGTAATTATGCTAACTGTATCATGTCTTGAAATGTCTCCTTAGATGAATTCAAAGTCCTGTCCTTTTGGTATGTGTTAGTATGTTTTTCGAAAAGACCTACTGCTCCTCAGTTTAAGTAAAGCTCAGAATTTATTATTATTAGTGTGAAAACAAAAGCAGTGTTCTGTTCAAACCTCTATTCTGGATGACCCTGCCACTGCTGTCATGCTCAGTATTTTTAATTTTTTCCTTTTTCTGGTTTAGGCAGAGTTTTGGAGAGGTCTGTCAGGAAGATTTTAATGTGTTCCAGGTAAATGAAGATTACCTGCCATGGGAGTACCATTGTGACTATGCACTCTGCTGTTTCCTCAGGAAAATACAGTTCTGTTACAAAGACTGCATCAACATTCCTGTATTTTGGGTGCTTCAGGAACTGATATTTCTCCACACTGGGTTTTATGCTGATTTCTGTTTCTGATGGCTATAGAATTACAGCATGCTAAAGGTATTGGATTGGAGGTAATTTCCAAAGAATACCTCCATTGCAGTGCCGTAACAAGACAACCTGGTTCTCTTCCATCCTCTTCTGCTCCGCAGACTCTATGATGTATTTCAGTGCTGCTTATCCTCTTGGTCTTCTACTTTCTATTTACACTAGCTGCAAACAAATATATCTTTTTTTTTTCCTGTACTTTTATTAATTTCACAGTAAAACTTCACAAGTATCATTCATATTTTTCAGCACCTTTTCATATTACCTTCTGGTTTTCTTCTTGTTTTTAAGAGAATCATCGAGCTTTCTGTCATTTGGCTTGAAAGGAAGACTTCTGTTACATTTGGAGTTACATTCTGAAATTCTTTTCATTACAAAAGTGCATTATCTGTTTAAACTTGTTCATTAAAACAGGAAAATTGCATACTAAAATAGCATTAGTGTACTTATGGAGTATTTCACTTCTTGCGGGTTTCTTTGAGAGGACTTGAGGATCCTGAGTCAATCAAGCCACCTTTTTTGTTTTTTTTTTTCTTCGTTTTTGATCTTTGCTACAATTCAAGTAGGTACTTGATCTGATTGTAAAAAAATTGGTGATATTATTTACTGACAATGATTAGCAAGTCCACTGATCCACTTTCATCTTGCACATTGAAAACTGCTTCAGCTATAAAACTGTTAAGTCATCTGCCATGTAAATTAATCATCTTTTACTACAGATTAAGAATTTGGAGACCAGGAATATATTGTGACATGTATTTGCAAATATGCATTCATTCACGAAAAGCATAATGAATAAAAAAGATGTTCATCCCCCCAAAGTGTACAATTCTTTTCAGAAGAACCAGTAATGGTAGAGCAGGGATAGCTAGTATTATCCTCTTGGCCGTTTGTAAATGGCGATTTTTTTGGTATCTCACTTTCCCTTGGCATCCTGCCTTACATGATTTTTATTACTGAAATGCATTTCGGTATTCTTGAAGAAAAGGGTACTATATGAAGGCGTGTAGATAAAGGCTTTAATACAATGTGCTTAAGTAAAAATATTTGAACTTTGAACAAATTGAGTCATAGGCCTGAAGTAACATTGGTAGATATGAGGTGCAGCTGAGATGACACAGAAATGTATCAAGCATCACACCAATACAGTGATAGTCCAGGCACTTAAAAAAAAAAAAAAAAAAGTGCTAATAATTGTTCTTACCCTTGTTCTTTCAGTCACTTTGGTTAAATTACATAGTATTTTTCTACTTAAAATGACAGATGTCAAGATAGTCCCTCGCATGCTTTGCTCTGATGATGCAGCAAAACCCATACCCAGGTTTTATGCAGCTCTGAGTATTATTACATTTGTGATGTGAGAAAATTTCACCTTCTTCTCTCCACAACGATCAGTAGAAGGTGTGCAGAGGAAGGAGCTTCTTTTTGCTCAAGAAAACTTCAGAGAAGTCACAGGCAATGAATGAGCCAAATTTTCAGAGGGCTCTGTGGAAAAGGTTGCAGAGTATCGAAATCTGGATGAATCCTTGTCACTCTACTTCTAGCTTTTGTTTTTCTGACCCTCACCTACCTTTGGTATTTAAGTTGCTACTACTGTTTCTGTGAATTTCTGTTTTTGGGGCCCATTCTGCTTAGCACCAGTAGGATGCTAATGGTAGAGCTGAATGTAAAGGGGGTTCCCAATACAGGGTGAAACTGTAGAAGTGCAGGGGTCTGACTGCAGACAAAAATCCATTGTTGCACAGAAACATACAGCAAGGATACTAAAAACCCTTTAAGCATTCTGCAAAATGTTAAGTGCTTGGCAAATATCCTTAGTATTTCTTTATAACAAACTGGGGTGGAGGGGAGGGGATGGGATGGGATGGGCAGAAGAAGAGGTAGACTATAAATAGCTCCCCAAACAAGTAAGAAAACTAGACAGTGAGTGAATTACCATGAAGCCAGGTGCTACAGTGATGTAATCAGCATCTGCTGTTTTTAAAAATTTGTTTATCCTGTTTTCTGGTTAGGGAAGTCATGAGTGGTGGTGGAATTCTGGTATTAGAAATGTTACCGGCTGCTCATTTCTTTCTATTTCCCTCCCTTAAAATCTATTGCAGGCCTTTATAGGAAGATTTGTGAAACTCTCAGAGAGCAGATTTATTGTTGGGGCAAAAGTGTTTGTGGCTGCACAAATCGGTTGGCAGTAGGCTGTTGCCCAAGGGAGGGGAAGAGCTATGCAATACACAACCCATTGAAAACCACCCCAGTGGAGGCTACAAGAGAGCTTTTTTAGAATTTGCAGCCAGATTTGTGGGCTTTGCAGCAGCAAAGAAGTGGTTGTTGACTCACAGGAGATAATGATGCCTTTACTAAGACTATTTACATATTTGTGTGTGTGTGAATGAACAAAACTATAGACAATCATGAGATAGTAACAAAACTGAATGTTCCACGTGGTGAAGTGTGATAGCTGTCATTGTATCTTTGCAGTTTGTTGTAGGTTGGACAGTACATATAAGTGTCAAGAAAAATGCCTGATACTTCAAAGGGGAACTGTGCAAGGCCTCTCTGTAGGGTATTTGTGGGAAATTCTTAGATCATTGAAATCTATCCATTTGCTTGGCTTCACAAGAGAGAAAGCTGTTATCACTTGTTTTAGCCAGGGTAATAATGAGAAGAAAAAACTGCATTTAGTGTTACCTTGTGAGTGTGATGCTCTTTGTGTCTGAATGTGCCCTGTTGAGTCCTGAGCGGCTTTAAACCAGTGGGAATTTCAGTCTCACAGTTGATTGTCTTGAAGTGACTTATTTGAAATAAGTATGGATTACAAAGAACACTTCACATATCCTGGGGAAAAATTACAGGTTTTCAGTTTAATAGGGGGAGGGGGTTTATGATATCTACACGTTCCCTTTAAGAAAAGCTACAGAGTTGTAAATTTCCATCTGATGAATAACACACTGAAGAAGTATCTAAGTCATAGTATGTAAATTACCAGTTCATTAATATAAGTAAATAAAATATTCCATGATGAAAGATTTCACAATTTCATTTCTTTTGGATATTACGGAAACAAAACAGTGTCATCACCCTGTCTGTCATGGATGTGCATCACACCTATGATCTCTTGTCCATGGTGCAATGTCTTGCCCAAATTACAGTGCTAAACATCAGAAACACCAAATTTGTTTTCTTCAGAAAACTGTTAGGAACACAGGAAAATCTTTATAAAACATGTATTACTACAGAGAGGTACTAGAGTTCTAGACAAACTTAACTTGAAAAAGAAAAAAGATTATCAGCCCAACAGCACCTTTTTTTAAGAGACTGTATATTTCACAATGCAAATAGATTTCAAAAGTTAGCATTTAGAAACAAGGATAATTGTAGATTGTATGGTGCCTGTAAGAAATTCTTTTACTGTGTAATTTGCATGTTAGTTGCTCCAGCTTCTTATGTTGTATTGAACAGGATCCTTTAGAGGAATAGATACAGAATCCAAAACAAGTTGGAGCTACAGCAGTTAGAGTGAAAGCCACTGCTGTAGCTTATCAAGAGTTTACATTTCATAATTTTCATTTGGCAGATTGATTTGTCATCGAAGGTGTTGTTCTATCTCTTATTAGACTTGAGGTCGCATACTGATATCTGTTTGCCTACACAGTAGCATTACAGTATTTTTTAAAAATAAATCCATCTTTGGAAGAAGTACAACTTTCTTGGGCTTAGTGAAAAGATAGCTTTTTAAATAAAATCTTTCAATATTTCTGGTGTATTTCCTGAGATTTATTTGTAGAATCTGTTTGAGATCTCACTTTACCTAACTCTCATATTTCAGTTTTTTCTTGATACTATTAAAAGCCACAAATATTTTACTTTAAAATGTAGACTACTTGCTTTATTTTGTCTTGCCGGGCAAGAATTCCTCTATTCTTTCTCTGTTAATGAAGCCTTTTTCACAACTTTTTAAAATTTTCAGTTTTTATCTGTTGCTCTAGGAGTTGTAATTATAAGCACAAATTTATATCTATCTATATATATTTATAGTCTCTCTCTATATATATTTATAGTCTCAAACTGTAAATAGCTATGCATATGGTTATCTGTGTTATCATTAAAGTCTCCTTTGAAGTCTGTGAGGATATTTCTGCTAATAAAATGAAGTCTGTTTGTGATTGGTTGCATGAAGGTGCCAGTTATACAGAAATATGTACTCGAGTAATTTTGTGCAAACAGGATAGCTATTTTGATATTGATTAAATTATTCACAGAGCAAGAGATGTAACTACAGCTATAGGAAAACTATGCAGCAAATGAAAGCTTTTTAAATCAGGTGAAAAAAAGAGGAGAAGAAGTAGTCCTCGTTTAAAAATTCTTAGAATCAATCAGCTACAGATTTTTGATAGTAAGAGCATGTACCACTAGAGAAAAGGGGCGTGATGGCTCTCTTGTATCCTGGAAGATCTCTTGACTTTAGTTCAATATAAGTTAATTGGCTGAGTTAAAAGAAATTTGGTGAAATTTAGAGAAGGTCTGGAAAATCTTGGTTTCCCTGACCTTGAAATCTGTACATTAACGAACAAGTCTTCACAGAGATAGTGGTTGAAGTACTAGTGCCCAAAGCACTTACTAGAGATAAAGTATTCAGGTACCTCTGAAAGGAAATTACCAAGTTGTTCATAAACAATTACTAATAAAACTGTGCCTTTTCAATTTCAGAATATTTTAAATATTATTTGTTTTTCAACAATAATAATGCTAAGAATTTAAAATTTAGGAAAATTTTTTTGTATATAGAGACCAGGTGTACTTCTGCTGAAGGTATATTTTTGGTTCTTTTTTTTGATAGTCTTGTTAAACATGGGGATGCATGCTTGGAAACAGATGAATGTCCATGTTCATGGAAAGGAAAGGAATACTTTCCAGGTGACAAAGTCATTTCTTCCTGTCATACATGGTAAGTAGAGATCTAGTTAGGTGACTGTTTCATTAGTTGTTTATTTATGGATTGACTATTCCTTCATGTTTCTTAAAAAGAAATTTCACACCAGATTCTTGTAAATCATCTGCCCTAATTTTGTATTTACATTTGTTTAATGAGCTGTTAAAATGACATCTTTTTTTAGGGTTTGTTGTTTCAAGGAACTTGTAGATAACAAAATAACAGCTGTTTGGATTTTTTTTTTTTTTAAAAGCTTAATTTAGAAAAATCCATTGTTTTGTTTATCAAGACAATCTAAATTAATATTCCTTGGCCAGTGTTCCAAAAGTACAGGTAAAATTCTTCAAAGATTACACTTGAGTGACATTTGTTAAAGCTTTTTACTTATTTGTTTTCATATTTAGCATTGAATCTGAGCAGTCTAAGGACCCAAAACATAACCATGTGACCATAAGCATACGCTCGATACAATGATAAATTGAGTACTGAGCCACGTCATACACTGAGCATAGTAGCAGACAAATTAGTTGCTAATTTTGCGTGTGTGGATAACTGATGAATCAATCGGCTTTTAAAGGAAGTGTTCCAATAGACAAAGGTTGATAAGATCCCTCAAATACATGCAGAAACCTACTCCTTTTACTATCCAGTGTTGTAAATGCAGCACACAGCCTATAGCTACATTACTCCGTGAAGTTTCTTTGAGAACTCTCGTTATAAGGTAGTGCACTACCATTTCAATAAGCTTCAAAAGAGCTAAGATGTGAAAATATGCCATATCTGGCTGATCCTGAAACAAACTTGTTTCCTGATGGTCCCTGTCTGTTGTCTTCTCTGACCACTGTTGAATGTTGCAAGCTGACACTAATCAGCACTAGTTGTCTTACTAGAGCCTCAGAAAAATCAGCTGTACGGTCAAGCATCAAGATACTATGGTAGTGGTGTAGCTTCCAGCTTTCCAGCAGAGCAGTTCCTTCCTTTTGTCCCCTACTTATAGCTTACCAGGAGCATTTAACTGAGGTCACCTGGTAAACTACTTCTCCTGGCCTGCACAGCTCAGTATAGCCTAGTGCAGTGAAGGCTTGTCCAGTCAGCTCTAATCACTGCCTTGTCTGGATGTCGTTGCCCCCTCCAGCCTTGTGCTGACTGCCTACCTCTGCCTCTTGTCAGGTCCTCAGTATCTGCTCTAGAAGATATTTGTAGCCCTTTGGTCGACTGGTGAAGCGACTTACAAGCCATCTCCACTGGGCAGGCAGGTAAAGCGACCCGGGTTATTCACCCCCTTATTTCCAAACGGCTCTCCAGTTGGACCTGGTGTGGGATTGCTTGCATCAGAGAGAACTATTATATCCCATTTAATCTGTATGAGACTTCACCAAAGGCAGCAGCAGTACAGGCAGAAAGACACTGGATGTTTAGCCTTCCCTCTTTATTTCTGAGGCCAGGTCCGTTAATTCATGTACAAATCCTGAAGGCTGTCATGGCTTTTCTAGTCTTCCATGTCCAGAAGCAAAGACAGATTAAGTGATAACGGCTTTTTGGCAATCAAGTGTTCACTGACAGATGGGAAGTCTGCAACAAGCTTTGCTTGACACAAAGTGTAGAAAGTCTTTGAGGCTGCTGTATGTGTATGCAGGGGTGTTTGGTATGACAAGGGAAATGTGCATTCTTGCTTGTGCAAAGCATGAGAATACTCCTGTGCAAACAAACCCACTTAGGCACTCATAGGAGTTATAACAACTTCAGTGTTACTTAGTGCAAAGAAATAGTGTGCATTGATACTAAATATAATCTTATTCATATCTGATATAGTATTTGCAACATAACTATTAATCTGATTTGACTATTGAACAGTAAAAGGGCAAATAAAATAATTTCTTAAATTGGCAAAACTACTAGTGGAGTGTCAGAAACTTTCAGTCCAAGCTCTGGGGTCTGTCTGAACTGCGGTTCTAGGTTTCCCAAGTTTGGTTTTCAGTGCAACTGCCTGATATTGCTTACATGTGCTGATGAGATTAAACACAAAAGGTTATAACACTAACTGAAGGTATCAGGACAGTATTTTGGTGCTGTGCTGTGCAAGGCAAGATGGGTGGGCAGTTAGCTATGCTGGTTTGCTGTCAAACATTGAGACCATTCGGCAAATGCTGGTTAGTTTCTGTGCACTGCTGAATTGGGCCTTCCGTATTCTTAAACAAATACTTCTTGGAAATACTTTTTTTAAAAAGCAGTCAAAGTTTGCAGATCACTAGTAGCTCTGTTTTTCCAGCTAGGACTCTCTAGAT
>Ga0181612_109071_pt1 | contig 11510 bp, 10 predicted proteins | sample HoacroProtozoa21_FD_119630 | JGI IMG/M metagenome (GOLD analysis project Ga0181612, IMG submission 119630) | Hoatzin crop microbial communities from Cojedes, Venezuel. Combined Assembly of Gp0051906, Gp0051904, Gp0051908
AAGGAAAGGAAAGGAAAGGAAAGGAAAGGAAAGGAAAGGAAAGGAAAGGAAAGGAAAGGAAAGGAAAGGAAAGGAAAGGAAAGGAAAGGAAAGGAAAGGAAAGGAAAGGAAAGGAAAGGAAAGGAAAGGAAACTTAGTCATAATCTACTCATAATGCTGTCAAAATTAATGGCAAAAGTCTTGTTTGCCTTTATCAGGCAGAATCAGTCCTCCTAGTGAGACTGTATTACAGACCTGGGGCTTGCCTGCAAACCCACTGCCAAAGGGGTAAAGGGACGCTGCTTAACTGAAACACAGGTCATGTCATGGGGAAAACTATGCAGGAAGGAGTTCCATCTCCTCCTGATTCCAATTCTGTATCTTTTACAAAGATCAGTCTTATTGGTACAGTCCTGTGCTACCTTGTCATGCAAACTGCTGAAGAAGGGAGTGGGAGGAAGGCAAATCATTCTGCAGAAGTAGGTCCACAAGAGAGGTATTTAGGTTTTATAAATAGGTCTATAAATAATACATTTCTATTTCTGCTGGTTTTATTGCTATTGATATGCAATATAGTCCTCTGGGCTTATATCTGCAGATATTTTTATTACTTGAGGTCATTGCCATGTTGCATTGTACAAATAGCACACTGCATTCACCTCAGCATATGTTTATTTTTGCATGCCTCGGTGGCTGTCTTGAAAAGGCGATGTTCGGGTGTTATCCATCTCTTCTACCTGTCCTTAGATTTTGCTAAGTGCATACTTTTATGGATCAGTTGAAAAGCCCCAATCACTCTGTAATTTAAGATTTTATGCCTGAATGCTGGATGTCATCCTAATAAGTGCGGTGTTGTGTGCGTGTGTTTGAGGAGGTATAAAAGAAAAAAATGCTTTGTTTCTCTGACAGGCTTCTGTGACTATTTCATGATGCCGTCTGAACCTTTGCTAATTGAATAAGGATTATTTTGGAATGAGGAAAACTGTAGTGGTTGAGTAAGATTCAGTCAATGTTATTAAAATATTAACGTAGATTGCTGTGAAAGAAGTAATTGCATTTTTCCCAATGTACGTCGAAAAAGCAGAGATGAGAGGTAGATAGTCAGCTGCTGGGTTTTATTCTCTTCCAGCTTACAGTGTGGAATATCAGTACTCTGCAATAGTTCCCTCTTTGAAGCTTACTTTAATTGTACTGTTATATATGTCAAGTAACCAAATGAGACCCGAGACTGCTCGCTTGCTGCTGTGTAACTACCCAACAAAAACTTACAGCCTCCGTCAAGGTATCTGTGTGCTGGTTTCTGGATTTTGCCACGTGCTAACTAGTATATGTATTAACTGCCATGCTTGTAAAATCGTACCGAACATACAGTGCTTGAATGTTTGTGGTGCAGTAAAGTCATGCAGGCACCTCTCTGTTCCCCTCAGGTGCTGAGTCTGAGCCAGACTGGAGCTGAGGTGCAAGTGTATGCATCAGATGCCCCAAGCTATCAGGACATTGCAGAAGCAAAGAACAAGGCTGTGGCTGAATGTGGCTCTTCCACAGTCATCCAGTGCCCATGCCCAGAGAGTGATGGAAACCAAAGAGGTGTGCCAGAGCAGACTGTAAAGCACTGAGGCTGTACTGCCATTTCCAAGTGGTGTCTAACCAAATGAATAGCTCTGCTCTTTTCCCTGTCATCACCTCTGTCACATCATCCCACAGACATCAACCCTAGCTCGCAGAAAGGCTTTCTCCTAATACATTAGCCGTGGCGCTCTCTTGTGTCACTACTCTAATTGAGACTTAATGTATTTACCTCTGCTTTTGTCACCCTTCCTCCCACTCCCCTTTCATTGGTACTGTGTTGTATTAGCATCCGTAAGCATGTGCCCTTTCCCGCACATGTCAGACGGGCAGAGTGCTGTCAGTAAGACCTATCATTTATCCAGTGCTGTTCTGGATCATTAGCACACTGTCACAGTCTCACTCTCCTTCCTGGTGGTTTCCCTTAAGTAGATTTCAGCACAGAAGTCTCATTTTCAAAACGATGGCTTAAGTGCACATGTTAATTGCAAGATTTAATTATACAGCGGCGAAGTTGTGAAATTTTCCTCCTAATTAACAAGGAAAAACTTGGCATGGGAGAAAGGGTATAATGGGGAAACGCCTTTTGCATTTCATCATTTACAATTCTTGCACATGGCTGTCGCAGTGGTGCGTGCTCATCGACTTCCCTGTGTGAGGATGGATTAGGTGCAGGTGAAGGCCAAGAGGTCCGCAGCCAGACACCTGCAAGGAAAATGGTGGCATAGGAGCTGGAGGGAAGCAGAGCACTGGTATTACGAAAGAAACATCCAGACAGTTTCAGGGAGCTTCTTTTCACAGACACATTGACCTGCAGCAAGCAGGGTGAGCACAAATCAATTTTATACTGAGATTTCTTTCCAAATTGGTATCTAGAGATTCGATTCAGATTCTTATTCAGTCTACAGGATCTACATCCCAGCATTAGATGGGAATTAGAGACTCAGGCAAAAAAATGCTGCCACTAGATGAGAATCTTTTTCTATTCCTATAGATATGCCTGCCTGCCTGCCCCCTAATGTACCTTTCAAAGGTGGGACACCTGTTTTTTCTCATCTCAGGTTTTTCTTTTGCTTTTTTTTCTCTCTTTTTTTCTTTTTTTTTTTGTTACTGGTTCCAGTAGCCAGTTCAAATACTTCGCCCTTCTGTTAACTCTCCTTTCTCTTTCCTTTCCCCAGGACAGACTCAGAGGAACTGCACTGGCTAAGAGAGTGAACAGAGCCAATCATCAATGAAAGACTATTAGACGGTTAATGCCTTCTTTTGGGTAAGGCTCTCTCACAAGTCCATCCTAGTAGAGCTGAAGGGGTACAGAAGGCGCAGCCCACATCGAGACTGCATCCCCTCTCTGCCTATAGCTTGTTCTTCTTTCCTTCAGCCTTTGCCATCACATTTTGTCATGTTTTATTTTATCTTAGAGCGCCTGGTGCTAAATGGTGGATGCTTTCAGGTTATTGAAGCACTCTGCTCTTCCTGGCAGCCTTGGCTCCTTGTCCTCAGGTCACTCCTCTCAGGGGGTTCCCATTTCCCACTCTTCAATGGAAGAGTGTTCCGAGTCCTGACAATCACCTTTCAGGGCGGGAAGGACAGCACCAGGAATCCCTGGGAGACTGGATAGGAGGAGGGTCGTGGCAAGAGGCGACAGCTCTTTCTTTTGTGGAATTATTCTTGTGTAATTTTGGAGACCCCATACTGATAGACATTGCAGTGTTACAGGCTTTCCAGATAACAGGTTTGAACACAATAGAAAAGTTGCATTTCTATAATATAAATTATTTTCTCCTTCTTTCACATTTCTTTTACATCAGAAATTTCATTGTAATTCATAATGCAACATCCCTTCTAAAATGAGGATTTGAATCTTTGATTTTGACCTTATCAGAAAAAGATTTTTTATTTTTTCTTTTTTTTCCAGGTAAACTTTTGTGGAATTCAGCACAGTCCTGTGGAAAGTCCTGATACTAGTAGTGTATTTTTTTCATTCATCATGCAGTCACCTTACCTGACATTAGAATTTCGCAGGCTTTTTCTTTAAGGCATGCTGCATGGAAACATAATTCTGTACTCTCAGACTTCAGGTAATGAATAATCATACTCACAGATCCACTTAATTAGGTAGCAGAGAGCATTGCCTACAACAGAGTGAAAAAGTGTATATATTCACAGCTAGACAACTGTTCATTAGGGGCCTGACCTTGCAGCCATTATTCATGTTGAGTGGTACTCACTTACAGGACGTACTCCTATTGTCTTCAGCATGCATATTACTACGTAAAATATCATCTGCCAATATTATGACTTCCTTAACATCCCAATATTTTCTACCTATAATGACACCTGGGTGTAAATTATGCACGCAAATTTTTGAAGAGAAGGCAACATTGGCAGAAGAGCTGTGCATTTCATCACGTCTGTAGGAAAAATCCCTCCTGACGTGTCAAGCCAGTTACCACCCTAAAGCTGAGATAATCATAACTGGCCTTGAGTATCCTCCTCGACTGTTGCTGTGTGATTTAAACTTTGTTTACTTAATCCTCGTGAGGAAACCTGTCTGGCTTGCAGAAGGAAACGGCCAGTAGACCACACTCCAGCTGATAGGACAGTTATCAGCAGCTGGGGGCCCATTAACATATTAAAATGCACTAATGCAATTGCAAGCAGTTGTTTCACCAGCCCCTCAGGGATGAATGGATTTGAATTGCAGATTCTTGTTTTCCTTCTCTGGGGTTCTCTGTGTTTTTCTGTCCTTTTTCCATCCTCGTAGCAAGGAGGTCCAAGCCCCCCTCTGACCTCGCCGGGTCAGTCTGAGCAGCCTGTGTGCCCCACACACTAGCTGCATGCAACACGACCCTAAGTACATACAAACCTCGGGCAAGGGGTGGCTGGGACCAAACTGGTGCTGCCAGGCCAGTTCATACACTCATTTCTGCCTGGCCCCTTTCCCTTGGGAATGGACAAGGAACAGGCTGTATTATTTGCTGAGCTCCCTCCTCGCTGTGTTGGTGGTTAGGCACTCCTCTGTTGCAGTAGAGAATAAGCAGAAGTTATTTGTCATCAGGCACCCATGTAACAGATTATCACATTATTTTTTTATTTCCCAGCGAATCCATTTGATGCTGGAAGAAGTATTTGGAGGCTTCTTTCTCAAAGAGCGAACCCAGGTGAGGGGTCAGTGTAACTTCAAATAAGAGGTTGTGTTTCAGGGACAGGTAATCCACATGTAGGCTTGGGACAGACAGGATTTCTTCTCATTTTGCTGCAGACTTGCCTGCAGGACCTTAAGTAACTGTTTGATTTCCTGTCCCTGCCCCAGTCCTCTGTGACGTGCTGGAGACCCATATCCCCTGACAGAATACTTGCTGTCCTATCTGTGCTCTGACTTGCCCATTTAAGAGAAGTATTTCATGGGCAAGGCTATTGTCCAGAGCTTTGCTGCTTGGTGAAAAAGGGTGTTATTCCCTGCTTACCTGAGCTGGGCAGTGAGAAATGGGTGATGTTTTCATTGCAACAGTGTAAAGCCCATTTGCCTATACTACTTCTTGATGGCCACGCTGCCTCCAACCCCATTTCTGCATCCGGCACTGGCACAGCCAGACCCCCACCTTGCCTTGCTCTGCAAGCACCACTGTACGACAGACAGCAGCCCCTGTATCTGTTTAATGCTTTGCTATGTGACAGGTTTTCGATACAGGTAAGCTTCATGGAAGAAGTGGACATAATGAGCTTGTCTATTGGCTTAATATATCAGGCAACAACATTTGTATGTACAAGATACCTTCTAACGGCTGTGAGTGGTTTGTGAGCAGCAAAGATGCTGTCTGCTGCCGGGAAAGGAGGCTGGTTTTAATATGTGAGGCATGTGCTGCTGTCAGATTTTGTCAAAGAAAGGAAGGCTTGTCTTATCTTGTGATTGGGCAGCTCTGAATGCAACAGTGGACATGATGCGGTAACACAGGGAGGTGAGCTCCAGAAGCAACCTTTATGGGTAGAGTGGATGTAAGGATTTTGTGCCCAGCAGATCCTCTCCCCTATCCTGTTTCTCCAGTGAGGAGCTGGTCTGAGAAATATGTTAAAGCTCTTTCTTCTTCAGCTCTATGGGAATGCAAGGAATTTGGCACACAGCTGTTGAGCATTCATGTAGGGTCTGGGTGATCAGACAGCAGGTAACAGAGCCCGTGGCTGACCAGAGGTGACACTGTACCAGTTCCCACGTCCTGTGAAGCTCTCGCTAGCCACTGCTGTGGTTCACCTTTCTGTCATGTCTGATGAGAACAAAAGCAGAACCACATTCGCATGGTCCAGGAGCTATACAGACAGGGCTCTGAGCACAGACAGGAGCTTTCAAGCCCATCGATGTCCATATTATTGCTGGAAGTTTGGCTGTTTAGTATTCCTCTTCTTTTGTCAATATCAGTCCATGTGTTCCAGGACTCTTACTCTGTTTCATGGGGAATCAGGCAAAACCTTTGGGCCTGATGATGGTAGAAGGGGATCTGACTAAACCAGAAGTGACCAGGAGATCAACGACATACTCATGCTCTGTTAAAATGAATCTGGTCTGAATGGGTCAGGTGTCTATTCAGAAGCTCACTGAGGCATTGGAAATCTGCATTTGATTTGAGAATATCAGGCTGTCAAGATCCAGCTAATCCTGGCTAGGATCCTACCGTCGTCCCAGTCTCTGGAGTCAAGCTGATCTTGAGTGACGTGATATTCTTATAGAATCATAGAATAGTTTGAGTTGGAAGGGACCTTTAAGGGTGATCTAGTCTAAATCCCTTGCAATGGGCAGTCACATCCTCAACTAGATCAAGTTTCTCAGAGCCCCATCCAACCTGACCTGGAATGTTTCCAGGGATGGGGCATCTATCACTTCTCAGGACATCCTGTTCCAGTATTTCACCACACTCATTGTAAAAAATGACTTTCTTATATCTACCCTCTTTCAGTTTGAAAACATTACCTCTTGTCCTATTGCAACAGGCCCTGCTAAGAAGTTTTGTCCCCATCTTTCTTATAAGACCACTTTGGTACTGAAAGGCCACAATGTCTGTATTTGCTCTCTTGTAATTTTTATTCATTTACAGGCTTTCTTCTCTCCATTACATAGGAGCGCCAGGTCTATCTGATCCCACGCAGACCCCAGCGTAAGGCCCTTATATCTGCCTTGGGAAAGGAGACCCAAGAGCAGCCCAGCACTGCCCCATCCCCAGCTAGCTGCCCCTCTCCACCATGCAGCTTGTTGTGCCCATCACTGGGACCAAGCTCTCAGCAGGTTTTAGATGCTCCTTTCTCATGCTGAGAGGGAGACAGAAAGTGATTGTGGGAATTATCTCGGCCCTGTTCATCTGAGGAGGGCTCTCTGTCAGGTTTGACGTTTTCCCGATTCCTTTTCCCTAGCGCTGGCAATGAAACAAAAGCAAAAAACCACAGAAAAGCTCCTAGTCTAAAAAGAGCTTTTGCTGTATGGCAGTCCTGTGATGACTTATTGCTAACAGACATGTGAGTTTACTATAGATCTGGTTTAGGTCATAAGTGCAAAAACATATCTCGTTAATATTTAAAGATGCTTAGCACAGAAGCATGCATAATTAAACAGTGCATCAGAACTGATAATTCCAAATAATTTGTTTTCTGAAAAGAGATTTTTGTAATTTGTTAAACTGGTTTGAAATTTGCAGCTTAGCAGCAGGAGTATGTTTGATTACAAAATGAGTAATTTTGAATGTTGGGCTGTGTCCATCCTCTCTGAGAAGAAAAGGAGACATGGCATGAGCAAGGGTTTTTAAAAATGTGCTTAGGTGTGGATTCAGCACTGCACAAAGCTCTGTGTCTGTCTGAGATATATGACTCATTTTTAAAAGCAAAACTATATTTCTATCAGGTATAGCATTGCTTTCCCTCACAGGGTATTTTCATGTTCCATGAGGAGCTCATTGATATTAACCATGTCTTTCTCTAGATAACTCAATAGTGAAGGTATTCCTGTAATAAGAATGATCTATTAGTTAGTAAAACAAGTGACATATAAGACAAATATGAAAAAATTAATGGTGTCAGGTACAAGATACAATATACTGTGAGCTTTTCATTATATCTGAAAGGCTATATGAGCACATTTTATGCCTGGATGCTAAAAATCTATGAGGAAAGAAAATGTGCTTATGATCCATTGCAAATCATGCTTTTCAGAAGTGCCGAAATACAAATTGATGTGTGACCACAGCTATTCTTTAATTTAATATAAGATCAAAAACTAAATGGTAAATGTTCAGGGCTCGTTCAGATCATTGATTGCACAGGAGAGTTATTTACAAGGCAAATCTAAAAAACCTATTTTACAGTTCTCATTGAACGTATTTCTAGAAGTTACTGAAGTTGTCAGGGTCTCATCTAACTGTGGCAGTGCTGAGAGAGCAAACGTCAGCAGGCACAGCTCTTCCGTGATGAAGCTGCATTAGCTGTTATTAACTCAGGACCTGGAGCTTTTGGTTTAACTCCCTACCACAGACATATTTTCTATTTAGACTAGTTGTGAGGAGGTTGGGGAGGTACACTGGAAACTGTCACATATTTATGTCCTGCTCAGCGTCGTGTTTTATGCACCAGCCCAGCACTTCATTGTTAATAGGAGTACGAATTAAAGACTGACCTGTGTGTGCTGGGTCCAGCTCTGAACTGGCAGACATCAATAGTGGAGGGAGGGATGGAGGGAGGGAGGGAGGGAGGAGAAGGTAGGATTTTGCTCTCACAGCTGGAGAATGAAGCTCAGAGAGGTGTATTCAGAAGATATGTCAGGGGTGTTGTAGCACCCAGAGTGGATTTATGATGGATGCAGGTATCTAAATTCAGTTGATCACAAGTGAGCATCTGTCAGGGCTCCTGACCTGACCTACCTTGATGCAGCAGGGAGTCAGAGGAGGGACATGAGCAGCCACGTCGCGGCTGCCTGTGAGGGCTGACCAGCATTACGCCTGACTCTGCTCTGGCTGTATTGGGAGCCTTCAGTACAAAGGCAATCTGAATAGCTCATCATTTTCTTGAACTTAAACATCCAAGTTATCTGAATATAGTCCGCAGAGACACTAAGGCCAGCTCATGAAATATATTTAGTTAAACAACTATTACTTGAAGGCATAATTTAAAAAAAAAAAAAAAGAAGTGAATTTGGCTGTGTCTGATTTGGCTCCTTTGGCACCACAAGAGCAGATGAGGAGATCAAAGCAGCTGGTGCTGAGGCGTCTTTGTCTGTGCTATGTGTGGTTCAGGGGTTTTACTTTGTGCTGGATTTTGTCTGGTCCCAACGGCTGAACATCCTCACCAGACCCATGAGTCAAGGCTGCCCAAAGGACTATGCACTGGCGCAAGCCAAGATGTCCTCATTATGGAATGCACCAGTAGCACACACGAAAGGCAGCTTTTGTCAAGAAGGAATCCGATTTGCATGAATCAAAACTACCCTGTGAATTGAACCAGCCTGGGGTAAGCAGGACCGAACAGGGGATTCACTTCAGAACAGCAGCATCACTCAGAGATCACCGTTGATACAGATGCAGGCTGGTGCCTAACCTTCAGCATCTGGGCATGGGGATCTATTACAGAATCACAGAATGTTCGGGGTTGGAAAGGACGTCTGTGGGTCGTCTAGTACAACCGCCCTGCCAAAGCAGGGTCACCTACAGCAGGCATCTGTGCATCATGTCACCTACAGTATCCATCTGTGCATGGATGGTGAGGAAACGTGTGTGATTGACTCTGTGACTTTTGACTCTACCACAAAACTGCACTGGTCCCAGATATACACTATCTAAAGTTTAAATTGTTAAGAAGATGCGTTTATTGTATTGGCTATGAGAAGAAACAAGACTTTCCCATTCAGCCACTGTAATTTATTTCTCCTCTAATTCTTAGTCTCTTTTCTCTGTAAGTCGGATTGGCTCTGGGAAGCAAATGACTAGTCTGACTGCTAATAAGGCCCTTCAGACCAGCCACAGGGGGATAATAATCAAAGGCTGCATAATGTGGCATGTACTTCTTCTCTCTTAGATCTGACGATATTCTTCAGCTAGCAAGTCACAGAATGATGATGATGCTATTAGTGGGACCATCAAGTTTGTTTCTTTGACATGAATTTCTGCTTTTTTGAGGGCAATGACCTGCATTGACTAGCTAATGCCAGAGAGAGATAACTTCTTGATATTTTTAAAAACTAAATATGAATACTAGGAATTCATCCTTTTAGCCTCTCTTCATCCTTTTGGCCTCTCAAGCTCAAAGGCTCAAGACAGCTTTCTTAATCAGATTTCTTCTTTGGAGCAACATCTCTTCAATACATACTTAACCTATGTGGAAAAATAGAACAAGATATACCTCCTGGTCCTACTCTAAGTCTTCCAAAAGCTGTGGAAAAGGGACTAGGAGGGAGAAAACACAAAAGCATCTTTGTCCAGCTGCCACAGAATACTTTAGACTGGGTAAGGACACGGGCAATCTGGAATGCCCCACATTTCCAGTTTGTGCCTTGGCTGAGTAATTACTGGGAAAGAGGCACAAGTATAAGCTTTGAGTCCAGACTTACATTTCAATTTTCTCAAGGAAAAGGGATTTTGGTTCCACTCTTTCTCCGTTATTCTTAACTTGGGGTGCTGCCAAAATGTCAGTATTACTGCCGCACGGAAAGAGCCATGGATATTCTGCTGGAAACCACAGACCTGCATTCCATAGGTATTAATGAGGTTCATCATTATTATCCTGCAAATTCTCCCTGGACATTGGTATAAAACGTAGCTCCATTGTGTTACATTTCATGTTAAGGTATGACCATAGGCTCATCAGGAGATTTCAGATGTATATGTTTCCAAGATGCATATTTTAATTTCTGCTTGTATTCCCCATACTTTTTTTTACTTGTAAAACTCCTTGAACCAGGTTCTTTAGACATTGCCAGGGATATGCCGGGAGGGTGTGGGACAGCTGTCAAGCTTTCATAAGCCAGGTACTTTTTGGACTCTGGGAGTGGGATACAGATGCTTGAACACAAGTATGTCCTTCTACGTGCCAGCTTGTGAGCTAGGCATCTAAATGCCTGTTACAGGCCGTAGAATTTCACTCTAATTGCACTCTGTGATGACCTGAATACCTGCTTGGCCTCCAGTTGCTGCTACAGAAAAAGCAGGTCTTTTTTCTCTTCTGCCTCTGCAGGTGTCAGTGTCTGAAGTGGTGCTAGATAGGCATTGATATCTAGGGAACTGTCTCCTCCTGCTACCCAGATCAGATACTTACTAGTAGACACCTGTATTTACATATCCTAATCTGAAACTTAATCTCAGATATGTCCGTTGGTTTTACCTGCTTCTATTCCACTGTGATATGGAAGGACCTGCCTTTCTCAGCCTTCCCCTAAAACTCCATTTCCTCAAGCCTGCACTGAGTGGAAAGGCAAGGCAGTAAACAGTTATGGACTGAACATTGTTTATGACAACCTGGTCTACTGGAAGATGTCCTTGCTCATGGCAGGGGGGTTGGAAACAGATGATCTTTAAGGTCCCTTCCAACCCTTACCATTTTATGATTATATGATTCTATGACAATTCACTACTTTTTATCTGCTTATTGGTAGCTGGTGGCCTGAGGCGGTGGGAGCAGAGCATAAGGGAACTGTGACACCACTGCTGCACAAAAGCATGCCAGGTTTGCTTAAACCAGTTCGAGGGATTAGCAGTTCATGCTCAGAATTACAGTATCTCCTACTAGAGGAAGATAATTGATTCATAGAATCATAGAATCATAGGTTGCAAAAGACCTCTAACATCAGCGAGTCAAATCATCCACCGAACACCACCATGCCTACTAAACCATATCCCTAAGTGCCACATCTACACGTTTTTTAAAAACCTCCAGGGATGGTGACTACACCACCTCCTTGGGCAGCCTATTCCAATGTCTGACCACTCTTTCTGTGAAGA
>Ga0181612_109272_pt1 | contig 11510 bp, 2 predicted proteins | sample HoacroProtozoa21_FD_119630 | JGI IMG/M metagenome (GOLD analysis project Ga0181612, IMG submission 119630) | Hoatzin crop microbial communities from Cojedes, Venezuel. Combined Assembly of Gp0051906, Gp0051904, Gp0051908
ATTACATGACCAGTAAGAAAGATTCCACCAGCCAAAATCTGTCCTCAGCTGCACTCTTGCAATCCTGTTACCTCCACAGTGTGTCCTCAGTGACACCAGAGCAAATCCCTCCTGTGTGAGGGAGCTCTTCAGCTCTGAGGAAGATGAAGCATGCGTGTTAGAGCTAGTAAAGTGGAGACTGGTGCATATTCCCCTTCCAAAGCTTGTCGTTTATCTGTTTGATTTGTGTAAAACATGTATTTTTATTGAAAAATATTAAAACATAGATCTCTCCTACTGTACGTTGTAACTGATTAACATTTAGTGAACAATTTTGAAGAAGATGAATGAGAAGGGCCAGAACACAAATTCTTCCCTTGGTTTCTGTCTTTGAGCAATGATTTTTGTATTTCCATTTTGTTAGTAAATGACAAATTACTTCTAGAAAAAATAAAAAATTAGTATTTTAAGGTCAGGTTTGGAATATCAAGAGTTCCAGTTACTTTCTGGAATGCAATATACATTTCCCAATCAGTTTCTTCTATATAAACAAATAACTTTTGCGGTGATGGCTTTGTGACCTGTATCTTTTGACAAGTATTAGTTACTTAGCACTTTCAACACACTCATTTACTCCCTGTATATCTATGTATAGATGGATATATTGCTACTTTTTGGGCACTTGTAGAATATTTTGAGGGAAAACATTGATACAAGTAGCAGATTATGAACAGTACTCTTGCACTGTTTGTGACTTGCATTGGGTAGCTGCTCTGTTAAGCAGGACTAGGCTACAACCAGAACTTTCTATGCAGTCAGCTCCATATGACGTAACTTACGTCCTGACAAGCTTTTTAAATGGGAGATTAGATGTCAAAAGATGTAGTAACCAGTATTCCTTCTGATACTGCTGAAACTTTAACACTGGGTGAACATTTTTCACAACTGTCAACGGTTCAAATATACAAGAACATAAACTGTGATGAGCACGCATAGCAAAGCAAAGCAACTGAACAATTTTATTGGAAAAGCATTTACAAATTATTTCTGTTAGCAGCTGAAATAACTGTGATTATGAATATAAAGTATGCTTGATGAAGTCAAGAGAATTGCTTAGAGTTTTGCAGAATATTTGTTCTTAATAGAATAAATGAAATGCATTTTAAATCGTATAAATAAGCAGGTTTATTGTTCAGGTTTTAATAAGTAGAAATTTAGTTTCTCAAAGTGGTGTCACATTAAAATCTAGGTTAGGTTTTGTATTTTAACAGGTTATATGTAGCATCTAACCCTTGTTAGTACAATTGCATTATGGAATTCATGATTTCTAAATCAAATTGCTATCTTCAGTATATTTCAGTTTATGACCTGATTGGAATATGGCAATGCTATCATAATTTTAATAACAGGGCTTATGTCATAATTGTGAGGGGGGAGTAGGGGAAAAGAGGGCAAAAAAGAAAAAAGTATTGTTGGATGATCTTCAGCAAAGGAATATTGTTGGAAATACCTTGCACAGATAGCTATCAAAGTTTAAGAATAATATGAATAGCTTTAAGAAAATCTTATAGTTGCATTTATTTTGAGAAATGCCTTTAGATACAATGTATTATGAAAAAGCTAAATAATTGTATTTAACTTAAAAGACAGGTATAGACCTTGGTGATGGGCAGTTTAGAAGAATTTGTTTATCAAAGCGGATGTTGCTTGTATAAAATTTATTTGTTTGGTAGAAAAGCCACTGTTGGAGAAGAAGGAATTTTTCTTGAAGTAAATTAACTGTTCTTTTAAATTATGAAAGTAAAAGGGAAGATTGCTCTAATGAAAATCTAATTGAAGATTCTTTGGGGTCATGAAACATCAGCAAACCCAGAAGACATACAGAGTCTTCTACTGTTCATGGATAGGGTACCATACAAATACTAGCTATCACTGACACTCAACAGGTGACAGTTGTAACTCATGTTTTAGTTATTTGTATGTCAAAAATTACCTGATTTTTATCACCATATCTATGCTAATCAGAGTTACATGACTGAAGTAAGCCATTGTGGGTTCTCTGCATTCATGATCTATTTGCAGTATTGTTATCTGATAATTATCTTAATGATTTTTTCTTTACTGTATCTAATGCTTGTTGCCCACTCTTTGGCAACTTCAGAAACATACTCAGTCATATCAAAGTGCTGTGTTTGCAAATATTTTTGAACTTTGCATTGATTACAGTTGTACAGAACAAAGACTTTTAGCATTAGAATTCTGACAGTTTGGCAAAATTTTAAGAAAATACTTGGCTTTGAAAAATGTTGTATTGTTAAAGACCAAAAAATCCAGTGGAATTGTTACAACATGAAATAATGAGGATCTTGTGACTCTGAAATTTGAAATTTATTCAGCAATCATTTTGACATATAGACCACTTAATGTGCTGAGAATTTGTATATCAAGATTCAAAATTTTGAACCTGAAAAATTAATTCAGCTGCAGGAAATGGAGATTAGTAGCAGCACACTAGGTAATAAAGAGGTAACATTAGCTTGTGACAAAAGAAGGACCATTTTACTAGAACAAAAGGGGACTAGTGAAGTTCTGTAATGATTTGTTCTGAATCTAGTACCTTCAGTGTTGTACAAGTTGGCGTATGTTAATATATTTGCAGATGATACCTTTCTGGCAGGCATAGTCAGTTTGAATCGCATGTGCTCGAGAAGAAATTACGAGATGTGCATTTAAGTACTAATCAAAACTTTTGCTGTTAAGAGTGGGGATAATGGGTTGAAAATAGTTGAGGAAGGAACACCAAGGTTAGTATTGATCCTATTGTGGTCATCAGGATAATATAGATCTGTAAAAGACATCTGTGATTCCAAAAAAAATCAACCAAGGTGTTTCAAGGAGAAATCAGAAGATATTTGTGTGTATCTTTCTAGAAGACACAGGCAAAACCTCACATAAGATCCAATATATAGTTCTGATCACCAAGGTACAAGGAAGATGAAATAAAATGACAGAAGTGGAGAGAAAATCTTCCAGGACAAATAGGAGGAGGCAGAGTTTATCTTTATGTAGCCAAAAGAAGAGGCAAACTGAAAGAGGCTGCACTCTTATCAACAAGCTTAGCAAGGGGTTAAACGGTGGAGACGGAATGGACTTTGAAAGAAAATGCTGAAACAAAAATAGACATTAATTGGTGATGAATTAACTTGGAAATACAAAGATTTGTAATTGATAACATCTGGAATGTCTTCCAGTGGATTGACCGACTGAAGCTGAACTCTTTATGCATGGAAGGATGTTAAGTAGTTGCCTGAAAACAGAAGAGCTAAGTGAACCAGAAGTCCTTTCAGTCAATCATCCTTACAGTGTTGTTGGCCCCTGTATATTCAACCTGAACAGTCCTGTTGCTGAATATAAACATCAAACAAGGTTAAGACATGCTGTCTACACTTCAGTATAGTGATTCCTATTCATCTTCTAATGTCCCTTCCGCTCTCAAAGGTTGCTTCTAGTTTCTTGATATCATTCCTTTGGTAGCACTTCAATAATTTTGTGATAATCTTTGATTCTGAAGGCCTGTGTGAGAATAGAGAAATGAATAGGACAGTTTTGTTTTTCATAGATTTTTTTTCTCTTATCTTTCCATGTTCTACTTCCACTGTTTAGTATCTGTCTAGAGGGAGACTGAGTTAAATGGCTTTGGATTCAAGGAATATGCTCACATAAGAACATTCAAGCCTAAAATCTGTGTATAAAGTAATAAAACATACTTAAAGTTTAATTATATTTTAGTTCCAGAGAAGTAGTACATGTCTGGTCCTCTGCTGAGGATTTAGTCTGGGTCTGCATGATTGAGAATAACTGAAGTTATTTCCTTCAAGTTGATTTGGCACAGATTCCTTTAAAGCAAATAAGCTGTCTTACACTTTGGCTTTGGACTGGAGGCAGTGTCCATTGCTTTTTCTGCCAGGCATTTTCAAATAGTTTAACCAGCATGAAGAAAGATGGCATGGCCTTAGCCAGCAGAAAATACTTCGGAAAACAAAACAACACACTCCCCACCTGAAAAAAAATCCAAAGAGGCCACCTCTTTATCTGTCTTTGTAGTATCACTTAGTCACATCTACATGCCACTTTATAGTATTCAAGGTACTAAAGACATCTGTCCACTTTAACAGGGCTTTGACCAGCAACACCTGGATTTGCAGCACATCTTCCTTGCCTCCTCTTATTAGCTGTGATTCAGGAGTGTAGAGAGACTTTTCTTTGGCAAAGTCAGGACTTTGGAATCATAAAGATTCATGATAATACTGCTGGGGACAGTCCTTCCTCCTGGCAGAAACTCTGTGTAAGGAGTAAGAATTTCATATTGATGATAGGCAACCTTTCAACATTTTTCTGGAAAGATGTTTTTAAAAAATTTCATCTTTCTTTTTTTCATGTAGAATAAAAGTAAAAGGTAAAAATCCATTGCTGTCATGGTCTTATTTATATACACTGCCATAAAAAATTAGCTTTCTAACACTTGGAGCAAGGATGCTGATCATTTTGTGTAATGACATTCTTGCCAGTTCTGGAATTTAGATGCTAAAGAGGGAAGGGGAATTACAAAAGAGCATAAGGATGCACTAATTCTTTTTTTTTTTTTCCCTTCATGTTTAGAAGCTTAGCAGGACAACTCTGATTAAACACTTGGAAGAAGAAAAATGGGTGTGTCTGGATGCAAAACAGCCATATGTTTGCCATGCATCACTTTAAAGGCCTTTTAAGCTGGGAACTCTTTTTTCCTCACATGCATGTGCACGGAGCAGGCTGAAATCTAGGTACTCAGAGGCCTTACCATAGCAGACTTACACTGAAAACAACAGCAAAAACTGTCAACAAACCTCAGAAGGACACATTCAGTTTGGAAGAACAATCAAAATATGTTATTTGTGCTTGCAATTACTAGAGATTCTGCCTAATAGTGAAAGAGTAGTAATATCCAGCAATTTCCAAAGTCAGAAGAGCGTTCAGAAATAAAGATCCATTCATTTTCTCTTTTTTCCCATTTCAGGATTAAGTGCTCAACACTGCACTTGTATGCAGGGGATTTTTACAATTTGATGTACCAACTGTCTCTTTCTCTTTGGTATAGCTGTGAGGTGCAGGCTCACTCACTGACACCTCTGGCACCTTGAGATTTCTCCTCCAGTCGCTGGTGCGAGTGCAGGAGGCTGACTGGGCTGCAGGAGGAGCTGGGGGACCCAAGGCTTACCTGGCTCACCTGGCGCTTGCAGCTTGTGAGTTTATCGCTCCACCATCTGTCACAAATACCACTCCCCTGGCTTGTTTTACCTCACTGCTAATTCAGGGGAGGATTAAAAAGGAGTTTTCTTATCTGGATTCCACGCAGCTTCCAGCGAACTCCTAAGGTGAGCTCACCAGAAGTGAGTAGAAGCAGAGATAAATCCAGTAACTTATATAAAAGTATACCTTGGACTTAGGCTTTCTTCTTTATTAAAGGGAAAATGATATTTAATTACATAAGCAGAATGAAGCTGTCCTGCTGTGTTTGCAGGTTGCTTCTGCAGGGGTGCCAGCAGACAGACCTCTCGTGTGAAATGCGTCCTGGCAGTCTGTGGGAGCATGCCAGGGTCTGCCAGCCTGTCCTGCCTCCTCTCCTGCTAAAAGCAGTGGTTGTAAGCGCTAAGTAAAATATCTTTTTTTTTCCCCCCTCCACAGATTTCTCCAATCTAATTTTTTTCTACTAGCAGTGATGTGTGATTATCTTTCAGCTGACTCAGAATCCAGACAAAACTGAAATGGTCATTATTTTCAGACCTTCAGTGCTGATATACAGCTACTCCTTTTACTACTTACGCATTTGTACTGAACTCCTAGTATATTTTCCAAACTCTTTCCTCCTTTGTTCCTTTCTCCAACCGTCATCCTGCAACATAAATTACTTCTCTGTAATAGCCACTTTCCTCTGATGCTGTAATGACACACAGTGCCTCAGACTAAAAGTGGTAAAGAAGTAAACACTCAGTTGGATTAGGCTTTTGAATCAGAGTTAAGGAAAAAGAAAATCTGAGGAAGGTAGAAAAAAAAACCCAGGGTGATTGGTATAGGAGGAAACATTGCTTAGAGGCAGCTGTAAATACTGGTATTTAAAATCAGACACAATATCCATGGAAAAGTGTCACAATCATTCACGTAGCTAATTTAAACTTTTAAAAATGCAAACAACTGAAAAATCACCATCTTTTTCTTTCCTTATTGTTGACATAGCTAATAACTCTTTTTCTGTTGAGAAGGATGATTTTTTTTTCATTGCTGATTGTTGCTTCTTATTATTTTAATGTGCTCAGAATTATATTGAGCTGTTTTGAGAAAATGCCTCTGAGAAAATGTCTCTGCCCTGACTGTTAGGTCTGCTTCAGATACATTTATCACAGTAATATGACAGGACCATCAGACTGCTTTCCATCTCCTCCCACCTCTTTATGTTCTTGGCCTTGTAAAGGGCCTGGCCACCTGCACTTGAACCTGGTGACGTTTTCCTTGGCTACCTAACTCCCTGCACTGGACTTTTCTCCAACACAGTAAGACTCTGTCCCTTCCACTTTGCATCGTCCCTTCTCTTGCAGAGAACAGCACCAGCCAGGCCAGTTTCTCCACAAAGAAGTTGCTGTACTCTTAAAAGTTAAATACAATCAGCACCTGGAGCTCAAATTCTGTGTGATGATTCCCCTAAACTGAAATTATTGTTCTTAACACAGCTAGTTCTTGGCATTAAATTATTGTGCATTGACTTGACCGGTGCATCTTAATGTCTAAATTTTGTCAGTTATCCAGATGCAATCTAATGCAAATGCTACTGACTCCCATGGTACAGTAAAGTGTATGTAAATAACAACACTCTCGAGGCTTTATTAATTTAAAATAATTTACTAATGATGTGTAAGAGAGGGAGAGGAGGAAAGAAAAATGGGAATTAAACAGTGTGTTAGTGTGGCACTAGAAAATTTTAAATAGCAGTGATCAGATTCAGGCCTTGCAATGCATGGAGACCATGTTTTCTGAATGTAGTAGACAATAACAAGAAATTGCAGGTACGTACTACTGTGGCTTTTGAAAATAACACACTTCTGGATCCTTCTTACATCTTTTAGGGGATGTGATTTCTGGCTGCAGCTGTAGAGTCTCAGTGTTTTAGCAGAGATTGCGTGTGCTTGTGACAGCCCCCTGTTGCTGTGGTTGTTATCCGAGAAATTCTACCCTCTGCCAAAGCTGGTGCTCTTTAAGGAACTGTCACAGACTAACAATAAGCATTGAAATTGCACTTATTGATTTAGATTGTTCTGGGTTTTTTATGTTGTATAAGTGCATATGTATTATCCTTTAATGAGTCAGGTTATTTAAATTTCAGATCAGATTGGTGATGTAGCGGGTGTGACGGTTCTATATTCCTCTACCATCTGTCACTGAGGAGCTCCTTAAAGCTACAGCCTGGGTTAGAAGAGCAGCTTGGTCCTATAATCTCTCTGTCGCTGTTTCTAAGCAAAGACTAGAGACAGGCTTTTCATCTACTGAGAACAATTTTTTGAATGAAACTTTCATAGTGACGGTGGAGCCACTAAGGCTACATGTAATATTATATTATTGTGTCGGTGTTACAAATGTGATGTGTACCTCAGTGGTTCAGAGCAGGGATGTTTCCTACAGGTGCTCACATCATTAGGTAGTAATTTAATGCAAATTCCTGGTGCTCAAGCAAGGCAGGTAACTCGTCTTGTACTTCCACAGGGAAGGGAGGCATCTGATCTTACTGTTTTCCTTCCTTTTGGTGCCCTTCAGTCAGATCAGACAACCCTAGCTGAAGCACAGGAGTCACTCAATAATTTCAGAAGTGAAACGGGACTGACCAAAACAGAGAGTCTGAAAAGATGATCTGAGATACTTCAGCCTTAGACTCTCATTGCAGAATTTCGGTGACAACCTGGAAGGAGCTAGAGATTTTTTTGTAAGTGGTTTTCCCTGTGATACTTTTATTCTGAATAAATGATACATTATCAAAGCTGGCTGGTTTTTATTTGCACTGTCCTTAGCCTCAGGAGACAGTCCGTTTGCAGGCACCTAGTTAAGTCAGTCTTGCTCTGGCAGACTGTAGTGGACTGCAGGCATCAGTTAGGAGAAAGAGCCGGGACAGGTTGGAGGCCTGCAACCAAAGAAGGCTGTCCTTACAGAGCCCCTGATGGTACCAGAAGCAGCAAGCCTGGATGCTGACAGCAAACAAGAGTCCTTGACAGAAAGGGAAAGGAATTGGTCTGCAATTAGATCTGCTCCCTCCACCACTGAGAGTACAGCAAGACCTTTTATTTTTTTCCCCCAGAAAACATCTGTGCTATTTCCCCTCTTCTGCATGCCCATGTTATCTGGTTAAGTAGTGCTGCTCTTGCTCAGCAAGAGGCCCAGTGGAATAGTTGATAAGGCACAGGGCTCAGGAGACATAATCTTGTATGTCCTGCAATGATTGTTAATATTTTTGGCTCTTCCATTTTCTGTCATATAGTCTGTACACTCTCCACGAAAATCTTGTATGAGGGAGCTGGATGTTTGTTAGGGCCTTCATAAAAAAAGAACCCAAAAAGCTGATATCGCTGTAGTTTTACTGAATTTATTCAGCTCTTATCTGGGCTGAAATATCTGAGAATGGAAGAAGGAAAGTGCCATTCTGTTGCCCCTTTTTAAAATATAATATTGTAAGAAGAAAATAAACAACTAAATAACTAACCTTCATATTTGATCTACAAAAGCTATTGGATTGTTTTTAGTTTGTCATTCAATAAAGGCTCTACTGTTGATTTAGTGATGCTGGCTGACGCGTAAACATAACTCATCAGTTTATTATATAGTTTAAATGGATGTGGGTATGATCTTCAAATGTCATTGAGATATCAGTGAGGACAAATGCCACCCATCTACTGATACCTATAGGCTATTGTGTATATGAAAAATACAAATACAGAAATTAAATATATGATGTTTGCTAACAAGGAGACCTTTCCTACTGCTTTAGAATACTGATGTGAAGTGCTTCACTGACATAAGAAATCAGAAGCATGAGCAAAGTCATTATCTTCCTCTTACATGCAAATTTATGACATGGACAAGAAGGGTGCTGCTTTGTATTCTCCAGCCTCACTCATGTCTTTAGGATACTTTTTGCCTTGAGATTTCTAATTGGCTTCATGCTGCTGTGACTTCTTGAAATTCTGTCCTTGTCATAGAAGTGTTCCTAACATTTCCTTGTGAAATATGCCCTGAATTGCTAAAAGAAAGCACTTTTATATGTTACTGAGTCTTTGGCTTCTTTCATTCTTTGGAGTATTTTATTGTCTTCAAAATGAAATTGCTAAGTAACACTGACTTCCTGTTGAAAAGATGTTTTCTGTTGGACAAGTAGGACTTCAATGCTGTAGTTCAATTTATGTCACTAACAACACTTACCACAGTTGTGATTTGAGTGCCAGTATTGAAAAATAATAAGGCTTTAAATGAGGTTTTTTCACTTCTCTGTTCAATTTCAAAATACAGTCTCTAGCATATGGATCTATTCCATTGGTACACTTGGACTTCTTGAAATTACTATATGAAGAATATGTGCTAGATAGTGGGCTTGCACAGTGAACGTGACTTAAAGCAAGTACATCAGAATTTCTTTGAAGTGTCAGACTGTATAAACACTGACAAAATTAAATCAGCAGAATAGGAGATTATATAGCAGACTCTAGGGATAGCTTAAAACATTAGAGGTGGTATGCAAAATATGTGTATTTGAGAAGAGAGTTTGTTGAAAACCTGACTGCAAGTTTGGGTGAATATTGCCTGCCACTTCCCCTGGGCACTATAAAAGCTGCAGGTTTTAAATGTCACATATAACTGTCATTGCTCCCAGTTCTACCTGCTGTGGCAGACATCTGCACTTTGGGAATCTGCCTTCTTAACACAAAAGGCAGCCAGCAGCACTGTAAAGAGTCACCTCACCTACCCCGCTGCAGTCCAAATGCATTTGGATCAATGTTACACAGAGATTCTTTTCATAGTTTAAAGACCTTTAAAGAAACAGCATGGATGCTTGCACAAATGACTGTGGAGGTATATACCCAGATCATCCAGGTCTGCTCCAGATCCCTTCCCAAAGCATAAACCTGACTGTCTCCACTGCTCACAGAGAAACATGACAACTCTCTATGGCATAAAGCAATGCCTTCCTGCCCGCAGCACTAACTTGTTGTCTCTGCCAGAGGCAGCAAAATTTCTGCAGCTAGGAATAATCTATCTGCATCTCAATAATGCAGATACTTTGTCGTATATATCACCAAAATATTTCCCAAACTTCTTTTTAAATCTTCAGTCACCTCTGGAGGAAAGTGCAGTATCCCTTTTTAAAGGGCAGGGAGATGGAGGGACTGGAAGCATGTTTTCAGTCCTGCCAGAAGAACGGATTTTGCAACCTTGGCAGTTTCTTGTTTGTTCAGCCAGACCTCCCTTCAGCAACTACTTCAGGTAGTGTTCTCATTCCTGTTTAATTCTCTTAACTTTGTTGAACCGACACAGCTGTAGGAAAAAGCTGTGGCCGAAGTTCCTCCTGTGTGCCATCAGCAGAACTCTTTACTGAGGTCACTTCCTCCACAAGGCAGGGATGGCAGCTGAACTACCATACTCAAGGGGCTATTTGGGTCGTAGTTTGTCTCGTGTAGATCCACAACACTCAACAAGAGGAAAGCCCAGCTTGACTTTCAGATTCTATTTTGAGTTTGCAGGATTAATTGCCAGGAGCAGAGACAAATGGCCCCGTTTTCTTTCATTCGTTAATTGACTAAGACTACTGAATAAAACATTGGGGGGTGTATGCAGAAGACCATAGTGGTAAACTAATTCCCATTTTTCAGAGCAAGTTCGTGATAACCAGATACATGTTTATTTCTCCCCTAAGCATTAAAAAAGAGAATGCCAGATAAAAGATAAAGTGTTACAGGACAGCTGACATGGAAGCAATTTGTCTAAAGTCAGTGAGTGGGTGAAAAACCACTGCAACTCGCTGCCTCCTGACAGCCAACCCCCTGGTTAAAGCTCATGTTGTTTCTAACAACTGGAAGCTTGTGAAGAGTGGTTCAGTGGCTCTGCCCACCATATGGATACTCATCTTGCTCTACGGAGGAGTCTGCAGCAGAGCTAGTAATCCTAAACTCTCATTTTATTATTTATTATTATACGTTAAGTTATTAGGGAGAAGTAAGTATGTTCAGAGCGTAGTTCATCTCGTCCTAAAACAGGTATGTAAATTAGATCAATTGTGCCCTAAATGTTCCTTTGTATGCATTGACTACAAAAGGCGCTCTGGCTGAGCAGTTCAGCTGTAGATGTTGATCTAGTAGATGTCAAAAGCTGTGAGATACAAAATTGGGTCCATTTTATCTGGAAAAAATCAGACTGGTATGTGTGACTTCTCTGGAAATTTTTAATTTTGCATTTTGAAATTAAAT
>Ga0181612_153918_pt1 | contig 11510 bp, 9 predicted proteins | sample HoacroProtozoa21_FD_119630 | JGI IMG/M metagenome (GOLD analysis project Ga0181612, IMG submission 119630) | Hoatzin crop microbial communities from Cojedes, Venezuel. Combined Assembly of Gp0051906, Gp0051904, Gp0051908
CCTTTGACATCCCTGGCCAGATTTAATTCTATCAGGGCTTTAGCTTTCTAACCTGATCCCTGGCTGCTCGCACACTTTCTTTGTATTCCTCCCAGGCCACCTGTCCTTGCTTCTGCCCTCTGTAGGCTTCCTTTTTGTGTTTGAGTTTGTCCAGGAGATTTTTTTTCATTCATGCAAGCCTCCTGGCTTTTTTGCCTGACTTCATCTTTGTTGGGATTCATCGCTCCTGAGCTTGGAGGGGGTGATCCTTGAATATTAACCAGCTTTCTGATCAAGTGTTAGCACTTACCAGAAAAAGAACACAAGGTAAAACACAAAAGATTACACCGTTGTGTAAATACACATGTAGATGCCCTGTATCTTGAATGCTGTGAACAGTCAGATTCTTTCTGTCAGCCCTCCTTATTTCAAAAAAGATCAAATATGTGGAATAGCTCTCCATAAGGAACTTCTTAATTGGATGGGACTCTTCAGCTCAGACAAAAGGAGGAGCTTTGAAAGAAGATACAACAGACATCTCTGAAACCCTGGAGAAGGTGAGTAAGATTTGGTTATTTTACTTGTTCTTCCAATACAAGATCTAGAGTCTGTCATCTTAAAATGGCCTGGGACCTCTTCAAAATAAATGGTGCAAATGTCCATGTTATTGTCACAAAATATATCCGGTCTGAGGAACTTCATCATGAGGATGATATTAGTGCTAAAATATTTACAAGAATTCAAGAGGTGAACAGATGGGTGAAAGAAAAGAAGGAGAGTGAAAAAGAGGATGAAAATGAAAAAAATTGTTGAGTACAAGGATACTACCTCTGGCTCAGGAGGCTCACGTTGCAAATTGTTGAAAGCTGTAGTGGGATGCCTTGGATATACCACTGTGCAGTCACTATTCTATTGTGCTTAGGCATCCATATCTTGTTCCCATGAGCAACCAGATATAATGTGTGCCTCTGGTCTGGCCTAGTATTTATAGTCTTTTGTGGAATTCTTATGAGAATTGCCTGAGGCTTCATATAGGAGTAAGAATTTAGTATGAGTATCAGAATGAAGTGTTTTTGAGAGAAGTTTACAAGGCTTAAACGTGCCTTTAAAATGACACCTTTTTCATGCTTGCTTTGTTATCCCCAGTGTTTCTGATCAATAAAGATGATTTCTGACATGTAGCCTACCAATGATGTTGTAAGAGCTGCTTCGTTTACTCATATGTTTTGATGGACTACATCATTGTTATGGTACTGGAAAGACAGGTAAAGAATTACACTTGCAATACCAGAGATCTGTTAAATTATTTCCTAAGCTTCATACACACGTCTAGAGCACACAGAAGGCAATGGTTTCCAAACCTTTTTGTTTTCTTGTATTATCTAATACCAGGGAGAAAATATAATTATCAAGACAGCAGGTTCTCACAAGTATATTGAGTATTCTAATTATCTCTTGATTAATAGGCAGGACCCATTATTTAGATTTGAGCTGGTTATATTTACTATTGCTTTGATTATAGGTGCAAATAATAGCTGTAAAAAGTGACTTACTCATTTTGCTAATATTATAAAGCATTCAGATAGTCACCCGGGGGCTCTACTTCTGCCAGTTATAATGGGATATCCTCCTGCTGCTTATGCTCTAGCTGTCATTCAGGCACTTCTGCAACTCCTCTAATAGAATGGTTGCAGAAACAAGCAAAGTTGGTGCAAAGAAAAAAAAATCACAACTAGATTTTATTAAGATTCTTCTACTCTGAAGCGGAGCTGCTTTTGTAGTCAGTAGCTTCCCTGTTGTAGCTCATCCAGCACAAGGCTTTCTAAAGCTGTTGTGTTCCCATGGCAATAAGAGTTGTTACTCTATAGGAGAAGTCTCACTGAAGAAAAAAACTGAGATGCCAAGCTAGAAAAATGAATTCTGCCTTCAAGATAAGTTCAGAATCTCTTCATATGGCACAGCTGATTATCCTCCATAGTTCTGCTCTTTGTACAGAGCACGTACCTCCGTATGTGTAAACACAACTCATGGGTAGAATTGCAAAATTGCTCTGGTGGCATTGCAGGGACTGTAGACCTGCCTCTGAGACCTCAAAATATTATAAAGCTAAATCGTATGGGAAAAAGTAACAAGTTTGACTCGTTTTGTAGAAAATATGAATTATATGACTAGGGATGGTTTGCCCACAAATGAGGTTAAAAAAGGGATGTTTTCAACAACAATGGCAACAAAAATGTTTAAAGAAAAGAATGTTCACCTGTTTCAATAAGCAGTTTTATTTGGTTGTGGCTACAGACAAGCACTAGCTTACAGCCTGACCTTGTCCTGATGTCTGAGCTCTTACCCAGTGAAGAAACTCTGGTCCAAACCAATGCTTCTCCCTGTTCGTGTGCTCTATTCACATGCCAGGCTTCTGACACTCCCATTCTAACTTTCTCCATATAGGCACGCCCCCTAAACTCTGCTCCCACAGTCTGAAATGTGAATGATTGCTCCGTAAACATGGTATGTGTTGAGGCTTCTTCCTGTGTAGGAATTGTGAGGAGCTGAAGGATGCTCAGAGGAGATACCCTGCTGAGGGCATGAGCTTTTATAAATCTAAACAAATTGAAGGTTCCAGAGATCATGTTTGGGTGAGTGTATCTAGGAAGAGCAGAAGGTAAACCTGCAATAGTCCCACCAAATTCCATGCTTTGCTACAAACTAGAAGAATGTCGAGTTTTAATGAATGATGTAACAATACATGTGTGTATTTATTCTTTTTATGTACTCAATGTAGCCAAAAGAATGTATCTTCTAAGCCCGTTCTCAGAAATTTCTCAAACATTTATGTATTTTTAGACACTACATTGCCGATTCTTTTCACCTTTATGCTTGATTTCACTTATATAAATCCCTTGATCTGAGAGATTATATCCCACCTTGGTCTGCTGTGAGAGCTGGATCAGACTCCACAGTTATTTACTGCAAAGTTTCTTGAAGATTTATGCAAGGTTGACTTTGGTCTACATTGATTTCTTGTATTAGCAAGTTTAGAATAGTTTCTTATCTCAGTGTTTTCTCACTGTGGTTGTCCATGGCTTGCAACATGGCTAGCTCTGAATGCATGTCATGTGAGAGGCAGGTGGGCACTCTTAGCTTGATGAACCAATATGGCTTCCTGAATGTGTAGCATTTGCTACAGTTTTGCAGAATCAAACTCCAGATATTTTCCTACTGAAGAATCCAAAGAACAAGCATATTCTTTGAGGCTTTATGCTAGCTGAATAATAAGAAAAAAATTTTGATTAGTCTTTAAAAAGTCAGCATACATATTTTTTCAATGATAAGACAGTACGTTCGTATCATAAAGAGAAAAAAAATCGTCAGGAAAAAATCCCTCAATTTTTAAGGCCTATGTTTACACATCTGTTATGTTTCCTGGAAAATTCAGTTTATGTGAAGATGAAAGATACTTGTTTTATGATTATAACAAAGCTAAGTGTTCATTCTTATTTGAAAGAAGTCAAAATGAGGTCTCTTCAGTAGAAAAAGACATGAAGAAGCAGTAGATAATTCAGACATATCCATCCCGGTATTCAGGTGTAATATCAGTGTCTGACTTGATTTGAATGAGGTCACTGTCATGGTTGTGATTGATGTGTTGACTAGTTTCAATTTTTGTAAATATAATTTAACATGCAATTTAGTATATTGTAAATATCTACATTCTGTAAGTAATAATAAAAAAAACACTTGGTGAAATAAAAAATGTTGAAATACAAGAAAATAACATTCCCTGATGATTCTCATTTGTAAATGTAAGTAGAATTACTTTACTTCTGAGAAATTCAGATTTAGCAGGAATTTTTCCTTTTAATGGCGCATCTTACGTTTTCCTGCTCTTCTGTTAAATTTAAACTCAGGAGTAACTGGGATACCTTTCACTTGAACTATGACATTTCCAACTGGTTCATAGACTGCAGTACTGCCAATCTGTTGCTTGATTCCTACACAGATGTATACAACGACTGATTGATACTGGCAGAACATTCGAGATGAATGAAACTACAGTAGTAAGTGAACTCTACTACTTTCTTATTTTTCTTGGTCTGTGACTGTAGAAGGGAGGTTTGTCTATCCTGCCTCTGCAGTGGCCATTCTATCTCCAAACTCTACTGCTTGGGTGGTAAGAGGGCTGTCACATATATATGACCTGAAAAGTGGAAGCAGTAGATAAATTCTGAGTAAGTCTTAAATCACTTGGAAGCTGGGCAGAGTGGTATTAGGGAAAAGATGCTAAACACCTCGCAAAATCTTTTTTTTTCATTGCTATTTTGTTTATAAAATGAATGTTAGGATGAAGTAGGACTTACAAATAGTAGGAATGAAATTCAAAGGAGTTCTCTTAGTCCTGCTCCATAAGTCAATACAAATTTTTAAGGACTGGGTTGCTATTTAAGATTTCTGTTGTAAAGAGCTTATAGCTGCAAGTCCTGATCTTGCTTTTGCTATGAGTAATTTAGTTTATCTGAAAATATAGAATTTCAGACTCCAGTGGATCTCAGTAGTTGCATAATGATAAGCATGTATTTGCAGAACTGGGACTTAAATTGATTTCAGCAAGAAGTGCAGAGAAAGAAATAGATGATAGTAGGTTGAGCACACAGCTGATGTGTATGTTTGTCCACTGGTTGTTTTAAAATCTTTTCCATTTGTTGTAGCTTGGAATATTGCAAATGTCCCACCAAAGTCAAAGGGAGATTTATCACAGATTCTATTGGGTCCTTCTGGACCACCACAAGGTTTTTATTGTCAGGCTGCCTTTTTCTTTTCCAGTTCTTTCTTTCATTAATATAGTCAGTTCTTTCTCATATTTGTCATTTTCACTGTTCTTTCCAGTTACTTATTTAAAAGAAAACAAAAACTCTAAACACATTAACAATAAAAAGTGCTCATTCTCCCCAACCCTCAGCATGTATGAGTTCAGTCCAGTTGTTCTTTCTTTGTCTTGAAACTCCTCCATCATTCTAATGGGAGGATAAGGATTTGTGGCTGTCCTTTTTCACTGACCAATGTGTAGTCTGTCATTCTTCATCTATTTCTCGTGTAGTTTCTGGAAGTCACCCCAGATTTTCATTCTCCTAAATAAAGGAAAGGCCTTTAGGGCTTGAAAATATTTGTATGTATATGTGTATATGTATGTACATACATGTGTCTGTAAAATTCTTTCAAAAAGGTGATGATAATGACTTAGGTTATGGCAGTACCCAAAATAGTGTAACTGCTTTCTTAACAAATATAGACATACTCCTTGCAGAAAAATGGTTGTTATCTGGAATGACAAAGCAGATAAAATGGAAGAGAATTATACAGAAGATCACGGCAAACAAGTCATTTCACAAATGTGAAAAGCCTTCTTGTTTCTGTTTCTGTTAGGTTAGTTACAGTATGTAGGGAAACAGTAGGAGGAATAAAAGAAGAAAAAGAAAGAAAAGGAGACTGAAGGGAAGTGAGCTTAAAAGATACAGGACGGCCAGATAGATTAGGACATGGAAGGCTGCAAGGCTGCGAGCTAAAGCAAGATTTCAGTGAGACTTCCAGAGCCCTATTTGAATAGATCATTTTTCCGTAATTCCCCGAAGACAGCTGCTAGACAGCATTTTTCTGCAAGGGTAGACAAGAAGTCATATTCCTCACTGTTCCAGACTCTGTGAGTAGAAGGGAAAAATAAATGAATAAGCAAATGAACAGTAGTTTTGAGGAATCAGTAGAAGAGACAGAAAATCTTATCTTCTTTGGAAAAAAGGGAAATCGGTGTGAGATGGAACACAGGGCATCCCTGTCCAGGAACACAGTATGTGTAACCTGGTGATTATAATAACGCTCAGGGAGAAGGAAGGTGCAGATTTCAATTCTCTTATGCTGTGGAAGCCTTTTGTAGCCTGGGTGGGTCTTCTGCCAGAGGCCCCTCCAAATGTAGTCCTTTGGTTACTAGCCAACTATAAGGCCATAGTATGGCTCTGTGTCAGGGCTACAGAAGTGTTTGAAACTCAGATCTGATCAGGGATACAATGATCACCAAGAAACATAGTTTACAGCAGACCAGGGTGTTTAGGAACCACTGCTGTAACCAAGAGGCTATTACGAAAGAAGGGATCACCAACATCTTCACAGAATCATAAAATCATAGAATCGTTTAGGTTGGAGGATATCTTCAAGATCATGAAGTCCAATCATTAACCGAACACTGTAAATTTCTCCACCAAACCATGTACCTAAGCTCTGCATCTGTACGTCTTTTAAATACCTCCAGGGATGCTGCCTCAACCATTTCCCTGGGCTGCCCATTCCAATGCTTCTGACACCTCTGCTTTGTGAGAAAGGGCAGGCTGGAAAAAAAGGTTATGACTTTGAGTGTCAGAGATTCAGCTGTTTCCCAGAAAACTGCTTCTTAAATGGGCTCAAGTCACACGCTCCTTCATGCTTCCCACTGTGCACTTTCAGCAGCTTCCCAGTAAGCAAGCCAGCTTTTGCTGATCACATTTTTTGCTTCTTCACTTTCTCTGTCTGCAGAATAGGAAGCCTTCTGCCTCTCCTTGAGATGGTGAGTGTGTCTAGGCTTACTTTTAACAATGCTGCTGGAAGCTTTCAAAGAGTGTTTCTAGAATAACAATCAGGTTCTTTGACATTTCAGTTTTTTTTCAGAGTTTGATGCTTTCTTCCTAGAATATTTTCATATGACATTACAACTGAGAAAGCGCTTTTCTCGTTGCTTCTTCCCCCCTTCAGCTTTCAAATGTGTATCAATCAGTGTTACATTTTCTGTTAGATTTTAAGTTAGCTAAAATGCAACACTCATATGGAACAAACTGTTCCCACAAAGATGCATTCCTGCTTCCTTAGCTGAATCATTGCTCCTGCCTTGCTTTGCTTTATCTGACTTCAGAATAAGCGGCAGGATCACACCACCTTTTCACCTGTGACATTTGTTCTTTTGCCTGCTTACTCCATAGAATAAGATAGTAGCCTCTATGAGTAAGGGCACGTGTCCTGGAACTGTACGTTTACATTATGAGCTGTTAGCTGGAGGGAAAATCTCCTGGTTTGTAGTCATTTGAGGGAAAGTTAGAGTAAATATCTACTACTTAAATCAATACAGTACTTTGTAATCACCTTGAATAAAAGCTTTTTTTCATTCAAGAATCAGAAAAGCACTATTTAGCATTCTTACACTGCATAATGTTATATTCTGAAGACGACTGATCGTGAAGAAGAAAATGGGGTTTTTCTCTAAGCTAGACTGATGCCAAATTCTGTTAGCTTTGCTTAAGAACCAATAAATTTCCTAGTCCTGCAGTTTTAGGTAAACTTTTCTGTAAAAAGTTTAATTTAGAAAAGCATTCCAGCAGACTTCTTCCTCAGTATTTCATAGTCTTTCTCTTACTGAATTTTGTTGAGAAAGATACTATGAGCTGAGAGGCATCCTGCATGTGACTCAGTAGTCATTAACTACCAGTGCTATTTAATCTCACCAAAATAGTATTCAGTGTCCCTATTACGTTACTATAAACAATTATCAGAAATTGAGATAAGCTTTAACATATATTAAGTATTGTCTTATCTGTCAAAAAAAGAATGCTAGAAAAGTCTGTGTTAAAAATGAATTGCACTTTTTGTTCTTTTGGCTTAATAGCTGATTTCATTAAGATGAATTGCTAGTGAATGAAAATGCATTTGTATTTCAAATAATTTCCGTATGAGTTTACAGGAATATGGTATGATATTATTAGCAGGGTTTGCTTAGAGAAAGGAAGAGAAGTAGGCTGCAGGAAGACTGAGTTTTTCTTTAGTACTAGAGAGGATGTTTTTTCTCAAATTAAGAATGGCATGGAAATTCCTCACTTATGAAAACAAATCTGGAGTAAGCCTGTAATACTCTCCTAGGATTCCGGATAATGAAACTTTGTTTGCATTTAGATAAGTCAAGTGATGCTTTACGATTGTGGTCTTTAAAGTTTCTTTTCTGTCTTCATTGAAATCACTTTGTCTAGTGTCTTACTCCTTACTCATCCTCTGAATTCAGATTGATTGGCACTTACATTTTCTGCTCAGGGCTTACCTGGAATTAGGCTGAGCATCTAACACTTCAAGCCAACTTCAGACAGAAATACAATAGGAAAAGTATGGTATTCAGGCTATAACTCATAGGTACTGGGGCGAGGAAATAGTTCAAGTTGAGCTGGAAATGTGAAATGCAGTATTTGCAGTGGAATGTTGGCTTTACTCGCTAGCAATGTTCATGTTGCCTATCTCAGAAATAAGAGAAGTAGGTGAAAGACAAGGGGAAAAATCACTTTTACAGTATCAACTTGAAACAGAGCTGGTATCAAAACAAAGGAGACAAAAAAATGGTAAAGAATCTCTTTTCAAAGAAGCATAATTGTGGAAAACAGTGGCTTAGTGCTGCAAATTTGTTTTCATGCTTGAAAAAATTGTAATGGATGCTATTATCTGTAAAATAGCAGGCACATGCATTTGCCTGAAGATTGCAATGATAGTGTTCATTGTTCTTTTTTTGGTGAACATTTTAAAACTAAACAGAAGGCATATGATACCATAGGACCTTGCTCTAACTCACATATTTTCTTTAATATTCCTATCTGAACTGTACAGCTGCTATCACCAAAGCATCAGAGTGCCTGACAGCCCATAAGGCTATGGTTTATTTTTATGATTTTATGATTAAAAATACCTGTGCTTGTAAGTCAAAGGGCTTATGTGACTTACCTACACAATCGTATACAGCTGTGTTTCTTTCCTGCTGAAACCATCTGCCAGAATTCCATCCCTTCCTTTGTTGTCCACAGATCAGATGTTTGTGTACCAGTTTTATTCTGCTGGCTTCCTGCGGTGGGAGGGATACCTGCTACCATCTGACTTCTAACAGTTTAGAAAACTTGCCTCAATCTCTGAGAGAGGTGAAGCAGCTAGCGACTGTAGGAGTCTGCTTTTGCTTTTACAAGCGACTAATGAGAAACGCTCAGAGCTGAAATGATGCTACTTCTGCTCTGTTTTCTTTTCCTTTTAACCTTTGACCCATTCTCAAACTTTTTGTATTTCTAATATTTTTGTACAGAGGTCAGATAAATAAAAAAGTTGTTCAAATATCAGCCATGCAGTAGACTGCCTTCCCTTGGGAAACTTGGCCAAATGTGACAGAGCATTCTAAAATTATGTAAAACTAGTAAAAATGTGGTTTTTTTGTAAATGCTACTACTGTCTCTTTCATTTCTGTAGAATCATAGAATCAGAATCATTAAGGTTGGAAAAGATCTATAAGATCATCAAGTCCAACCATCAACCCGTCACCACCATGCCTACTAAAACATGTCCCAAAGTGCCACATCTACACATTTTTTTACCACCTCCAAGGATGGTGATTCCACCACTTCCCTGGGCAGCCTGTTCCAATGCTTCACAGCTCTTTCAGTATGGAAATTTTTCCTAATCTCTAATCTAAGCCTCCCCTGACACAACTTGAGGCCATTTCCTCTCGTCACTAAACATAGCTTTTCTATGTTCAGATGGCATCCATTACTTATGAATAATCTCCCTGAACAGAGCTGTGAAAATACCCTTCCTGAATCTCAACATTTAATGTTATCTAGCCTTCATATTAGAGTTGTGGTTTTTATCACTGACAGCCTTTATCTTCCTGACACATTTAGGTGTTCAGTGTTATGTTAGGATGAATATTCAGTTAGCGGTGCAGTTATAAAAATGTAAACAATTTTTTTGTTCCAAAAATGTAGAAACACGCACCTTTATCTAAAGATTCCTGGATACATATCCTCTTGAAAAGACTTATTCTTTTAGGTCGAAGTATTTCATCACAGAACTATAATTTATACAATGTAGCATATTAGAGGCCAGTATGTTAAACAATAAAAAATTGTTGAGCACTTGAGTATGTAGATTATATTTGCTTTACTCTTCTACATTTGGGAAAGCCTTTTAGATTAAATCCCCCCCCCTCCCCGAATCATCTTTACCAATATAAACCCATATAATTCACAACTTTTTTTTTCTCTTTGAAGGAATATTTGGTGTTAACTTCTTCTCTAAGTTTAATGAATACATACTGAACAATCCAGTCCATTATGTTACTGAATGTTACCTATATGCCTATAAGTAAATGCAGTTTTGGATGCTTTATTGGTTCAGTTAGATTAGACACAGAATAGGAAAAAGCAAACTGAATTATTGTGCCTTTATCTGTCTATACCACTCAGCCATCCTACTTAAAGAAACCTAGAACGGTGAATGGAAAAAGAGGTGTTTTCCTTGATGGTAGCATAGAGAAACAGAGAGTGGTATCACTTGACACCGAACCATTGTTTTGAGTTGGTTAACCTGGCTTCTACAAGGCTGGAGCAAATCTACAGGGATGCTCACACTAAGTGCGAAATAGCTAAAAGCTCCCTCCTGCCAGCCCATTTGCTTCATTATCTTCACTGAAAAATCACTGAAACTAAAGAACCTTTTTGCCCTGATCATTTTCCAGTTGGTCCTGTTTGTAGATACCGAAGTGGTACCTGGAGTGGTCTGATTTTTAGCTGTCTCCTGCTTCACTGCACTGCCACACTCACTGCTGCTGTGTTCTGGTGGTAGCAGCAGTCTGCACATATATTTGCCTCTTTTTCTGCACTATTGCTACAGGCGTATCAGTCAAATCTTAAACACTAATGAATCATTAAAAAGGGTATTAACATATTGTGCTGACCCTATGTGTATGTCTTATTCTTCACAGTTTTACAGCAATTTCCATTAAAAAACCTCATTACAGAGATTATTGAGACATGCTTTGAAACAGCAGCATTTGTTACATATTATCTATGCATTGTAGGTGGGGAAATTAGTGCACCAGGAAATGAAATAACTCACCCAAGCCACCGAAGATGTATGTTCAAGTCATGGTTGAAGTCCAAGCTGTAAATTTCCATTGTGTTTGCTGCACAATCCATTTTGCTCTTTCTCTTTCTTTCTATTTTTTTTTCTTTTAAACTATATCCTACAGTTGTAGATCAGCTGGAAGATTCCACCCTGCTGCATTTGTTGTCAAGCTGTAATTGACATTTAGCCAACAATTAGTTAAATATGGCTTGTTTGCCTTTGTGAACCTTCGCTTCCTTTGCTTTGGGGTTCAAAGGATAAAGAGAAACTGGAATTACTGGGAAAGCAGAGCCAGGCTTTGGGGAATGGTGGGCAGAGAACTGGAGAGACAGAGCCCAAGGAACAGCTTAAGTGATGGAGTAACCATGCGATGTGCTGCTGCTGCTGCTATTAGGAGTCTTTTATTCACAGATGATCAGAGATATGCGGATTTTCCAGCCTTTCAGTGCTGGGGTGTGTGCCAGCTGGCTGCTGGTGCCCTATGTCTGGTGCCAAAAAAGGACTGTTTTGGTTTAACTCAGCAGCCAGCAACTAAGCACTAGACAGCCACTCACTCACCTCTTCCCCCCCAGAGGGATGGGGAAGAGAAACGGACA
>Ga0181612_157112_pt1 | contig 11509 bp, 6 predicted proteins | sample HoacroProtozoa21_FD_119630 | JGI IMG/M metagenome (GOLD analysis project Ga0181612, IMG submission 119630) | Hoatzin crop microbial communities from Cojedes, Venezuel. Combined Assembly of Gp0051906, Gp0051904, Gp0051908
GGAAGGTGGGTGAAGGCTGTCAACATCTTGGCTATATTTGTGGGGGCACAGGCAGCACAGCAAGCTCTGCGCGCTGCCCCGCTGTGTTCTCTGCTCTTGCAATGGACCATCTACCTGACAGCGCAGGGTTTTCATCATCAGCACGAATGGGACCTGGTAGCTTTCACTGTGCACTATGAGTGTAACCCTATTGCTTCACAGGAACGAAGCTCCACCATCATTCAAAGTGAAAACGCTATCCACTGGTCGTGAAATGTTCGGTGAGCCTGGGAGGGGAGCTCCTCCCTTCCAGCCCGCCTGGTGTCTGTCTCTGGTGCTCCCTCCTTCTGTTTCCCTTGGTGGGGTGGTTCCTTCAACCACGCCAGCAGAACAAATCGACCCTGGGGACTGAATGGGAGGTAGAGGTGTTTGGGAACTCTTCGGTGCCTGTCCCACAGCGAACAATGAGGAACTCCAGCTGCCCAGTTCAGAACTGTTTCAGATTTTATTTATTTTTTCTTTAATGACAGGGAAACACTTGTAAAATTTGCATCTAACAGTGAACTGAGGTTCCTAAAATTCTTAACTCTGGGATTGAGTATCTAGTATTTTAGTGTGGGCTTATGTTAATTAGGAAGTGCTCTTTAGTTTGGCAAATAGCTTAGAGATCTTGTGGTTTCCTCTTCACTATCAAGATCTCAGTCTCCTGAAGTTTGCAAGACCCAATGAACAGCAGAAGGTGCAGCCCAAGCTCAGGAGTGATACTGGCTGTTAGCAGATTTCTACTGGTGCCTACTCCACTCTCAAAAAATGCAGCCCATTTCAGTTTTTATTCCGCTCCTGCTTATCAGATTCTCCTAGTCTCAACATCCTTTCTTTGCCTTCATATTTACAGACTAGACGTTAGAAAGCAGGGACATTACACTGGAAGAGTTAATTGCATATTATCATGAACAAGGATTGGACATTTTTGTTCTGCTTTAGTTTTTTCCTTCATACAGCAAAATATGTATAAATCTGAAGGTGATCTCACATCTAAAGGTATAATTTAAGTAAACATGTTTTTCTAGATCTTTTTTCCCCTTCCCTTTCACTCTCCCCCGTAACCATTGCTTCACTCTGTTATTTTCCTTTTGGATGGAGGGAGGAGATGGGAAGGGAGCTCATTTGGCAGCTCATGACCCTCCAACTTGACTTTAATGAGATGATTCGCCAAGGCAAACTCCTCATCATCCAGCATGCCATCTTTGTCGATGTCAGCCAGTTTCCATATCTTGCCCAGCACAGTGTTGGGCAGTTTAGACCTTACCATCTCCTTCTTCGCATTGGCACCAGTTATTTTACCATCGACAGGCGAGAGTGTGTAGAAGATCTCATCATACATGGGCTTGTCCCTGGCCACCACCCACTCGGCATCATCAATCCCTTCACCAGCGCCTTCGCCATAGCCATGGCCAAATGGACCATGCAAGGTGCCCTCGAAGGCTCCTCCCTTCACCATCTGGGTTGGCCGCTGTGACTCCTCCTGGCGTACGAGCACCATGAGCTGGGCAATGTCATTGGCCAGCATGTCTTCCACGGTCTCCAGCAGCTTGCTCTTCAGAGGCTGGAACTTGCTAAAATCCTGGGCTTGCAACTGATCCTTAAAGTGGGACAACATAGCAAGAGGTGAGTGCCGTGGCTGTGCACAGGGCAGTAACAGTGTAGAGTGGGATACCTGTCTGCCATTTGACTCAAAAACTTGCTATTACAGGAGAGGGGTGGTGAGCTCAGCGTTCCCTCCTCTCATAGCCCTGCTTCTCAGCATGGGATGAGGTCTCCCTGGCTGGCCTTGATCTTACTTAAATCTTCTTTAAGCCCTACAGAAATCTCAGCTTACAAAGGGGGGCTTGACATGGTACAGAGAGGGCAAATGGTTTACTCAAAGGCCCAGATGATGGCTGTATGCAAATAAGACTCTTCCTTTCCAAGCCACATAAAAGCAATCTCCTTGAAGACCAAACTGTTCAAGGCAAACTGGTTGTGCAGCTCTTGCTGCAGCCTGTGCTCTGCATTCCCTCCCCCTCTGCACCCTGGGAAGGAGGTGCCACTCTGGCAAAAGACTATTTTACTCATCATTATGCAGTGCATCTTTCAGATGCCATAAAAACAGTAGCATGTGTGTAAAGAGGTGAGCATGTCTTTACAGCATGGCTCAGTTTCTGTAATTTTCACAGCTAAGCAAAAGTGCTTTGAGCAGGGCCTGCAGATAACTCTCTTCTAAAGACTGCAAAATGACCTACAGCTTTATCCTTCACCCTCTACTTGTTAAATCCACACTACTCACTCCTACTGGATTGGTATAGTTATTTTTAAACACCTAAACACACATTTTAACAAGCAGTGAATGGGATCTTCTATTGGACACACTTCATAGATCTCATTCCCAAGAACTTACAGAAAATATATCCCCCCCCAAAAAAAAGCAGATGCTGTGTTTTCCATAGGGAGCTATTAATGACTTCAACAGCTAGCAACTCGGAGCAGGTTTCTGCTTGGACTGCAGCCACGCAGCAACGCAGAAGTGTCCAGCATTGTTTGAATATACAATATAAGGCTCTGATCCAAGGTCCTTTGAAGTCTTTGACTTACATAAATGCTGGGTCAGGTCTCAGCTCTGCAGAACAGAAAACCTGCTCCTCTGCTTAAACAGGAAAGGGGCTTTAAGTTTTCACAGCCTCCTTTCTCTCTTTCTAGAAACAGAGTGTGAAGTAGAAGACAAAAATACAGCTCTTGAGGAGAGGGGCATAGGTAGGCTTTTCAGGATATAACTTTCCTTTTAATATACACTAGCAGTATTCTTAGGCCTGAAAAATCTGGAAATGGAACCTCAAATGAAAACCGAAGAAAAATAGAAGAAATAATTTGCTGTAAAGTGCTATTCAGGCAAAGATTTGAGAAGTGAAGGCAGCTGTAGCTGCGCATGAGCGCTACGTGCAAAAAGCGTTCGTGTCCAAATATAGTCTGCACATATTTCAAGGCTCATTTCAACATCACAGCAGGCCTTTCCCACAAGCAACAACAATCAATGTCTGCATGGCTTCTGTCGTATTCCCTGTGGTTACTCTAATGATCTTTCCTTGGATGTCTGGTGCTCCGCCCAAAATGCCACTGCTTACCTGCATCTTTCTCAGATTAGGGAAGTCTCCTGGTGAGATCTGGTGCTCCCGTTCAATCCGGGCATAAATCTCTCCCAAATTGTTAACAAGCTCTTTCTTTTTATTGTCTTTCCCAAACATTGAAGGCATTTCCTTCTTTAGGGAGCTGATGATGTAGGCATGGACCTGAAGGGCATTAAATGATATGGAATGAAGAAGTTGAGTATTAAAGAACACATCAGAAAATTCTTCCCAGCAGAGAGTATCTGTGCTTAGGACTCAACCCCATCTTGTCCCACCCTGAAGAGCAAACTCAGCTTCTCAGCTTGCCTGTACCTACTGATTATCGCTCCAGTGCTCACTGCTGCTCAGCTGCATGCTCTGGCTGTGCTGAGACAAGGTGAAGACAGCATACGCACTTCCTGGAGGCACTGGTGGTGTGGTGTGTGTTGTGTGGTTTTTCTTTCTCCTTCCACTGGGCATGGCCTTCCAGGGAACAGTCCCTTTCCAGTCCAAACCAAACATACAGGATTAGGAGCTCTCCAGACTTTGTTTAATGTTTTAATACAAATACTAGTACCTAACTTTACATGACATTCTGGCTTTTTTTTTTTTTTGAATGGTGGACCAAGTGTTTTTTCTCTTAGAAATAAAGACCCTTGCACAGAAAGCTTTTTAGGTATCTCTTCTCAATTGATATGGGGTTCTTCCCTGTATACTGGTGGGCTTCAATATTCAGTGATATAGCAGGCTTATTTGCCGTTCTTGTGAGTCTCCACCTCCTCTGCATCCATTTTAGCCAGGGATCTCTCTTGGCTAAGAAAGTTTAAGGCAAAAGACCTAGAGCTTATCAATTCCCTTGGTGTATGATTCCAACATGCTGAACTGGTCCTAATTCTCCAGTCGCTACTATAGAGCAACTGCTTTCCACATCCCTTCAAGTGCTATCTGCTTTGATCTGTGGCTTTCATCCTCACTCTGGCCTGTCATGATTGACACACCAAGCAAAGGAGGTGCTTTCTTCCTTGAAGTACACAGGACTAATCTGCTGGGCCTGAGTGAAATGAAAAAGAGTACGATTCACCAGCTTTGCAAGCCAAACTGGCCAAAACCACTTCCCCACAGCCTGCGTACTGCAGACAATCCAAACAGAATGCTTGGGTTCTTCTATGTCAACACCCACCTTGGCTAGCCGTGCTCGCTTGATGAGATCGTTCAGCTTCCTCAGGGCTGCATTGCGGGGCAGGCTCTGGATATCCCTGAACAGGTCCTGCTCCTCTGCCTCAAACAACTTGCGGTTGTCGGGGATGAGCAGCGGATGGGACCAGAAGGAGCCAATGTAGACCCTGATGACCTCAGGAGTGTTGACGATCTTTCCCAGGGACCACATGAGGGCACCGTACACCCGCATCAGCTGTTGAGTCTCTATCTGGTCAGCCTTGTTGAGAACAACTCTCATCTTGTCCTCATGGTTCTTCAGGGCCTTGATGACTTCAGAGAATTCATCAGAGATGTCCAGCTTATGCGCATCAAAAAGGAGAATGATGCGGTCAACTCGCTCTGCAAACCACTCCAGTACAGCAGCGAAGTCATAACCTGCAAGGGGTGGAGGAAGAGCAGAGATGCGCATGCATGGAGTAGAGAAGCCTGCTTGCTGTACCTGAACTATGCCAGCTGAGGGTACGCTTGCAAATAGGAAGCTTCTCCAGTATATCAGGTAGTTTGATAAAGGAAACATGAAACATCATTCTTTGTCCCAAAGAAGGTGAATATGAGGCACTGTCCTTCACACTGAAACACCCAAGATGCGTACCATTAAGGATAGCTCTCATCTTCTCCACATTAAGAGATCACCTACAGAAGTCCTGAACTTGTGCTACAGATGCTTCATTCAAATGCGTCATCATGGGGAAACTGCTATATTCAAACAGCTAGTGCAGAAGTCCTGCATGTGGCAACAAGAGAGGTCTAGCTTCTGAAATACTGGCCACCAGCATAGCCTACAAAGGCTGTAGAAAGCTGGATAATTGCAGTACTTGCATCCAGACTGGTTTGAAATGCACCTCTTCACTCCTTAGTAACTCTCAGGTCTTGTCTAGTTGTGTGAGACTAACTTTGTCCCATCCATTTCAAAACTTGGGATGCAAATAACCTGCTTTACCTGAGTAATTATCCTGTCATACCTGCACAAAGCAAAATAATTTACTTTGCTAAGTACTTGATACTTAGAAGATGCATTGCTGTGAACACCAGAGGTAGACTCAAGCTATAAACAGTGGGTTCAAATTTCACATGCCTCAGAACTAAGGACAATGGATGCACAGTGTTAGACTTGGGTCCATCTCCAGGCAATAGAAGGCATGATACATCATGTGTGTGGAGATGCTTTTAAAACAACAGCAATGACAGCATCAAAATGACTTTCCCTTCTAGCTCTGTGGTGTTTTTTACCTCCTTTAAAGAGTCACTGGGAGACTGGTGCTCTCCCTCTGCTCTTTAAGGCTCTCTTATTCTGTGCAACATTTTGGTTATCTGTGTTGCCAGTGCTGCACTCTGTTAGGAGAGATCAGGACAGAGCATATGCTATTTGCATTCAAATCCTTTAGCATGCTATTTTAGTCTTGGCTTTCATGAATAAATGTATGATAATTAGTTTGGTGATTTTTTTTTTTTTTTAACTTCTCCTCCCTCCCTTTTTTTCTTTTTCTTCCTTCTCTCCAAAACCTAGAGGGCAATCGGTGCATCCTAGTCTTCAGATCAGAACTACAGATGGGAGGACTGCTGAGCTCTGATCTTGATTTTTGCCACTGGCTTTTTCTCCCTTGTGACTAAGCAAACTGATGTGAAATCTTGGCTCTCAAGTCAAGAGGAAAGCCTATGTGAACTTTCTATTCAGCTGGATAAATTGGTATTAACTGTTTGCTACTGAGAACTTTTATACAACTGCAAAGTATTATTACTGGGCAGTGTTTTGCTGTGGTCAATTCCAATTTGCTCCTTACAAGAAAAGGATGGGGTGGGAAAGAAGTGAGCTTGGATGTGGATGGCTTGCCCTGCTTTCTTCCATGGGATCTACAGAAATTGTAGATGGAGGAGATAAATGTTTGTCCCACCAGTGGCTTTCTGCTCTCTCAGGACACCAGTGCTGACTCCAGCAGCAGCAAGCGATGCTGAGCCCTGCCTCTTTGTTCACCTATGTTTGATGCTGAGAACTTCAGAGAATTCAGAATTGGTATTACCTTTGGCAGAGGCCTGCTGAGCATTCAATATATTATACTGATATCTGTGTATCTTGCCCAGTCCATGTTGTCTGACCTCAATAACAATCACAAGTCAGACCCTCTTACAATTGAAATAAACTTGGTCCTGCTTGTTTTCAGATATTAACAGCCTTTTAACCTGAGATGTTCTCACTGTAGGGAGCTCAGCTCCGTGGGTCTAACTGCGTATCTGCTGTAGAGCTGTGCGTGCTGACTCCTTCCCAGATTGCACCAGGAGACACTGGCAGCAAGACAGAGTCAATGCCAATAACTCACTTCACTTGGAGTGGGTTCAGGCTATAAGCTGTCCCTCTGCAAGCAGATCAATGAATTTGCAAATGGGGACTGCGTTCCCCCCCACTTCCTGACTTTGCAAAACACAGCATGCACACCCACACCTAATGCTCAGTCCTGCCTGGGCTGTACTGGAAGTCATCTAGCATGGCAGCATAGTTTATTCCTCGTACACAGCACTACACAGCTTGCTTTTTCACCATGGAAGCAATGAGTCAGGGTGACTTTGTTTGGACATATTTGTGCATTTAATCTCGTCAGATCTCATTGACTGGGATGCTTTCTTGTCAAGCTGGCATGTGTTTGAATTGCACCATGACTACTTCTTCCAGACTTTTTCTTGTGGGGATCAAGGAGGAAACAGAGTTATGCTCTCTAGTGCACCTTGTAATACTACAGTGATGTCCTGTCACAGATGGTGTGGATGGTTTCCCGCTGGTATTAGAGGAACAGCCCCTGTTAGCCTCTTTGTGTGTGTTAATAGGGGCTGGGATGAGGTGCGGAAAGTGTCTTCACTTGACACTCAGCCCACCTTTTAGTGATTCAGTAAAAGTGGGGACTGATTATTTTAACAAAAAAAGGGGGGAGGGGTGAAGAAAAACAGAGGCGAAGGGTGGTATTGTAGTTTTGGTATTGGCAGAGGACTTGCAAGACTGACTTTAGCCCTTCGATCTGCCTGGGTCTCGGGGTTTGTCCAAAAGTATCTTTAGGTACTTGGCTCTGTTGATTTTTATCACGTGTCAAGTCTGGGTCCACAGTAGCATTTAGAAGGTATCTGCTCTGTAAGCCTTTCTTCCCTATTTGTGAACAAAAATGTTGCTCTACCCAACAAGAAAAAGGAATTAATGTCTGCCTAGGCCTTTTGTACGTTCCCAGCTGATACAGTAACATACAGCAAGTGTTGAATGTCCCTGTGGACTTCATTAAAGGTCTAGATTGATTAGCAGACTTCTTTGCTTGTTCAGAGATATTCTCCTGACAGCTATCCTGCATATCTCCATTAAAGAGAGAACAAAGCCCTGGGGAGTAACACTTGGTGGTGTTTTAGAACAGTCACAACAGCATGGATTCACGTGCATCCTATGCTGGGACAAAGGCCCAAGCCACACGTTCCTCTTGTATGTCCTGCTTGCTTCAGTGGTTAAGGGAACGTGAGAGACCTCTCCTGTTGGTGCCCAGCTAAGCAAGAAACATCTCCGTGTGCAGCTCTTCACAAGTCCTGATCATGCATGCATCCTCCTGTATGGAGGTAGTTGGCAGGAAAACTAAGGTGTATGTGTATTTATTTTATTCTTAAGTGACAGATTACTTTAGAGGAGGAAAGAAAGGAAAATCATCGTGAATGTTGTATTGCTGCTTAATGCACAGTAGGACATGGAAAAGGCAGGTGGGACAGACCTCTGTTTACAACCACCTACTTGGAGTCACTGAGTGTGGTGGTGGTGTCTCACACAGGCAGGTGCCTAGAGAACTGCCATAGGGGTGATTCATAGGCTTGACTCTTTAGTTTTTCTTTTAGCGTATAAGAGTATATTGCTACTAAAGCATTTGGATAGCAGGGCGACAGTGTAAAACTCTAAGGACAAGCTATTAATAAAGATGTTTAAAAATAGGGTCTTAAATTTGTATTTTAATGTTTAGTTCAGAGCTTTCATTTTCAGGAGACTTTCCAACAGCATAGAGAACTCTAGATGTTTTGTCTGACTCCAACCAGAGCTGGAGGCCATCAACACTTGAAAACACATAAAGGTTATTCTGTAACTAAATCTAAGCATACGGCCTCACTTCAGTTCCCCTCCTGCCCCTTTTTTATTTCACAGGTGCATAGGGCCTGACTCTACTTTCTTCAGGCTAGTTTATTACAGTGTGAGCTTAGACCAAGAACTCATCTTGATCTACAGTTAAATTCGGGGTTTTCAAAGTGTCCCCTTGCTCATTCCACCGCAAACGTGTTATGTCTCTTTCTGCCCTCTCTTAGTGTTGTAGAGTGTTCCTAAAGCCTCTCTCAAACGCAACCAGTTGCTATCTCTGATTTGGCAGTGTTTCAGTGATGGGCAAAGCTATCCACATAAAGCACAGTTTTATTGTGAAGTTACAGGGCATTTGGGAAGCCGTTGCTTGCCAAAGCTTTGTAAATGCAAAACCACTATTACAGGGATGTTCAGACAGAAATGTAAAGGGGAGAATCTTCTGTTCACTAATTCCTGACTGCTTGTGGTTGCACTTGCATTTCTGCTGAAAAATATGATGTGTATTTAAACATTCTCTAATATCACTGATGCAGCTCCTTTCACAACCTCCAGATAAGGTGAACACGAAGAGAAAATGAATTCCAACCACACAGCACGAGGAGGACGAGATGAACATGATAATAACTTTATCAGATGTTTTTTCATGGGACAGATTTCCTTCTGACAGCATGAAAAGGACTCAACAGATTTAATACAAAGCTGACAAGTCAGCAGGACTGTTGGTGGATTTCGCCTACGGAGAAAAAATGATCTTGCAGACACCCTGTCACCTAGACTCCATAAAGCAGACTGGCTTAATGAATACTTGTCTGTGCACTATTGGAATACCTGGCAGCACGCATTTCACTAAGATCTGGCAGGATTATGCAATTGCGTTTCTGTCAAGTCAGACCAGGCATGATACAGTCTTTATGCTGACTGTGGGAAGATGGATGATACCCAACCCAGCACAAAACCTGCCTGGCTGTAACATTTTTAAGCCAATTTAAACCAGCAATGAATCTGCATGTTTTGGTTCAGCATTTCTCACCATGTAGCTACACTGGTGGTTGTTTTTTGTTTGGTTGTTTTTTTTGTCTGATAGTAAGCTCACTACTGGATTTCCTGTCTTGTGGAACGTGGCCACAGGTCCTGTGGTGGTGGAATTCAGGTGGGATTGAAGGGGCATAATAAGATCAAGAAATGCTCAAAAACCCAAAGCTGCTGCCTTGCACTAGTTATCTTGCAGCTTGCTGTCAGTACTGCTTAAAACTGTGTTGCTGTTCTTAGGAATTTATCTTTCTTACTGAATTTTAGTTACTAAGAGCTCCCTTCTAATCCTTTTAAAGCTACTATTATCCAGAGACTGAAAATCCACTAGATTGCGGCCCTCTGTAGGGCAGAGTTTTATGGCTGTGTCCCTATTTCTCAACTGATAGATTGGCTCAGTGTGTCTGAGGGCAGCATCAGAAGGTGGGATAGCTGGCATAGTGAACACTGACTGCCTAGAGAGGCAGCAGCTCTTGGAGATGAAATGAGTGTCTATTCCAGGGAGCTAATGACTTGATCTGAATTCTTAAATTGAACAAGAGGGTTTGGAGGCTTAGTCTAACTGTTAACACTGATGTCCTGTCCAAAAGCCTTTCAAAGTTCAAGGAAGAAGGCGATATTATGGCAAAACAAGCAGGCAGCCAACACTGGAGGGGGAGAATGTGCCAGCAGGGGCAGGTGTTACCCAAGCGTGACAGATGGCTTTAAGTAAAAGAGAAGGAAGGTGACATGATGGTCAGGGGAAGAAAGTAAGGGGAAGTGAGACATCTCTCTGAGGACACACAAAGCGAGTGGGAAGCAGGGTGGGTGGCTGTTGTGAGACCCAGGGAGGGATGGCACAGGGGAGAGAAGAAGGTGCTGGGGAAGAGCATGAGAGATGAAACAGCTGGGACTGAGTGGAAGAACAGTGATTTGGGCAAGTTTCTTTCAAGGTGATCAACATGTCATAATTTCTAAAGCAGGTCTCAGCTTGCCTATCACTTCTGCCTTTGCCTATACTTAAAGAAATAATCTGTCCTGGAGTTGGTGATCCATAGCAGTAAGAGCTACATCCTCCAGCCAGCGCGATACATTTCTTCACCTTCAATACCATAGAACTAATGGAAACATTACATACATTTTGGAGACCTACAGGTTTCCAAAGCAAAAGCAAAAGGACTCAAAGAACAACAAATCTGCCTATGTTCTCAGCTAGGAAAGATGGGCTGGTGTCAGATTTCTAATGCTAACACTTACATTAACCAGTTCCCGGAGTGGCAGACTGTGGCCTTTTGCTTTTGTGTTGTTTATTACAAGGGTTTCAGGGCTGGGAAGCGACCTGGAGCCTGGCAGGGCTCTTGCTCTATGTCAGTGGAAACTGAGTGAAACCTCACACACTTTCAAGTCAGGTAGAGTAAAACTGATGAGAGCATTGTCCAGAGCAAAGCTTCCTTACAACAGCCTATTTAGCATCTGCACACAGCAGAACTTGTCCTCTTTATACATTTGTGTCTTTGTCATTTGTGACAGATGGACTGAGTGGTTCCTGGTACTTGGGCAAATCCTCAAAACAGTTCCCAGCCAGAGTTTGAGACCTCAGCAGACATCTTAATACAGGCCAAGTTTTCCAGAGAGGTCAGTGCAGAGCAGCACTGATGCATAGCTGGAATTCCAAGGAAGTTTTTGTTACTATAGTGTCCAAACACAAACTGAATTTTCCCAGTGCACATAGTTTAAATGTGGGGAGAAATGATGTTTGGAAACCTGGCCTGAAATGGCCATCAGTAACTGATAGCTGCTACCAGCGACCAGAAAACACAGTCCTTCTCTATTGTTACTCAGGATGCTGAAATACACAATGGGCATAAATAATGCAAATTGATGATACTGATGGGCATGACTATCTTTCCTTGATGAAACAGATACTTAGGATAGTTCTGGAGCGCACAATGGACAACAAAACAGACAAATTGAACAGCTGATCTAAAAATCAGACTTGTTAGATCAACTGCTCAAAATTGGACAAAATTAAGTACTTGCTGTATGTCAACAGGAGTGTGTGTGTGTGGGAAACAGCACA
>Ga0181612_159962_pt1 | contig 11509 bp, 9 predicted proteins | sample HoacroProtozoa21_FD_119630 | JGI IMG/M metagenome (GOLD analysis project Ga0181612, IMG submission 119630) | Hoatzin crop microbial communities from Cojedes, Venezuel. Combined Assembly of Gp0051906, Gp0051904, Gp0051908
AACGGTCACCAGAAAGTTTCCTGTGCAGCGCCAGCGGTTTCCTTTTGTTTCGGGGGCCCAGGGAGAGGGGCCCCCCGGGGTTTTTTGTGGTTTTTTTCGGGGGTTTTTTTTTTTTTTTTTAACATCTCCCGCCTTCATCCTCTCGGTTTAAGCAAACCTATTGATTGCGAGGTTGAAATATTTCTGAAGAAGAGCGTGGAAAGACGCTGTGCACGAGCGCGGGCGGAAGGAGACTGCTCAGAGGCGGCGGATGGGTAGGAAGGGAACAACGGCTGCGGTGATGCCAGCAGCACCTTGCGTGTGGGCGAAGATGTGTAGTTTTCCATCTCTGCCTCTGTACCTGAGCTGGTGGGACTTTGCTGTCACTGCAAGGCATAGAACAGCAGGATCTTTATTTCTGATGAGCCAGTTTTATAAGGGTGGGGAGAGGGGAAAGAACGCTTATAAATAAAGCCATTTGAGAGCAGGAAAAACGAACACCATGGCTCTGGTGTGCCTGGAATTTGCGGTTGAGTAATCCTTTCCTGTTTCTTTTTTGGGTTGTTTTTCATCTTTCAGAACAGTGCCTGAAGCAGGTCCACCATGCCGTTAGTAACGAGGAACATTGAGCCAAGGCACCTGTGCCGTCAGACGTTGCCTAGCGTTCGAAGCGAGCTGGAATGCATGACCAACATCACCCTGGCAAATGTCATTCGACAGCTGGGCAGCCTGAGTGAGTACCATGGCGAGCCTGCGCGTTGCCCTCAGGAGTCGCTAGTGCTCTTTATTTAGCTCCCTTTCTACTCTCGTGTTCTTATTTCTCCCCCATCTGCCTTCCCTGGGTAATGCTAAAATGTTTTCCTAAAGAAATCTGATGCTAATTTCATATCCCTGGTCCCACTGCCTTCCCATCTAAGAGAAAATGGGGGGGGGGGGGGTGTGTGTGTGCATGTGTGAGAGGCTGCAGCGAAACTGCAGATGGAAGGATGGAGCGCAACTCAGGCTTGTAAAATGGGAGGCTCTCCCAGCAGCCAGGATCTGGTGTCAGAGAATGTGCCTGTAATTGCACGCGCTGCTAAAATGGAGCTTGACTGTGTTGAATCTACAGTGTGTCAGTAGTCTGATTTTTAATGAAAGATAATTAAAGTGCACACGCAGAAGCCTCCTGTTTGCCCCTGCTGTTTGTTGCGTTGCAAGACCCAAAGTCCCCAGTCCGAGCCAAGCGTTGCCCCTGGGGTACTGGAGGTTTGGGGCTGCTCGCTCTAAAGGCAGCAGGAGCTGTAGCGATGCCTAGCTCAGCTCTCCAGCGGGCTGACCAGTAGCCTTGCAAAGGCTGGGGGGAAAATGCAGGCCTACGTGCTGTAGGAGAAACGAAGAGTTAATTGTGGTCTCTCCGGGATGACTCCTTAGTCTGTTGAAACGCTCTGGATTCTGATTAGCCACCTCTGCCCTTGAAGCAAGACTTTGATAATCAAATTAATATATTGTTTAGCTTCTCTGTGGTGTCTGCAGGCACTTCTGCTTGCTCTGCAAAGCCAGCTCCTTGTCTTCCGCTGTAGCGTGAATGTGGCAGGGAAAGTTTAGGTGCAGTCTCTTTCCAGCAGCGAAAACCATGGCTGTCACCGAAATCTGGGCCTGCGTTTGCTGCCAGTCGGTATCGCATGCTGTCGGGTTGTAGAAATGTCACTGCACAGGCAAGACCAGTCTCTCTGCTCACATTCAACTGGCCCTTGTTGTTCATTTGTTAGGTCTCGTAGCCAAGATGGTTGCAGAGTGCGAGTAAAATCCATCTTGTGCATGTGAAATGGTGAGGAAGAAGACAGTAAAGCCGTGCAGATCTCAGCTGCAGAGACAGCTCATCCCAGTCCAACAGCACGCGGTGGGTTAGTGTGGCAGAGCCATGGTGAGAGCCGTCAGGTTTAGACCTTCTCTGCGCAGCTCAGATACTCAAAGCTTCTCTGCTTCAACCTCGTCAGAGAGGGTGAAGCGCTGGAAGCCAAACTGCAGCCCTGTTTGTTTATCGGGAAGGGACCCCGGGAGCCTCGCTGGGCGAGGTGGGGAGGGAGGTGCGTGCTGCTGGAGCAATCACAGATAGCTGGGGGAGAGCGCTGGAGGGAAGACTGGGAGAGGTGGCTCTTGCGTGCTTGTCTGTGAGAGGAGCAAGGCAGGTGGGGAGGAGATGCTGAGCACCGTCTCTTATCTGCTTCTCTGGGGTCAACAGTATTCCAAATGAAGCAATATTTAGACTAATCGCTTACAGGACGCTCTCACCCAAATGACCAAACTCCTGCCCCCTCTCCTTTCTCTCACTTCTGAAAAATAAATCCGTTCCTTTCTCGTACGTTGAATATTACAGGAACGCAAAGCAGGTTCAGTAGGCTGTGACAGCCCTGTCAAGTGAATAATCAGCCATGCCTAGTGCACCGCAGTCTCTTTACAAAGATGCAAACATAAATCTTGTCAAACTTTTGTATTCCAGTGAGTTTACCCTTCGTTACTATCACAGCTGGTAGCACTTTGTGTAAGTCGACTGTGCGTTTCTGTGTGATTTTATAGAATCCACAAGCTAAAGATGGAAAGACCTATTAAATCATGCCGTCTGTCTTCCTGCCAGTGCATGGCAAAGATAATTCTGATTGTAAGCTGCACTTTTGCAGGCAAAGTAACTAAACCAAAAAATTAATCTCTGCCTTGCCCCATCTGAAAGTATACCTGAAACACGGAACGGTATGTGAGATGCTGGAGGATAACTCTGTACCGGTCCACGTCCACAGGCAAGGGAATACGGCCCATCCCTCCTCCTCCCTCCGGGGTCAAGACCAATATATACAATGCTGTTTATAGATTATTTTATGCTTGAAACATACCACTAAGCACTGCAAACCATAAACTTTATTCTTTTTCCCTGGTGCTTCTTGCAGTTCCTCGTGAAATTCAGCACTGATGTTCAGTTCTCGTTAAAGTGGAAACCAAATTACAACTTCTCTTTTTGGAGCAGTTGCTGGGAGGTGTCAAATTATCCCACAGATAAACAGTTCACTCTCTTTGGTCAAATTAGGGGTGCTGGTCTTGTGCTGATGTTGAACATGGAGAGTGCTTCATGAAACCTGGCTGTAGCAACCGCTGCCTGGCCCTTAGGTCTCCAGAAATAAAATCCGTCTCGTGAGGAAAACTGGTTGGGCTTGTTAATGGACATTTGTGGAGTCTGTGTTATCGAGGAGGTTTATTGAAGTTAACTTCCAGCATTTGCTTTCTACGAGCACTTCAAGCTGCCGTTGCCACCAAAAGGGGTGGAGAAGGTTGATTTTTAACCTGGCTGATCCCCGTGCTTGGCAGCGTGAGGAGAGCCGCATGGAAGTATGAACAAGCAGCTGATATGTCAGTTTAGATAGCTGCAAGTATTTGTGCAGCTGGGCTTTGGGGGATGCCCTCACATTGCGTTGTTGCAAGGGGCCCTTGTCTTTCTGATGTGACTCGTTGCAGACAACCAGATTTTCCAAAATCGCTGTTAAAGTTAGGCTTCCAGCTGGTTATCCTTTCCTGAATGTCGGAGAGGATCTTTAGGAGTAACAGATTCCAGAACAAACTGTTGACCATATGATGATGCATTTCAAAACCAGACTGCTTATTGGGAGCAGCCTTGTACTCAACAGCCGTGGCTGGAAATGTTTCCCATCAGTGGGAACTCCATGGGCCTGTGTCTGCTGTCAGTGCCAAGTCTGTTCCCATCAGTGTTGTCCTCGGCATGGTTAGGGCTCCCTGTGTGGGGTTGTGCTTGAGAGCAGAACAAAAAGACAGTACTCGCTGCAAGTTCTTGGTTTTCTTCCAGTCCTCCCATCTCTGTCTACCTGTGGTCATCTCTTGTTGCATGCGTAGATTTTAAACTCTTAAGGACAGTGGACATCTTTTTGTTATGCTTGTAAATGGTGCGGCGAGCTCCTGATCCAAGCCCCTAGGCGCTCTCGCCGTCCAAACGATGGATGATGTTTGTCATAGCAGCCCGCTGGGCAGTCCAAGCTGTTACGGAGCGAACATCCCCGTTTGAGAAGTTCCCCCTTGGTTTTGATTTAGAATAAACGTGGATGCATCAATTTTTCAGACACTGCCACCTGAAGGAACAAAAGGGTCAGTGCTTGCGTCTGTGGTTACAGCTCAGGCTTTGGGATCAAGGACTGGGTCTGCTCTCTAGTTCCAGAGTACTTTGAGCTTGTAAATATGTGCCAGTTACCCTGGAGGCAGGCCTGCTGGAGACTTGGGAGCCTTTGAGATTCTCCAGAGCAATAAAAACCCTAACTGTATTTGCTTGTCTAATAAACAGAACAGCAGAGATTCTTAAAGGACCTACAAAACCATCCAGATTCGGACCAGTATAGTGTTGTCAGCCCTCTTTGTTTCGTTACTTTAATAACGACTTGAAAGTATGTCTCAATTGTTTCTTTATTGCTTGAAGATCCCTTGGAAATGTCAGGTTTTGGTGGAACAGGGCATTTTCTTCCTGGATGTTAAACTCAGCCCTGCGAACTTGAAAAGAAGCATGGTTTGTTCATTCTTTCTTCAAGAAAACAAGCTGGGAGACTGACTATGGTCTGCTGTGGCGCACAAGGGTAATGCGAACGCTTTAATATTCCAGGTAAATTTGCAGAAGACATATTTGGAGAGTTGTTTACTCAAGCCAACACCTTTGCCTCTCGGGTGAGCGTTCTAGTCGAGAGAGTTGACCGCTTGCAAGTCAAAGTCACTCAGCTGGATCCCAAAGAGGAAGAAGGTAATGGAGTGGAGCGCAGTCCTTGCAGGCTGAGCGTGGTAAAGATTCTCGTTGAGTCAGCGTCGTTGGTTCGCGGCCATAAAATGAGCATGATGCTGTGATGGGTGTTGGAACGTCTTCTCTTGGACTAAGAGGGACCATTTCCTCCCCTCCTGAAAAAGCACCATGCTGCTCATGGGCATAGGCTTTCTGGCAGAGTCTAGATGTGCTCGTTAGCAAGTCTCCATGTGGAATCTCACTTTCCAGCGGTTTGATGGCGGTGCACTTCTTGAGTCTTGGTCGCAGGGGTTCAAAACCACATCAACAGCTCTCAAGAGAGCCGTGTCTACACAGCAACAGAGCTTGGCACGGCACGGTCTGAGATCTGCTGGGTTTCCCAAGAGATCTGTGGGAAAAGGAACCTGACCTTAAGAAGTGCTAAGCATGCCAAGAACTCCAACTGAAATCAGATGTTTGCTACTTGATCTTCAGTGTCATTGGCCTGGGTCAAGCTGTTCTTCACTTGCTCTCTCTTCTTTCTTACAGTCTCCCTGCAAGGCATTAACACCAGGAAGGCCTTCAAAAGCTCCACTACTCAGGACCAGAAGCTCTTCGACAGAGATTCGCTCCCAGTGCCTGTCCTTGAAACCTATAAGACCTGCAATACCCCTCCACCTCTCAACATTCTGTCACCCTACAGGTATGGCTGTGATGCTGCCTTGGCCCCTTGTTCCCTTGCAGAGGAGTTCCTCCCAAAGTGCCAAGGAGGTCATTGCCCATCCTGTGCTGTACTGAAGTAGCCCTTTCCAATGGGAAATTGAATTGCTAAACTGAGATCCACCAGGAAATCTCCGTCCTCTGGATTACGTGAACCTTTGCTTTTGGGGCTGTAGAAATGAGCGTAGCTAGATAATTATATATATGGTTGCCTGCTGTCACTTTTGTGACTGCCTTGGGGCAAGGCTTGGCTGGCACTGCATAAACATGCTAGGTGTTGTGCAGATGATGCATTTTTCTTGTGCTTCTCTGTAGCCCCGTGGCTCCTTTCCAGAAAGCCGCAGTGCAAACTGCAGAGCATACATCTGTAAATGGCTCTCACCCAGGTGGGTGCAGCAGGCTCCTGTAGATCTGGAGATGCTTTCTGCGGCCTCATGTGCCTGGTCCAAGACATCTGAAGTGACCTACACTGGCTGTGTGAGCAGTCCCACTCTGATTTCATATTGTAGGTTGTAGAAGTAAAGGGGTTCAGAATACAGAGACTTAGCCCACATCCATAAATATCTTTTGAACAGGTAAAAAGTAATTACAGATAGCTGGAGGCAGCTGTCTTCTGCCAGACGCGGCTGCACTGCAAAGTAGGAGGAGAGTGTGCGTGTGTGCCCGCTCACTCATGAGTTTCAAGGACACTGCTGGTCTGATTTAGGGTTCCTGAGCTGGAGATGTTTGGGGTTTTTTTTCACACCAAAAAAACAACACAAACAAGTGGGAGTTGAAGTGAGAGACCTGCTGCTCTCTTGGTGATTGTTCAGAGCAGTTGAGCTCTTCGGGTGCTGAGTAGCGGAGAGTTTGTGTGAGGGCGGAAGCGATGGCAAGTGGGAGAGCCAGGACAAGTGAGGCGGTGGGTCCGCTGCCTGCTCTGAAATGGGGGGCAGGGGCGATAGCAGCGTGCTTGATCTTGTCACTGCAGACATTTAAACTGTCCTCTGGGGTTGTGCCTTGTGTTTTCTTTGGGCTTCAAACAAATGTGTGACTTGGTCCCTGTTTCCCCCCCTCCCCTCACTGTTCTAGGGATGATGGCAAAGAGGCACTTAAATTCTACACTGATCCTTCATATTTCTTTGACCTTTGGAAAGAGAAAATGCTTCAGGACACCAAGGATATTATGAAAGAGAAGCGGAAACACAGGGTGAGGAAATGGGAGATCTCTGCCAACAGAGGCGTGGCAGGGAAGAATAGGAGGTGGGAAGTGTTAATAAATCTTGGACTCCAAAGTTGCTACCCAAAATTCAGGTTTGCTCTCTTAAATTCTTTAGCGATCAATTCAGTGAGGTTTTTATCTGGTTTACTCTCATCCTTGTTAATTAAAAAAAACAAAGAAAACAAAGATACCCTTAATCTGTTTTCCAAATGCCACTGTCTCTGTATGGTTATAATGGCTTAAGTGGTAGTCCTCAAACACAGCGCTGGTGCAGTCAACAGGGGAGAAAGTTGTGTCAGAGTCTTTTCTGCACTTCTGGTGTTGCAGAGGGGTCTGTTCACTGTCGAGGCAGTGCAAGTCCCACTGCCCCAGCACTGCAGTGTTGAGTGGTGTAATAAATTCTGCTGTGGAAAAATAAAGGAAGGAGAAAATGTCCCTTCAGGAGTGCAAAACCAGGCCCTAATGTTAAATCAGGGGCAAGCGGGAGGCTCAATGAAACCGTTTAAGCTGAAAATGCCAGGTAGAGTTCCTGGTTTGGTTGCCTGGGGATTTGGAACCATGTTTACCAACACTGAAACTCACGCCGTAAAAGGTGGAGTTTGAGCATACTTTATTTAGCATTTGAGCAATTGGAGTATTAAATATCAAAACAGATCATGATTTTTCAATTACAATAACAAAGGAGAGATTTGGGGTGTGTTAGAATACAGAGCGAGGCTAGCTAAAGCCCAGTTCGTTGTGGGTGAGTGTCCATACTGCACACCCAAAGCACTTAACACCAGCAAGGTGACGGTGGTGAGATTTGGCAGTCTTGACACAGAGGCCAGAAACTGAATTGATGTGGGAAGCTGAGCTTTCACTCTGCCCTCAAGGTGGTCACGCCAGGGAGTGATGATGGCATCATGTCTGGGCTGCGCTGGGGAAATTTGATGCTGTCTTCCTCTTTTATTTATGCTATCTGTGCTCCAGCTTCTTTGTATGGGAGATCTTTGGAGCTTGCAGCGATCAGGAAAGTAAATTAAAAATCCTGGCCCTCTGTGAGAATGTATCTTCTGGAAGCTGCTGCAGGTCTGCCCTATCCCTCCCCATTCCCAGTCAGTTTAAAGCAAAATAAGGCTTCTGTTTGATTCTTCCTCCCTTAGAAAGAGAAAAAGGAGAACCCGAACCGAGGAAATGTGAATCCGCGGAAAATCAAAACCCGGAAAGAAGAGTGGGAGAAGCTGAAAATGGGACAAGAATTTGTGGAGTTGAAGGACAAACACGGTCCTGCCGGGTAAGCAAGTCTGGGGCTCTGTGCTCAGCTCCCCAGCGAGGGGGAGCGGGCGGGCGTTGTTGATTGTAATGCAGTTCACCCTGCTCTGCAGCTTCTCCAGATCTGCTGCACAGCGCGGATCGATACTGCCACTAATCAGATTCTCCAAAGTAAATCCGTCTGCTGATTTCAAATTTGCTAAATAAATCAGGGAGCTACACGGTTTGAACAAGGTGGCAGGAACAGCTTCGGCAGCAAGTCTGCTCTCGGCTGCGTGTCTTGTGGGCACAGAAGCGTTGAGAGCTTTGGCTCCCGACGCCGTCGCGATGCCCTTCCCGTCACGCCGAGCCTCTGGGCCTTACGCTGAGGAGTGGGGTGGCATTTGCTGGTATTGTGCGATTGCTTTGTTACACTTCACAAACGGCTCTTCACACCCGAAAGTTGAAGCGGGGGCTGTCCCCATCCGAGTATTTCAAGCTACAGATCTCTCTTTAGCACTTCTGGCTTGGGAATTCATTTAACTTTTGACACCAGCGAGGCTGGAAGCAGACCGAATTCCCCACAATGCACTTCTCACTTGCTCGCTCCTTGCAGCTTCCTTTCATATAAGAAAAATCTCTCTTTAAATCACACTCTCCAGCTAAAAATAAAACTTGCTTTTAGTTTAATAGGAGAACAGGTTTCGTTTCTAGCAGAGGAATCGAGCAGCACAACAGCACCATTTCCTTGCTCCTCTGTTTTCTCGGCTGAGCGTGTTCATGCATTTGCATTCATTTGATGTCCAGAGCCCCCGAGAACAGGGAGGTTCTACCACCCCCCAGTGAAATGAGCTCATTGAAAGTTGGGGGTGAGAGGGATCTCTTCCTGCAGTGCTGTTGCAGCTCTGGATACTTGCTTTTGATGGCATTGCTGTTTCGTGGGTTCTTTTTGACATTCTATTCTCAAGCTTATTTTTTATCATCTTTGAGTACCTCTTCTTTTTTTGCCACTGATGACACCTGGCATAACAGGGAGTCCTGCAAGTCCAAACCAGTCAAAGTACCTTCTTAAGAATGTTTTTTCTTTAATCAGATGTTAAGAAACATATTTTTTATTGTGGTGTTTTTTTGCTCACTAAAATACATACGCATGCTGTTCTGATATGTGGTAGCAATAAACAAACACGGACGCATCTGGGCGGATTCTAGCCAAAGAATTATGCAGAGCAAACGAATACAGCTGTACGTGGTTGTTCATATAGGATCCTTTGAGAAATAGAGACTTTTATTTTTAAATATTGCTTTAAGGTTTTGTTTTCTGTGTCCTGTTGTGGTGGTTGATAAGGTCCAACCTAAAGGCAGGTCCCACTGTGCTGGGAAAAGCCATTCCTGCTAGAAAACCTCGTTTCTAAACCTTGCAGGTTGATCCATCCACTTGGTTGATACGACTGCCGTTCGGTGGTTGAGCTGCTGCGCAGTTGTTTGTTGTAACCCTTCCAGGAGGCAAAGCTCTTATGAGCGAGGGGAAAAAATGAGCTTTAGACATTGCCTTGAACTGTTTAAACAGATTGCTTGTCTCGCTTTCGCTCAGGTACCCCTCCAACATGGTGTATCAGAACGGCAGCATCGGTTCAAATGAAAGCATGGACGTGAACTGCTACCCGCCGCCGCCGCAGACTGACTCTATTGTGCCACCACCTCCTTCATTCCCAGATGACAGCCTGCCTCCACCCCCGGTGGAATTTAGGTAAGCCTACGGGATCCCTTCTGTCACCAAGGAGTAGTAGGTGGTGTAAAAGGATGACATGAGACAGGCTGAGATAGTTCAGCATAACTTCCTAACGGTTGTTGTAGGGGAACCAGAATGCTCCTGTCTGGAGGGGAAGCGCAACTGCAGGCAGGGACAGAGGCCCAGGCAGCACAGCTCTCCGTCAATCCCAGCCGCTGTCATCGTTCCCATATGGAAGGGGACGATGGGCTTGGGCGAGAGCTAGAGCAGGCGTATTTCTTTTTCTGAAAGAGTGAATGGTCTGGCTTCGTTGCACGGATTTTCCAATGCAGTTGTTCCAGAGCGTGTAGACTTACGTTCCTGTTAGAGAGCTTTGCAAAGAATGACTTTTTGCCTCTTTTTTTATTACCATTTGTCCTATGATCTTTGACAAATGCATGACGTGGGTGCTGAAGATGTTGATGTAGTTAAATTGAAAGGACTTAAGCACACCAGTTGACTCCTTCCCAGTGACTTCAGTGCAAGCTCAGGCAGCTGCTTTGTATCGGATGAAATGGTGCCTTCCAGTCACCTCTAGAGCTGAGAATTACGGTCCAGCAGTGGCTCAAGACAGAAAGGGTGAAACAAGAGAGCAGCTTTTTTTTAAAGGCAGTAAAACAGAGTCAGGAGTAATAGGAGGAAGTATGTCTGATAGACAGGACTGCGTTAGCTTGTCTCCATCTTATCCAAAGGCAGCAATGCTGCAGAAAAGGCTCTTCTGATGTGTCAAAGAGACCAAGCACTCCGCTCTGCAGCATGTTCCTCTAGGGCAGAGCAGAAACGAGCTCTCAGATGAAGCTTACGCTGCCTTATGCAGTTGCTTAGATCTCTGCCTAGCCAGAGATCTCCCCTCTCTGGTTTTGTTTTGGTGGTTGTTTTTAAAGAATCCTGGGAGCTAGGTTTGATCTCCAGTAGTCTGTCTTGGATCAGCACTGTGCACTGTTAAAAGCTGTGACCTGATTTTTGTGTTTTACCATGGAAGGAGATGTCGGTTTAGGGCTTCCTTTGCACGTATGTATGATATTACCGTATCTTACGGGCAGTAGTGTTCTCTGATATAAACATAGCTTCCATAAATGGGAGATTCGGTCACTCGTGAATCGGTGTTCTCCTTAAGAGCACGTTGGGTTTCCATTTCGTCTTCTTCACTCCCCACGGCGAGCGATGAGACATGGCTGCTGCACTCCGGCTCTGAGCCGTGGAATCCGGTGAAGAGATCTGTTCTTAGCAGGTGTTCAGAGCATATGCTTTCCTGGCACACCCACCAGTCCTTGTGCGATTTATCACGGTAGACATCCCTGCTTGGCGTGTCGTAAGTCTGACCTCAGCGTGGAGGGGCAGTGGCTCGCATTGCTGCAGGAGCTCTCGAGCCAGGAGGCTGCTCGGAGCTCAGACGTGACGCCTGGCCTCTGGTGGAGAGGTGAGATGGCTCATGTTCTTGTCAGCCCGGGAGATGGGCTGGATGATAGCATTTCTGCCAGGCCCCAGAAGCTTTCCTTTGTTCTGGTGGTGTAGGCCAAAAGAAACACTGCGAGGGAACTGAAACCAAGGAGTGAGGTCTCATGGAAACACCAGTTAAAGCTGGAATTTAGATTTTTGTCTGGACTGCAACAAGCACACACGGTTTGCGTTAACATTGAGGTTGCACAGTCTAATCTGGCCTCACAGCTAATAGCCTTATTTCTCTCTCTGTGGCAACAGCTATCCTGTAGACAACCAAAGAGGTTCTGGTTCTGGAGGGACCAAACGATCCAGCCTGGTTAGCCCGAGTCACCCGCCGCCAGCTCCTCCGATCGGATCCCCCTCAGCAGCCAGGCCGGGCTTTGCCCCCCCTCCAGCGCCGCCTCCACCACCGCCGCTGATGGCAGGC
>Ga0181612_176871_pt1 | contig 11509 bp, 12 predicted proteins | sample HoacroProtozoa21_FD_119630 | JGI IMG/M metagenome (GOLD analysis project Ga0181612, IMG submission 119630) | Hoatzin crop microbial communities from Cojedes, Venezuel. Combined Assembly of Gp0051906, Gp0051904, Gp0051908
ACAGCGGTGTGATTTTAAACATTATCTTAGGCCTGGTTGGCGGTGTCATCGGCAGCTTTATCTTAGGTCTCATCGGTATTGGTGCCACCGGTTTACTGGGCGGCATCATTGTAGCAGTCCTTGGTGCCTGCATCCTGATCTGGATTGTTCGAAAAATCCGAGGGTAACGTAATTCTTTTAAAAAACCCGAAAGCCGGTATGTTCCGGCCTTCGGGTTTCTTTTATTCTACAACACTTTCATAGCCCCGAACCATGAGACGACCTGCATAGGAAATCAGCTCCTCAATGGTCATATCTCCAGGGTGGTTATACCAGGTGCGGAAAATTCCCGTAATGCCCACGCAATACGCCCGTACCAGATCCGGATGGCGGGTACGGTCATAGAACCGCTGGAAAAACTCGCTGTGGAGAATATGATCCACCACTCCGGAATAGAAAAAATGATAAGATTCGCTGCACAAAAGCCGCTTATGCAGCTCATCACCGTTATTTAAATAATGATAAAACACGGAAATGCAGCCGGCCACGTCCAGATTCTTGGCGTCCTTTTCCAGGTGCTCCAGCATATCCTGGGCCATTTCCTCCTCCAGCTCCTTCATCAGCTCATCCAGAGAAGAATAATGAAGATAAAAGGTCTTACGATTAATATATGCCCGGTCCGCCAGCTCCGTAATGGAAATCTGGGAATAATCCTTAACCAGCACCAGTTCATAAAACGCCTGACGGATGCTGCGGGTTGTTCTCTTTACTCGAAGATCGGTACTCTCTTTACGCATAATGCCTCTTTTCATAAACAAAGTGTGTAATAAACCCCTCTAATGAATTTAGTTTATCACGCTAAATTTTTACACGTCAAGAACGATTTTCGAAAATCGGCTGCCAGCTCCTCTCTGCCCGCATCACTTCCACGTGCCCGACCAAAAGCTTTACCTCGCCACCGCCCAGAATGCTACGGCGGCAGCTGCTGCCACATTCAAGGAATCCACTTCGCGACTCATTGGAATCATGGCGGTATAGTCACAGGAGGAAATCACTTCCTCCGGAAGCCCTTCTCCTTCGGCTCCCATAACCACCGCCAGCCGCCCCGCCTTCCGAAAGCGCTCATCCTCCACAGACAGGGAATTTTCTTTTAACGCCATGGCCACGGTAGTAAACCCCTGCTCCTTCAGAAGATGAACCGGGGAATCCGTCGTTTTTGCATAGGACCCGGATTCCCCATTGGTCCCGGATTGCCTGGCAATTTCAGATTCCGCATAAGTCCAGGGAATCTGAAATACAGTTCCCATGCTGACCCGGGCGGCCCGGCGGTACAAGGGATCCGCACAGCCTTTACTAAGCAGCACACCATCCATGCCCAAGGCTGCAGCAGAACGAAAGATAGCTCCCACATTGGTGGGATTTTCCACATCGTTTAAAAGCACTACCCGGCGGCACTTTTTAAGAAATTCCACAGGGTCTGCCGGATCTTTTCGCCGCATAGCACAAAGAGCACCCCTTGTCATAGGAAAGCCTGTCAAATCCTGAAGCAGTTGCTGCGGAGCGCAGTAAACAGGAATTTCCAAGGGTTCTTCTTCCGACTTCTCCCTCGTTGTTTTCTTATGGGAGGTCATTTCCGTGCCGATTTCCACATCGTGTAAACTCGCCAACAAGGCCCCTGCCTCTCCCTTAAGTTCCTTTTCTTCTATTAAAAAAGACAAGGGCTCATAGCCTGCCGCCAGAGCCCGCCCAATCACCTTAGGACTTTCTGCAATAAACACACCGTCTCTTGCACCGTGCAGGTATAAAAGTTCCTTCTCGGAAAGTTTGGTGTAAAGCTGGAGGCGGGGATCCTCTATGGTTTGGATTGGAATTAGGTTTGTTTTCATATAAATCCCCTTTTAGAACCTATCTGCAAAGAATTTACGCCAGTATGGATTTTCGCGATTGAAAATTTCCACTTCCTCCGGAGAGAGTTTCTCCGGATAATCTCGGAACATGTTATATATCTTCTTTTTGTCAAATGAAAATTCCCACTCACCGACTCGGTCGGAGGTGTCCACCCACCATATAAGGTCATCGGGATTTTCTTTGTAAAATTGTAGGTTGTCATTAGACATCTCCTGCGCCTCCCTTCCTCTGCTTCCGTTCATCAATATTAATATATCATTTAAGCACAAAAAAAACACCGACACATTTTCTCGGTGATTTCATCTAAGATTCTTATTATATTTTGCTCATTTATCCATTTTTGGTTCTTAATTATGGGAAATCCCCCATATTTCGTGATATTTACCACCAAAAACGTGTGTTCTTGGTTCTATCCCCAACACACATTTAAATTGATTGTTTTGCACGAAAATCAATGTTCAATCCATAATTACCCGAATTTCATTAATCAGCGTACCATCATCTTTCAGTTCACGGAGGATACAATATTTCGCAGCATCTTCTGATACCTCATTATGTTTTTCGTCCAGATAATGCACCTCTGAATAATCACCGCCGTTTGGTGTTGTTTCATTAATTCTTTCCATAGCATCACCTAATTTAACTTTTTCCGAATCAATTTTGTTCTATTCGGAAACTGCTTCTCAAACGCTTCTTCATCCTCTGTAAATTCTGCAAGACTTTCTGCAAAATCTTCAGCATTGGAATTTTTACCATATTCAGTTGGTGAATCTTTTCCATTTATAATTTTATCCTCTGTCATAGCCTTTGTCCACTCCTTATCTTCACTGAAAGGTACACCATTTGTTGCCAAATCAATGTGGTGTCCAATTTCATGGCAAAATGAACGAACAAGATAATCTTCATCGTGTTCATAATCATAACGATAAATTACAATATCATCCCCTCCGGTCATATAAGAATGCGAAAAGTTTTTATACCGTTTCTTCCAATACGCATCTTGCGGATTGTAATAATCAACCACTTGAATGATATTTTGCGATTTTTTCCTTACATCATCCGGAATCCGTTGCCACGTTGTCAATAATTGTTCCGGCGTCAACATCTGATGTTTAGAATTCATCTTTTCTCTGAAAGCAAATTTAACGCCTTCTTGTGTTTCATAAACAAAAGCACCTTCCGGCGATCTGCTTGTACTTCGAGAACCGTCAGCAAATGCAAATTGTTCATACCTTGCTCTAACTTGGATGCCATTCAATTCAACATTTAATACCCCTTGCGCTTTCTTTATTCTGGTTCTTTCCGTTTTTCCAATGCTTTTTGTAACAATATCAAGGGTAATTGGCGCATCCCGATCAATTACTTTGAATTTCGTTTTAAACTCTTCGAAGGCTTTCGTCTTATCCAAGCCGAAGTAGGCGGCACGGTCTTTTATAACCTTCATAACGATTTTTATATGTTTTTTGCATAAACTCAATTGCACGTTTTTCATAATATATATTCCTTTTATTTACTCGACATTGTTGAACTTTGTTGACGTTTCATTTAAAAGATGCTATTCTAACGGCAGGTTCATCATATATTGAACCTAGTAGAAAAACAATGGATTTTGAGGCTCGCAATAAATGTTGAACCAAAGAAAGGAGCCAAAATGGCAAAACCAAAACAAATACAACCGCCAATTAATCCCGAAACAGGAAAGAGAATTCAGAAAGCAAGAAAAGCTGCAGGGCTAACGCAAGAAGAATTGGCCAATAAACTGTTCGTGACCAAACAAGCTGTGAAACACTGGGAACATGGCAGAAGCCGCATAGCGTGGGAAAATCTCGAAAGAGTTTCGGAAGTCCTAAATGTTTCTATTGTATGGCTTCAAGCGAAAACCACATGTGATTTAGTAAAAGAATCACAGGACATTTTAGATTCTTTCAATCCTGACGGATATGATAAAAACCTTGACTTGATATGTGCTTCAGCCCTAAAGATGTTTCACATAGACCCTGGTGACATCAAAGATCAGGAACACTTCAGACAGTTTATGAACGAAAGCTTGTCAAATCTTATTTCCGAGTACTTCAAGGAAACTAACAAGCCTTAGAAAGAGATAAGATTCATATCTGATCACAATTTCAGAAAGTTTTATATTTTAATTTTAAGCATACAAAAAAGACGAAGTTCCAATATTTATTGGTGCTTCGTCTTTTATCGATGCGACAGGATTTGAACCTGCGACCTCTGCGTCCCGAACGCAGCGCTCTACCAAGCTGAGCCACGCATCGGCATCGAACATTGTCGATTATATCACGGCAGAAAGCCTATTGCAAACCTTTTCTTACGGCAGTTTTTCCTTACTCTTCTTACAGAACCAAACGGGCACCGCCGTAAATGCCGGCGTCATTTCCCAAAGTGGCAATCAGGATCCTGGTATCCCGAATAGCATGGAAAGCATCTTCCAGGAACGTAGGACGAATGCTGTCTAACAAAATCTCACCGGCGTGAGATACACCGCCGCCTAAAATAATGGCGTCGGGATTAATGGTGTTTGTTAAAACCGCGAGGAACCGACCCAAAAGAACACCCACGGTGTCCACCACTTCCTTAGCCTTTGCATCTCCCTCCCGGGCTGCGTCATATACATCCTTGGCTGTAATAGTCTCTAAATCACGGAGAGCCGAAGGCGTATCATCCTTTGCCAGAATCCGGCCTGCCACCCGGGCGATTCCCGTAGCAGAAGCATACTGCTCGATACAGCCGTGATGTCCACAGTTGCAGGCTTCTTCTTCGTCGTGATTTACAATAATATGTCCAATCTCTCCGGCGGCGCCGTTGGCTCCCACCAAAATCTGATTATGAATTACAATACCGCCGCCGATACCGGTACCAAGAGTTACCATGATCATGCTGTCCAGTCCGGCTCCGGCACCCTTCCAGTTTTCACCCAGGGCTGCCACGTTGGCATCGTTGGCAACTTTTACAGGGATTCCCACAAGGTCACTTAACTCCTGTGCCACGGGACGAACCGTGTGCCAGCCCAGATTTACGGCTTTATTGACCTTTCCGTCCGGCGTTACGGCTCCCGGAACACCCATGCCGGCTCCAATAATCTCATCTTTGGAAATACCCTTTTCCTGAAGGCGGCTTAAAATCCCTTCCGCAATGGCGGGAAGAATTTTCTCTCCGTTACCGGAGGCGTCCGTAGGAATACTGTCCTTGGCCAAAAGCTCCCCCTCTGTCGTAAATAAACCAATTTTGCAGGAGGTTCCTCCCAAATCAATGCCAATTGCATACTTACTCATTGCGTAACTCTCTTTCTTTTGTCCGAAACCTGATATGCCGGACATTTATAAATATTTTTCTTCCTCAATCACAGGAAAAACTACCTGGTCTCGTCAATAATTTCCTCGTCGGTAACCTCTGTGTCATAAATCACCGTGGACTCATTTTCTGTACTGTCAGAGTCATCCGAAGTACCATTTCCGGAACCTGCTGAGGCATCCGTATTGTCCGAAGAATCATCTGCTGTATCCCCATCTTCGGAAGTTCCGTCTGCGGTATCAGCATTTTCCAGCTCCGACTCATCCTCAATGGTATCTTCCGTGGTTTCTTCGCCGATAATCTCCAGTTCCGTTAAAAAGTCTAACGGCTCCAACCCCGCATGAAGTTCTTCCATGAAATTATGCCAGATGTTTCCGGGGTAACTTGCTCCGGAAAGTCCCGGCAGCTTAGCGGGGATATCGTATCCAACCCACACCGCCGTGGTGTAATACCGGCTGTATCCCACGAACCATCCGTCCTTGTTGTCGTTGGTGGTTCCGGTCTTTCCGGCGGTGGCCATGGAGGAAATCCCCAGGCCCTTGGCGGTACCGTTGGTCATTACACTCTCTAATATATCGGTCATTTGCCGGCAGGCATTTACCTTATAAATGACAGTTTCTGTCTGATCGTTCTGATACAGAACATTTCCTTCGGAATCTGTGATTTTTACAATGCAGGTAGGCGTTCTGTAAGCGCCATCGTTCTCTATAGTAGCATAAGCGGAGGCCATTTCCAAGGCGGAAACACCATTGGTAAATCCTCCCAGGGCGGAAACTGTCCGATAATCCTTCTCGTCAATATGAGAAAAATTCATATCCAGAAGGTACTGAAGTCCCACCTCCGGCGTAATCACATCGAACAGGTTATAGGCCACGGTGTTCTTGGAAAGTTCCACGGCCCGGCGCAGAGTAATGGCTCCGGCATAGGTGCCGTCTGCATTGGAAGGTCCGTCCTCTATAGGCTCATCGTAAACAATGGTATCCGCCATCATACCCATTTCCAAAATTGGCGTATATACAATCAATGGCTTAATAGCACTTCCCGGCTGCCGGAAACTTTGGTAGGCGCGGTTTAAGGTATATCCTTCAATGTCCTGACTGCGGCCGCCTACAATGGCTTTTACCATGCCGGTGGAATTATCGATACATACTGCAGAGGCCTGAAGGGTATAGACCCCTTCCTCATTGGTATCCGTATAAGCGGAAAGACCGTCATCCACCTTGGACTGAAGCAGGGCCTGGGTGGTTAGGTCAATGGAGGTATAAATCCGGTATCCACCGGTAAAAAGCTTTTCGTTCCAGATCTCATAGGCTTCCTCGTAAGCCTCTTCGTATGCCTCTTCCTCCGCATCGCTGTCAAAGGTGGTTTGAAACTCAAATCCTGCCAGTTCCATCAACACCCTGGTGGCACAATAATAGGTATAAGTCTCCACATTATCGTGTTTTTCCGTGGTAGAGGTACTTAGCACAATCTCCTCCGCCACAGCAGTGTCGTAAGAAGTCTTACTAATAAGCCGATCCTCCAGAAGGGAATTTAGCACCCGGTCCCGCCGCTCCAAAGTATTGTCGTAATTGGTCAGAGGATCGTATTTGGTGGGGTTATTGGGGATGGCGCACAGGAAACAAATCTGGGACAGGGATAACTCTCCCACATTTACTCCGAAATATCCCTGGCTGGCGGCCTGCACCCCGTAGTACCCGTTGGCAAAATAAATATTGTTAAGATAAAATTCCAAAATCTCATCTTTGGAATATTTTTTTTCCAGCTCAATGGCGATATAAATCTCCTCCACTTTCCGCTGCCAGGTTTTCTCATGCGTAAGAAAAACATTCCGGGCCAGCTGCTGCGTAATAGTGGATGCACCCTGGGTTACCTTACCGTTTCGGAACATGGCCCACACCGCCCGGACAATGGCTCGATAGTCCACGCCGTGGTGAGTGTAAAACTTTTTGTCCTCAGTGCTGACAATGGCCTGCTTCAGGTAAATGGGGATGTCCCCCAGCTCCACATAGTAAACATCCTTCTCCCCCTTCAGAACTGAAATCACCTCGCCGTTGGCATCATAAGCAATACTGGTCTCCGAAGACCGGAAAGTGGACTCGTCGGACGCGTTTACCAGGGAAACCGCTTCGGCCTTTAAAGAAGCCACTTCCTTTGCGTATCCACCTACGTAGTAATACACAATGGCAGCCACCACCAGACCGATTAAGACCATTTGAATTTTTAGAAAAAGCCACAGTCCTCTGTGCTTCTTTTTACGGGATTTTTTCTTGGCCATACTCTCTTCCCATTTTAAAAAAATACGCTTCTTTCATTATAACCTTTTGCGCGTTTTGTGAAAACGCAAAATATGCTATACTTCTATCTGGAAAACGATTTCGCAATTTTTTCTAAAATCACGGAAATTTTGCCCCTTGTAAAAAACCGGCAGTTATTTTTCACTTGTAAAACATGACAGCAAACCCATTAGGGAAAGGAGAAAACATGGACAAGACACTTTGGGGATACGACCAGAACAAACAGGAGATTTATAAGTACACCATCGAAAATGCCTCCGGCACGAAGGCAACCCTTACAAATTACGGCGCGATTTTACTGGATCTTTTCGTACCGGTAAATGGAAGCCCCCGGGATATTACCTTAGGATACACGGATCTTGACTCCTACTTCGGCAACGATCCCTGCTTCGGCGCCATTGTTTGCCGCCACGCTAACCGCATCGGCGGCGCCAGCTTTTCCCTAAACGGAACAACCTACACCCTTGCCAAGAACGACAACGACAACAATCTCCACAGCGGACCAGATAATTCCTATCACCGCATTTGGAACGTAACGAAACATCAGTTTAACTCCATTACCTTTTCTCTGGAAAGCCCCGATGGCGACCAGGGCTTCCCCGGGAAAATGACCATGTCCGTAACCTACACCGTAGAGGAGGATACAAGCCTTTCCATTACTTACAAAGGCATTTCCGACAAGGATACGGTGTTTAACCCCACCTTCCACGGATACTTTAATTTGGACGGCATGGTAAGCGACAGCATTTTAAATCACAAACTGTTTTTAAACTGCACCCGCTTTACTCCCACGGATGAGTATTCCATTCCCCACGGAGAAATCGCTTCCGTATCCGGCACTCCCATGGACTTTACTGCTGCAAAGGAAGTCGGCCAGGATATCGGCGCCGACTTTAATCAGTTAAAATGGGCCGGCGGCTACGATCATAACTTCATTATTGACCAGTCTCCGGAGACCTTAAGCGAGGCTTATTCCGATGACGACTTAAGCCTTTTCCATGCGGCTACCTTAAGCACAGATCAGCTTTCCGTAGAGGTTTATACCGACCTTCCCGGCATCCAGGTGTACAGCGGCAACTACATCCAGAACGAAAAAGGCAAAGCCACGGAAATTTATAATCCCCGCAGCGGTATTGCTTTAGAGACCCAGTACTATCCCAATGCCGTTAACATTCCGGAATTCCCCCAGCCCATTATTAAGGCCGGCGAGGAAAGTTGTCATAAGACGGTTTACCACTTTGTGTAAACCCTTCAAGTTCTGACACCTTACGCTTTGTGTAGATTCTTCAAGATCCGACATTTTATGCTTTGTGTAACGCAAATAAAACCCCGGGACCAATTGGCCCCGGGGTTTTTTATTCCTGTCATTTTCTATATCTTCAGACTGATCCCACATCATACTCCGAAATCCTTAATTTTTCCGGAATTCGTGTACATCGGAAAGGCTAACCAGCATAATATTACGAATAGCCTCTGCCGCCGTCTGAGCCAGCTCATCAAAGCCTCCCACGGAGAATGCCACATAAAAGACTTCGCCCCGACCGTTTAATTTCTTGGTCATATCAATAAGGCCCTTTAACTCTGCCATATTTACCGGCTCCTTCTGATCGAAGCAACGGGCAAACATAGTGGAATCTCCCTCCTCACTCTTTCCAAGAGCCACCAGATCAAATCCTTGGGAAGTTTTCTTTTCCTCATCGTTTTCCCACCAGTTACCGATCTCGGAAATGGTAAGAGGAAGCTTGCCTTCCTTACTCTGACCCAACAAATACTCCCGGCACATGCGGATAAATACAGGGCGAAGGAACTTCTCAAGCTCCGGCAAAATCCGCTGATCAATGAGCTCATCAATGGCGCCCTCATATACCAGATCCATGTTGGGCACAATGAGTTGATACCAAAATACATCGTAAAAATTCACAATGGAATACCGGGTCTTTTTCCGGTTGGTCTTCTCCGTTACGGGCGTCTCCTTGGTCACGACATCCAGACTCATTAAGGTATTCATATAAGGAACTACCACATCCTTGGGCTTCCCCACCGCCTCGGACATTTGGTTTACCCGGTTCTTTCCGGAGGCCAGGGTACATAGCATGCGGTTATAATAACTTAATTCCCGAAGTTCATGGGATAAGGTCTCCTCCGGGAGAAGTCCCGTATCTCCCGAGAAAAACAGGCTTAAAATGCTGTCTTTATAAGTCTTTTTCAGTCGAAGAATCTGCGCGGGAATACCGCCGGAAATCCCGTAATAAAAGGCATCTTCTCCTTCCCGCTCCGCCGGGAAAAGTTCTCTGGCTTCGTAATAAGAAAGTTCCTTTAAGGTCATGGTGATTTTTTTTACCCGCTTCCAGGCAGACTTCTTGCCGCAGGCCAACTTTTCCATTTGTAAAAAGGAGTCGCCGCAGAGAATCAGCTTAATTCCCATGTCCCGCCAGCTTTCCGTCATTTTATTTACAAGAGCCTCTGCATATCCGTCGGATGCTTTGGCAAAATTAGGGTAGCCATCAAAAGCCACGTAGAATACGCCGCCCTTTTTGTTCTCTTTTGCCTTCTCCTCTATGGCAAAAAGGAATTCCTCAAGGGTGATGGGGGCTTCCTGACGGGCTGCTCCTTCTCCACTGCCGACTGCTCCGGCGCCAATACCGCTTTGACCTGCTCCATCCCGCATCATCTGCCGGTATAAAATCCCAAGAGCCTGGGTATCCGTGGTGGGATATGCGTTAAAATAAATATGGGGCTTATCCTTTAAGAATTCTTTCAGAAGTGCACTCTTGCCCATTCCCCGTCTTCCGGTAAGGCAAAGCAAAGAACATTCCTTGTTATCGCCAAATTCCTTTAAGGTCTCAAGTTCTTCCTGTCGTCCGATAAACATAAATACTGCTCCCTCTTTTTAGTGTGAACAGAATTTATTGTAATACGTTTCAACCAATCCCGCAATGCCAAATTTTACCTTTTATCTACGAATTTTTTAAAACTTGTGGAACGAAAAAAATCCCCCACAAGATGTGGGGGAAAATCCTAGTTTTTGTAAAAATCACAAACCTGATGATAGATAATTTCCATTAGTCGTTGTCTGGCCTCCACCGATGCCCAGGCAATGTGGGGTGTTATAAAAAGCCGCTCCTCTTCCTTTACACGAAGTAAGGGCGAGTCGGGATTCATAGGCTCCTGCTCCAACACATCCAGCCCTGCCGCCTGTATAAGGCCCTCATCCAGGGCCCGGCAAAGATCTTCTTCCACCACAATGGCACCTCGTCCCAGATTTAAGAATATCGCATCCTGCTTCATTTTGGAAAACGCCTCATAATTCATCAACCCTTCGGTATTTTGATCCAGGGGAGCATGCACGGATAAAATGTCCGCCCGGGCCAAAAGATTGGAAAAACTTACCTCCTCATAATCCGTGGTATGATTTTTTCCGGAAGTGGAGGTATAAATTACATGAAGCCCGAAAGCAGTAGCAATTTCCGCCACCCGCCGTCCAATGGCTCCCAGTCCCAGAATCCCCCAGGTCTTGCCCTTTAACTCATGGAAATTTTGGGCAAAGTGGGTAAATAAGGTATCGGCACCGTAGGCACCGCTTTTTACATAATTATCATAGTAAGGCAGGTGCTCATACAAATAAAACAACAAGGCAAAGGTATGCTGCGCCACAGAATCTGTGGAATATCCCGCCACGTTCCTCCAGGCAATGCCGGAACTTTCCAGATATTCTTTATCCAGATTATTGGTGCCGGTGGCGGTAACGCACACTAACCGAAGGTTCTCCGCCGCCCCTAAAGTCTCTTTATTAATCGGCGTCTTATTTAAAATAATAATCTCTGCGTCCTTTACCCGCTCTGCTACCTGCTCCGGCTCGGTAAAATCGTACATTACAACCTGTCCCAGTTCTTCAAAAGCGGATAAATCCAGGTCGTCCCCGATGGATTTTCGATCTAAAAAAACAATTTTTCGATGATTCATTCTACTTCCTTAACTCAACTTTTCTCCGAAACCTTTTCATTCCTCCCGAC
>Ga0181612_105953_pt1 | contig 11508 bp, 8 predicted proteins | sample HoacroProtozoa21_FD_119630 | JGI IMG/M metagenome (GOLD analysis project Ga0181612, IMG submission 119630) | Hoatzin crop microbial communities from Cojedes, Venezuel. Combined Assembly of Gp0051906, Gp0051904, Gp0051908
AAGCAGAAATGCTCTTTAGCATCCTCTTATTCTCACCTCATAAAACAAAGTGACCACGCAGTTTGGCACAAACCTCCCAGCTCCAGAAAGGCCCCAGATGACATAAAAGCAGATGTCACAGGCTGGGGCTGAATTGTAGTAAATAGCCTCACATCACGAGCACTGTTTCCTGTGCCCGACATGGGTATATTCTACTGCAGCATCTTAGTCAAGTAAACGTATATTTGCATAGCAAATTAATGGACATTTTTAATATAAACAAATGATGCAGTATGATTAATTACCAATTTCCACCTCTGAAATCGTGTCAAAAAAGAGTTAACTGACCGCCTAACAAAATTACAGCTCAAAAGTAATATTTAACAAACTCCCGTATGCAGTTTATCATGTACTCATTTTGTCATGTCTGTTAAAGGAGAAACTCATTTTCCATGTGACCTAAATAAGCACTTTCATCTGATGGGAAGAAGGATAAATGACCTAATTCTGCTTGTTGTCAATTTGAATTCGCAGTGCTCTCAGAAGGACTTCCCTGACAGCTGACAGTACTCGGCACCTGGAGCTCGGAGACCTCACAGAGTTTCCAAACAGTTGGAGCAGGGCTGCAAAGGTCTCTCATAAGGAAAACGAGTGATTTGCAATACGGTATGCTTGATCCTCCGCTGTTAATTACAGTAATGTCTTGTTTAGTTGGTTACTAGTATCATGTTATTAGCAAAATCTCTGCATTATCATTCAGATCTCAGACACTATCTTTTCTCCAACACCTCTTCCTTAAGAAGATGCGAATGGGCATTCCAGGTAGACTATCAAGGCCAGTATCCTTTTTGAAATGGTTGCCAGTGAGGAACACTTAGGGAAGAGTGTATGAGTAAGACAAACACATAGTGATACTTCCCATAATGCTGCCTCAGTTTTCAATGATTTATGGCTCTGGGACTTCCTGAACCTAAGCTCTGGTATTGAATAGCCCAAGATAAAAATCACATTCTCTGAATCTGCCCAATTAATCTCTGAGTTCACACAAAAACTTTCAGTTTCTGCAACATCCTGTAATAAGAATTTTCAATATGCCTTGTGTGAAAAAGCATCTTCTTTTGTTTCCTTCAGGCCTACCAGCTAGTAGCTTCATTAAATGACTCCCAGTACTGTTATCAGTGAACATTTCCCCTTCTGGTGCCACGAACGATTTTTGAGACGCCCCTGAACACATCCTATCCACAGTCACCTTCCCTCCAGGCCAAAGAGCTCTGCTCCATTTGAATCTTCACCTGAAATTCATTCTACACCTTTAATTATCCATTTTACTCTCCTGTGTGTCTTTTCCAGTACTACTCTCCTCTTAATTCCTCACACCCTCCATGCTCTCACTTTTGGCGAGCAGAGGAGAGCCTCCAGGATGGCTGAGGAATGCTCAGCTGAGTCTGGAGGAGACCTGAAGTTTCCTTTGGCTGCGTCTAGACTGAGTGGCGGCTGAATGCTGCGGTGTGCCAGTTGTCCAGGTCAGAGATGTGGCTTGAGCACGCCACGGCTTCCTTCCGGCCCATGTGTTCTGGTTTCCTTTGCACAGAGAAAAGGGTGTGTGTGTTTTTGGGGAAGGAAGAGTCGAAGGCTGGTTCGCTCCTGGGTCTTGCCTGGACACAGATTTGGAACATGGCTGGGGTGCACATCTGGAGTTAGGAGCTCACAAACACTCTCAAGTCTACTAATTGATATGTAACCCTTTTATTCTCATAAAGCTGCTAATGACTGGCCTAGCTGCCTGGGTAAATTACAATTCCTGTTGCTCTGAGGGTCAAGCCACATGTGTGAAGTCACCCTGACTTTGTCCTTTACAACTCAAAGCAGAGTGGCGATGTTTTTCTGATGACAGTGTGAACTCAGGCATCCTAAAAATCCTGCACACCCTTTCAGCGCACAGCTCTAGGAAGAAGCCTGTTGCTATCTCAACTTTGCAGTGTCAGTCACGTAAATTTACCCCAAAGACAGGGGACGAACTACACAGCAGTGGCTTGAAACATGGTGCCAGCTCATCCTTTTTGTCCCTCTCCTCGTCTGGCTTGCTGACTGCAAGCCTCTCCCATAACTGTGCAGAACATAGCAGATTTTGGAAACATCTGCACTGGAATCACCTCATACCAAGTGTTGGTCCTCCCTCACAAAACATCAGCTGGGCTGCAACCTCTCCTCAGCACCTCTGGCTTCCCCAAAGGTTCATTCTCCAGAAGGCAGAGGAGATAAAGGAAAAGCGGGGACAGTCATGCAGGCTTTACCTTGGTCTCTTTACAGATATACAGAGATTAACCAGAAACAAAAATACAGCCCGTGGCTGTTTCCCTGAGTTACCCGTGTTGTTTCCAGACTAAGCATGTTAAGTAGGTATTCTCGAGGATTTATTTTTGTTTACGGTTTGTTTGCTTTTTAAACTAAGCTTCTTAAATTCCCATTAAGGAATCAGGCACTGCACATACAGGCCCAGCTAAATTAGTTTTGCAGCAACCCGCCTTTGCCCTGAGCTGCTCTAAATTGCTCCTGACAACATTTCAGTTGTTTTGGGAAACCCAGGATCTGTCAAATGGTAACATGGTCTTCCTGCTGTTAAACTGTCCCCTTCAGCCAAGGAGACAGGAGCTCAAAGGATCTGGCTTCTCTTCTGATAGCTTCAGTAACTGGACCTAAATTGGAACGGGAGCGGAATTTCGTGGTGAAAACAGAAACACTGTCATCACATTGTCTCTGCACAGAGCCCCAGGTAGATCTGCACACTCTGTAGATTTTTATGTCTACTTTAATACCTGCTGTTCTCCAGAGAATTAAAAAAAATGGGGAAATTAAAATGACCCTTGAGCTACAGTAACACGAGAGAGGCAGGCACTGCATTATCTGGCAGTGCTTTCACGGCTTGAATTAACTCGACCATAAACGTATTTTTAAAAATGTGTAACTGGTCCCCCACCTTTGACTGGAACCTCCGTAAAATATTATATAAATCTACTTTAACATGTGCACAATTTCACAAATCGCTGCTTAAAGGCTTCACGTCTACGGTACAGTCTCTGATGAAGGAGGAACAACGCTGTCGGGAACAGGACTGGTAGATCTCGATGCTGTTGCTGGTTATGCTAGAGGGTTTCTATACTTCGCTGAGCAAGACAATGACCCTAATTTTTGCTGACTGCAAAAGCGGATATTATTGCCCTGTATCTATTCCAGCTTAGGTGACAAACCTTCATGGAAGTGCGAAGACATTGCTGCAATAAGACTATGTTTTCAAATGTTATAGGGGCTAAGCATCTGTACTGGTTCAATATATTGGAAAAAAAATCTCTAATTCATGCAATCTTCCACTGACATCAACCGAAGACAAAGTAAGAAAACCCCTTCTAACAAGGTGGAGACAGTAACCGTGCAGTAGTGCAGCACATGCTCCAACCCAACACTTCCCTCCTGTCCCCGCTGCCATCAGGACTCGGGCTGGGCCAGGGCAAACTGCTGCTGCCCTCCCCAAAAGCCCAGGGGAGAGCTGCCACCGAGGTCCCCCTGTCACCCGCCTGCCCAGTGACTTCTACCACAGGTATACCTGACTTGTCATTTTGAAAAGGTGCTTTTAATTCATGTCTTTGCACTTGTTTTGTTGGGCTTTTTTTTTTTTTTTTTTTTTTTTTGAGGAGGGAGAAGAGCAGTGCGGTAAAGGCATTGTTTTCTTGCTCTGCTTGTATTCATTACACCCCACCCCATGTGACAAATTTCTGTGAATCCAAATGTAACCTTTATGACAATACTACCTGAAATTACGCATGTTCACAGTTCTTCCTATCCAACTAATACACTTCATTATGTATCACTAAACCTGAAGGTTTGGAAATGTTTGGCTATTAATACGAAAAATTTTTCATCCACAGAACTTATCTGCAACACGCCAAGGGTTATTCTCTCTCACAGACACATATAGATGGATATATGCATGTATGATAATGGAAACGGAGATGTAGATACACTGACATGGAACCGAAGATGTGCTCTGATAGACGAATTGTTCTACACTCCTGTTCATTAAAAACGTCATTGTTTCTATTCAGTGTCCAGAAAAGTTCTCCTACATCATAATACCATATACTGGCACATCTAACACAGGTAAAGAACTGACAGAAAGCACACAGAAATAACTGCAGTTTCTCTGCATATAAGACAAATTATAATCTTGATTTGTGTCATGTAAAAAGATGTTGGAGTTAGAGACACAATTCCAGGCTGGGGGTCCCAGATAACTTACATCCATCAAAATACATATTCCTTATTGCAGAATATGTTGGAACTTCTATTTCAGCTGAAATTTCTTATTATTGAGATATTAACTATAACATAGAAGCATACTGAACCAGAAATTAAGACCTTAAGAGCACTTGCAGTGAGTCAGAATAAAAATCTATTTCTAGAGTCGTGCCAGCTCAGACAGTGGCTAATAATGGCTGCTGAGGAAAAATACACGTGGCAAATATGGAATGACACTTCGGCATTTTTGAAGTGGGAGACGACATTAAGTCCACTGAGTTTAAAAATACCTTCTGTATAAGCTCTGTAAAAATCCTTCTGTATCTTACTCTTTCCTGTGAATTTGTCTAACAGTTTTGTAAACCAGTTTACACATCTGACATGAAGAACTTCTGCGCTAATGAGCTCAACAATTTAACTGTCTTGTGTGAAAAAAACATTTCCCTTTGTTTTTACCCTAACCATTTCTGCTGGTCTTCTGGATGTTACATCTTGAGAAGCAATAAATAATGATTTTCCATTCATATCCTATACATAATTAATTAGATTTACAGGCCTCTGTCATATTTCTTCTCCAATTCCCTCTTATGTTTAGTGGAGAAGACCTGGTCTATTTATCTCCCCTTGTGGGGAAATAATTCTGTACCTCTGAACAACTTAATATTCTTCTGCGCTTCGTCATGTCCATTATTACTTGTAGTGTTCAAATCCACTCAAAATCCAAGTGTGCCACTGAGTTGTATATGCCAGAATTATGTCTTACATTTTGCTTTCTATTCCTTTCCTAACAACTGTTAGTATTTTGTCCCCGTCTTTTGACCACTACTGTCACGGAACTGACATTTTGCAGGAAGTACCCATCACGACTCCAAGTTCTCCTTCCTATTTGGAAATAACTAACTCAGAGCTACTAATTTATTGATCTGTTTGAAAACTCCTTCACCTGCATTTCGACATTCAACAGCTCCCCAAAATCACTTCCCGTAAAGAAAGGTTCTGGCGTGGAAATCTTCTTACAACTCCTCTAAGGCGCCTAGACTTTGTACCTCCCTACTGCTGTGGCCTTGCCTTACTCGAACTTTCCTTTCACTTGCTCAAGATTCATCGCCTCTGCAGACTCTTCAAAGACCTCCTGTTTCCAGCATGTTTGAAAGTGTTTTTATGAGTACTTCCAAGCCTTTAACAGACTGTTCCTCAGCGCCTTTTCAGGCCTGCTTCACCAATGCTTCACGTTTAACATGCTGTAAGTTCTTCTTCTTTTTCCTTGATCTGGACATGGCTTCTACTGTTTGAAGACTATTTATTTAAAACTGTTCTCTCCACTCATCTTAAAGATGGCAGCCTTTTATTAATCCTTCTAAAGTACTTTTGATACTTTGAACACTTAAGATGTCTGTAAGAAGTCTTCCTGCTGAAAGTCACTTCACCTTGTTGACTCTCCCTTTTAACGTCAGTGTTATGTTGTTCCTCCTTATGAACTCAGAGATGACTTGGAGAAATTACAGTGAAGCAGAAAAACAATGATGTTTCAGTAAGCTATCTTTGTCCACTATGACTATGTATGGTTTTATATATGCTATTTTTATATAGGACAATTCACGGTTCCTTTTCCCAAGGACCAATAAAATGCTCTTTGCTCTGGAATCGTGCATTCAGGTACAGACCCAACAACGAAGTGACTGAGTATTGCTGGGTTTTAAATACCGGTTGATTAGCTTACATCAAATGAGTCTGTGGCACCAGCTTCAGCTCCTCATGAATATTACTCCTCAGTTAAAGTATACATTTTTGAGGATTTCTGAGAAAAGACTCTGGAGTCTGTATTTACATTTACCCTTCAACAGCTTTAGGCAAGCTGGTAGAGCAGTGTGGGCCAACCTGCAATTCTTCCAGCTACCATCAAATTTTTATTTGCATGCAGGATACTATTTTCAGAGGCCATTTATCCAGCACCTTTAGTTAATACTTTTAGTTTCATTAAGATATTTATATTCTACACTTGCATTGCTTTTGTCAGCACTGTTAATCACTGCTTTAGGTCATTGCTTTCCCAGATTAATCAAAAATTTGCATCATCTTTCACCTAACAAAAACTGTGGCAATAATTCTTTTGTGAGAAAACTAACTTAGAGGCTCTGGGCTTTTTGCTGTTATTGAAAGGGCTTGACCTCATTAATTATTTGGTTGAAATTTTGCTTCCAGAAATACCTGTGAGGATTATTTCACAGGTTCATTTTCTAGTTCTTAGATGTTTAATTGCCTAATTTGTAGATGTGATCAGGTAGTTAGTGTTCTAAGCACCATAAATGGCAACCACAGTTATTTCCTGAAGCAAATTTGAAGGCAAAAAAAAGAAAGGCCATTTTTCAAAAACAGACTAGAAATGTGTTATTAATTGTAGATGAAAGCATCCCCAGCAGCACTAAAACACACCTACAGGTGTCATGCCAGAAGTGGCAAAGGCCAGGTTCGTAACTGTTAGATATTGGCTACATTTAGTGAAGCTGCAAAAGTTACTTGGTGACAAGTACTAGGTTATGCTTGGCCTTTTCAAACTTTTTCTTAATTATTATGGACTGATTATCAAACCTAAAAAATAGCTGGGCAAATGCATCTAAGATCTGTTTGCCTATTTGTACTTCACTGCACAGTGTCACTTGCATTTATACCTGCGTAACAGAAGTGAAGCCTCCCCTTCTTCTAACCACACGAGGTATGAATACAACGAGTCTGGTACAGATGCTAGTCTGAGTTACTCCCTTTCAAATTCTGGCAATTTCAGTAGCATCACAGGCTCTGGTCTATCACCCTCGGGTCTTTATCTTCTGTAGATTAAAAGAATAAAAGGCAAATAGCATGCAAGATAGACATATATAGTCATATACAGACATACATAGTCAGATGTAGTCATTCTTCTAGAGGGTATTTGGGCTATACACAGCCTTGCAGTGACATCAAGACTCCTTAAAAATACGAGGTTTGGTTATGGGAGCTGACTAGTGACCCTGCTGGCAGCACCCACCACAACCCTGGTAAATCTCAGCGCTGCTGCTCTTCTGGTTTTCTGATGATTTATTCCAACTTATAAAAATGGTTTTCAATAGCGAGTGCAGCATGTTGGGATCCTCAATTAGTATAAAATGCAGTAACTCAGTGGAGCTATTGCAGCTTGCTGCAGCAAAGAAACATTGTGCAAACCCTCCTCTAACTCCACCCACCTACAACCTGGCTTCTGCACCTAGAGATTAGCACCCTTGCGTCAGAGAAGGTCACGGTAACACAGACCCCTAGATTCTCCGAAAACGTGAGACTGTGTCTGTGAAATCTTTCCATGGGAACAAAAATCCACAACAGACAAAACACATTTTGCCTGGTTTTGCCTTGGACAGTAATGAAGGAAAACTACAAAAGCAACACTCGAGTAGAGAGGCAAAGCCTACTTTAAGTCCCACTTCTTTAACTGAAAGTCCCATCTATGGAATGCTGGAACTGGGAAACTGAAAATCTGACTCAATGTAAAGCACTTAATTGTCATTAGATGTAAAAGTGAAAGGTATCTCGACTACACTTCCTGTCCTGGAACTTAAAATGGAACATATGGCACGAGTGGGTGGAGAGACTGGATGTGAAAATACAGATACAGTTCTCTTTCCAGAAAGACTATGAAGAGTAACTTGCTGATCAAATGAAGCTGGAAACTCACAGCACACCAGATATGGTCAAGGAATGTCAGAGTTTTAGCAACTGCTGATTAGTTACAGAGACCTAAACTTGCTTACAGTTGTTGGTTATCTGGTACCCATTAGGGTTAAACCCATTATAGAGCATCAACCCATCTCTACTGAAACGGAAGGAAACAAAGAGAAACTGGAAAATAGTATCTGGACTCTTAGTGTTAGCTGCCTTTCTATTATTAAGGGACAGAAGTATGTTGCAGCGTTGAGTACCTAAGATAGGAATGCCATCTAAATACTCCTTCAGTGATACTAGCATGCAGAGCTTGCTGGGTGACGATGCTTGAACCAGTTCTGTGTTATTTCCTTTTCCTTTTAACCATGGACACTAATAGTAGAAATATTCTGTCTCATTGCTCTTATATAAGAGTTCTCCTCCTACACCAGCATTTTAGTCAGAGAGCAGGTCAGTGGCCAAAACATGTTCATGACTGTTTCCTCTGCTTCAGAAACACTTGCCAAATTGTAATGGCAAAAGTTTTGCATTTGCCTTTCGGGCTGAGTGGTCTGGAGACTCTGGAAACAAGCCAGTGTAGAGTGGGACAGTTCTGCTGACCACACTGAGCTCCCGATCAGCCTGTGAGCATTGTCTTTACGACCGCTCGATACAGCTTCCCAAATGAGTAACATCTTAAACAGCGGAGACCTTCACTGACTCTCCATTTAAATATGCAAGTATAAACTCAGAACTCTGAGTTTATATTCATAAACTTTGAGGTTTCCTCTGGAGTTTTGTCATCTTTATTGCACTCAAATTCCTGTTTTCTCTGTCCCTTCTTTGAGCTCCCCTCCCTCATTCTGCTGCCTAAATGTCACAGAACCACAAAAGTCTGGACTATGAAAGACTCTTCACCTCATCTAGCCCACATTTTTTTGTATTGCAATGTAATCTCTTGCTTTTTCTTACCCTTTCCGGCTTTGCTCCGCTTTTCCTGTCTTTTATGTCGTACAGTAGATTACGGCCTATCTTTCTTTCCATTTGTCCTTACCGTATGTTTCCTCTTTCCTTTTCATCTACTCTCTCTTTCTCTTTCTATGATGCCTCTTCTACACTACCACAGCACTTTTTCTTTCCCTCTTCCTCACACTAAATCTCTGCTGCTCAGTCCTGTTTTATCACCCCATCTTCACACGCAAGGGCTACGTCTCCTAATCAAAGACACAAAGCAAAGAGTCATCATGCTGCTGCAGTCCCAAGTATGACACCGATTACCTACATTATCCTCAGGTTTTTGACTGTCTAAAGGATATGAATCCTTCTTTACCAGTCCTTTCAGTCTGTTGCTCTGAAAGAGAGAAAGAGCATGTTCTTGTCTGCCCCTTTTCTTTCTGCACACGCACAGTCCCACTGGGCTTTTCTGACTTGTCCACAATCAGTCAGATGCTCTGTCTTACTCTGCCTCTTCTCAGCCAGACTTTTTCCAATTTCTGAGTAGAAACCCAGGGTCTAAAGAAAAAGCAGAACAAAGAAACTAGGTGTTGGGAAAAGCTTTTAAAAATAAGAAGGTAAGGCAGACAGGAACAGTACTCATGTGAACAGGAGGCTTTAGGAGGAAAAGAGATGCATGCTTTCCTAAGAGGGAAACGTGTCTTGCTGCTGAACTAGCCGAGGAAGATGGAAATTCACTGCCAAGAAGAAAATGACTCCATGGATCACAGGAGAGCAAAAGCATCAGGAGAGACATCACAGACTTCTCACAGGACTTTGCTCCTTCCCCATAAACCTACGCAGAAACAGAGGCAGGGAAATATGTGTGGACATTCATTATTTTGCCTAGGTCTCTGTAAGCGAGGGCATCTTAAGACACCTTGCATGTCCGTTTTCCTTCACACAGCATACATCTCGAAGAGGGAATGAGAATATTGTACTGCTGTCAGGACTGGCCCTCTGGGACAACATGAACCTGAGAAAGAGTGAGGGCAATCAGTGGCTGCAGAGGCCATCTGGCTTCACATCTGTGAGAAGGCACAGCTCTAACAGCGGGAGAGACTCAGGCAGACCTTGAGAAACGCTGCTGTAGAAATGTTCTTAGACCGAGAATGCGTGGGAGCGACTGTACTGGGGCATCAACACAGCAACCTGGCATGCTCCTAGGTGAGCATCTGAGATGAGCAGGTTGGATTCCAACAGAGCAGCAAAAGGCAGAGGGGAAAGTAAGCAGCTGAACTTACTGTCATCTCTGCTGACCACAGCTCAGCTAGCGGTGTGTCAGCAGACATAGCTCAGCTTAATTTCATTTCAGTTTGGTAGCTCTCCTTCAAGTGTCTCAAAGCAACAGGGTTTCCAGTATGACCCTGGGGAGTCTGCTCCATGGCCTAATCCATTTCGCTTTTTTTGAAATATTCCTGATACTGAATTTACATTTTCCTTTGTTGAGTTTTTCCTATTACATCCACTTTATCTGTTAGTTTTCATCTTTACATTAAAAGTGCCGAAAGTCCTGAACCTCTGCTAACGGCTTTTATAGCATAAAGCTATAACCATTTCAGATACTGTTCTGCATATTGACCCTCAAGCCCCCAACAGAAAAGAAACTTTAACTGCAAAAATCGTTGAATCATGAATTTCATTACTGTTAAAAAAATATCAACAGCAGCAAAAGGCGGGAAAAAAACCCCAAATCCTAGTACACCTAATAGGCTGTTGTATCTTTGCTACTGCTTTATACAGGACACTTCAAAAAGAACATACTTTTCTACTATTTTCTACCTCTTTTAGAAAAATAGCTAAAGAAACAAATTAAAATTGTATAGCCACATCTATTTCTACTATAATCAATCATTAATGACTTTCCTGTGTAAGTGAATTTTCAGCCCTGCTCATTTAACGTGTGCAAAATTCTTTCTTGGGGAAGACAGTAGCAAAAATCAATGAAACGGAGCACTGAAAACCAGCCACATACCCATTGGGGGCTTTCTGCATTCATCTTACGACTCATTACTACCAGTGCATCTATTACAGCTGCTATGATGATTTTCAATACATAAAAAGAAAAATTTTTAAAGCCATAAAATTCAGTTACCGCTATGTGAAGGAGGCGATTTTAATGGCAACAGGCTAAGATAACTCAGCAATACTTCTCCTGTCTGACCTACAACAGCCACTTACAAACAGACGAGAGAACACTTGGAAGTCTGAGTGAAAGGAAACGGTTTTCATGTAAAAGAGCTTGCCGTCTTCAATTTAAACACAAAAACATTTGCAACCCAGCCTAAGAGACAAACCTATTAAAATCAAAGTTTTGGACTTTAGCTGAACAAACAGCTTTTATTGCTTAGCTCTGCTAACTGCATTCTAGTCCTAAAGAGCCATTCTGGTAGTAATAGCAAACCTACAGTTTTACATCAACACCTTATTACTATTCACAGATCTCCACTGACCACCATGGAAGGCAATGTTAATAAAGGTCAAAATTACCATCTATCTGCATGATCTCCTGTAAGAACTGTACTGTAAAGGATCAGCCAGTCTGTTTAATGTATTTGTAAATATATTTTATAT
>Ga0181612_107912_pt1 | contig 11508 bp, 14 predicted proteins | sample HoacroProtozoa21_FD_119630 | JGI IMG/M metagenome (GOLD analysis project Ga0181612, IMG submission 119630) | Hoatzin crop microbial communities from Cojedes, Venezuel. Combined Assembly of Gp0051906, Gp0051904, Gp0051908
CCCGTGCGGAGAGAGGGCTGGAGTGACGGGGTGGCCCTGTGGGGGTCCTGGGGGTGTTTGCAGTCGGCTTCTCCCCCTTGCCGGAGCCCGGCTGTGCACAGAGCCCTGCCCGAGGGTCCGGCGCCTGGGGGGGGACAGACCTGCGGGTCACTGCGTCAGCTCCGGGCAGTGTTCAACGTGCAGCTTGGATGCTGGGTATTAAACAGAAAGGGACAGCGAGCGTGTGGTGAGCAGGTGGGCAGAGACCGATTTTAAGAGTCACAGCCCCAGAGGTCTGCAGGGAAACTCCTCACAGATCCCACACCCAGACCTGACCCACACTCACCTACCCAGGTCCCAAAACTGTCCCGTGCTCGTGGGCTGTGAATCACAGCAGTAACTGTCATTTCCCAGCCTCAGCTCTCAGCCCTCCTTGCCTTTTCATAGCAAATCAAACATCCTGTTACCAAACTGTGCATTTCTAACGCTGTAGTTACTTTTACCCCCTCCTCGATGAGTCTCCCAGAGGGCCTTTCAGCAGTCTCCGATAAGCAGGTTGCTGAACAGGAGCAAGGGGCACAGAGGTCTGAAGCGGATGTTTCTTGTGAAGTGAGTCAGAAGGGGGGCTGGATTGCAGCCAGGAGAGCCTGCAGGGTGAAGCGCACGTACGACAGCCCCTCTCACTTCGGCGAAGGTGAGCTGAGTTTCTGAGAAGCCGCCGCTGGAGCACAGACACAATGCAAACCCCTGCCACCACAGGACCTTTCTTCCTTTGCTTTTCTCTGGTACTGCGGGAAGGGCTAAATATTCACCCTGCTCTCCCTCCGCATCCTGCACAGCTGCTATTAGTGGCACAGACCTTGTGCTTCACTGTTTTATCACCTTTGCATCAGGGCACGGGAAAGTTCCGGCTCACGCTGGGAAACACACGCTTGGATGAGGACGACGCTGCTGGGACGTGGCAGGGCATCAACAGCCTCCAGGGTGCTTGGGGACGACAGCTATTCACTGGAACTACTGACGTGCCAAGAAAAGGTGTGTCTAATCCACTGCCCAGCTCCTCTGCCTATACACGCCTGCATGAAGCTGGTATGCAGCGACGGCACTGTGAGTTCTCGGTGGCTGCTTTCAGGAAACCCGAGTGGTCACGCATGTTTTCGCCGATAAGGATCTCACCGCGCCCATGCAGAGAGTGCTGCCCAGGTGTTCAAGAGGAGCGGGGCTGTGACTCCTTGCTCTCGATCTAAGGCACTTAGTCAGTGCCTCGGTTTCCCCAGCTCTAAAATGGGGTTAGTAATTCAGCATTGAATTAGGAGTTTCTCAGGTGTGGGATTTCATAGGAGCTATAAAACAAGGAAGAGAGTGCTGAAGAGTGGTTGCAGGGTACTTTGAGAGTCTGAAAAGACTGTAATGAAATGCTTATTTTATTAGTTATTGGAGTGATTGAAAGGACTGTTTTAAAGGAGTGTATGCAAGCACCATACCTGTGTGTATAGTATCCACACACATAGAGAGTTTTTACTTACCAATCCTTTAAGCTCATACCTACTAGAAAATGCCTTTGCTTTCCTATTTTCTTTTAATCCTATATATTGCCTACTTGTAAAGTCACAGATTGCTCACAAGTCTTGGTGCTTCCCTTGGGGTTACCAAGCTAACTCCAAGATAAATACTAGGTTTTTGTGACCATGTGAGCATGGCTGGAGTGGTACGTTACAGCTGACATTCACTGCTCCGTTATTCATGTGTGTACGTATCTCGTGTCCAAGGAGTACTGCTCTGGAGATGAAGACACTTAGAACCCATGGATGGTAGTGTACAAAGCAGGAAAATGGAGAGGGTACAGCCAGGAGGGAGGAGTGGGAAGAGTTGGACAGAGAAGCCCATGGAGTCTCCCACAGCAGCAGAAGAGCTCTTAGGCAACCCCCTCCCGAAGGTCTCCATCACCTCTGGCTCCTGAGCCGTGCCAGTCAGACAAGTCCCTGGCCCTGAACACGACAGTCACACCACTGACTGCTTGCTGGCTTGCAGTTAGGTCCATATTTTGTGCATTAATGGGCAGCATCACCGCTTGCCTCTTGCTCAAGGCCCTCTGCTACACTATATATTACACACTGAGGAAGTAAAGGGAGGACACAACCCTTCCCTGCTCACAGGACTGCGACCTCATTGGGATGTTGCTGCAAGAATGGTTTTATAAGTAGACAGATGAAACCCAGCTATGATCCTCTCAAGAATGGTGGTAGTTTCTATCGCTCTCTGTAATATAATGACTTGCCTTTAACAGAGAGCCCAGACCACCTTGTGTTAATGAGTAATAAAAGCACTCGACCTGTAGTGCATTCATCTCTTAGCTGGGAGTGTGTGTAGAGGAGATGATCAGGCTGTTACCTTAGCAAAATTGTTCTGCATTAATACCATGCGGTTTAAGAGCCCTACCAAGGCCAAGCTCTGGTAATTAAGTATTAGGATGCCCTAATGCTTTTGTTAGTGTCAAAGTACTGTAAATGTTAGGTTAGCCAAGAGAATAAGACACAGCTAGCATACGTAGTACAGCTTTCAAATCCATCTGAAAGCTACACTGAGTCATGTCAGCCAGGTTTGAGGCTATACAAAGTCATCTTGGGAGCTTATTCTGGGAGAGCTGTTTCACAAAGCTGAGGGGACATCTGTCAAACTGAGCTAGGAAAGCAGAGCATGATGATAAACTGCTTCAGACTTTGCTTCATGAAGATGCTGACTAGTTTTAAATAAGGAGTATTAAACATGTACCTCATCAGTTTCTACTGAATAAGAATATTGTATTCTTTCTAGTAACTTCAGCAGTTACAATGGGACTGCTTGGAGACATGGGCCTAATGAATGATACTGGATTGGCCTCTCTGTCAGGTGGAAATCACAAACAATTTTCGTTGTGTTGCTCGCTCTGGAGCAGCCTTACACCAGGGAAAACTGGAGGATCCTGACCTGCTCTGCTGCAGCGGCCAGGGTGCTCCAGAGCCCTGAGCTAGATGTGAATGGCTGGTGTGAAGCCACTTCCCATCCCCGGTGACTCAGGGCCAGGGAAGCGCTGGCATCCTGCCGTAGGAAGGGTCCGTCGCCTGCCCTGCCCTGCAGGGAGGGTGAACACCGGGAGGTGGATGGAGCTCGGACAGCAACACCAATTGCTGGGCATGCGGAAAATAAGCAAGACTTTGCCAGGACTGCGGTGACAGCTATGGAGAAATGGAGCAAAGCACAGGCAGCACGGGCACTTCAACATGCTGCCTTCATCCCTTAGCAGAGTTTACTCCCTGGGCTGACATGTATGGACATTTGATGGGCTAACCTGGAAGAACAGAGTAAGATGTGCCCATTACAATAGCTTAGAAACACCACTCCGGCTATTACCGTGGTGCTGCTCTTCCCCAGGAAGCTTTTTGCTTTCCACCTGTCACACTGCTATCAGGTGTGCTTTCACCGTGCACCAAATGTGGAAAAATGGCCCCATTCTCCCCAGCTGGACTTGTCCTCTCCGAAAGAGTCTTGTGTTTGGGTGCAGGACGGAATGAGAAGGCAGGGAGATCCATATGACTATAATACATTTCCTGGCTAATCCAGGCCCTGCTACTGTCAAACTCTACTCTTGCCACCTCTAACTACTTAATTCTGTTTGTGGGAAGGCTCTCAGATTTTCCAGGCCTTTTTTAAGCTCACCGCATCACCTTTTCTGAATTACTACTAATAACAACTGACTGGAATACTTTGTTTTGAAAAGTGGTGCAGCCACAGGTAAATTAATACAGTGCAAGACCAGTATAGGAAGATGACGCGTATTGTCAGTACCTGTCTTGTATCAATGCAATCTGCGTGTATGTGGCTAATGAAAGTCATTATCCTTTATGGGACCTGTGTGGCCAGTGTCATGTCCCTGTGGGTCAGAACTGTTGGAAACACAACTCTACCCTTGTCACAGAAAGCCATGAAGTGAAGATCATGGGTTTTTTTTTTTTGCCTTATATGGACATATGGATATTGGAAAAATTAGCAGAAAGCATCATACCCATCATGACCATATCAAAACATGCGTCTGGCAGGGAAGGGAGAAGAAAAGTTCCTCACTCGTTAGCTTCTAAGAATGGAATTAGAAAACAGAGAGTAGAAAAGCTAGAGCAGCAGAGAGTCCTGCATATCCTGGCTTTTTGACCTGGGACATTTGTTCTCTAGCTAGTGTCTCCCAAAGCATGTGCTGAGGAAATCTTCTGCAGCGTGACCTCAGAGGAACAGAGCAATCCTAGGATCAAGGCAAAAGATGGTTAACTCTGACAGTAAAACCGCCTCGTGAGGTTATGACAGGAATTATACAGGTTATATCCTGTAAGAATATTAAACTTCTTATTGCTGTTGTATTTGGAGGGAAAACTCGAACAGAAAGCAAGCGTTGAGCGATTCTGTAAAAGTACCGATTGGCTCCATCTGGAGGTGACAGCTGAGATGACAAACACCATCAGCTTGGGCAAGCAGATTGCAAGCAGACCTGAAAGCAGAGTGAGAAGCTGCTTCTCAGTGCTGTGTTGAAGACTTGCCCGCTAAAGGCAGGTCTCCAGTCTTTTATGGATTCTCTATTCAAAAATAAAGCTCACTTAGGATGTGATGGGTTTTGTGCATTTGTGCCTTTGGGATAGGAGGAATTTCTAGTCCCGCTCCCCCTTGGTTTTCCTTGGAAGGTGCCCTGGAGCCCTACTGGGTTTCGCAGTGCTGCGTGAGGAGGCGTTGAGCGAGAAGCCTCCCTACAGAGGCCCTGACATTCTGTCCCCAGCAGCCTGTGTGACCCCTGCTCACCCAGGGAGTCCTGCAGGAAAACAGGAAGGTTGCAACGGCAGTAAGCGAGCACGCAAAATCCAACCAAACAAAATACCCCAAACTGGCATTGGCTTGAAACTATCAGGATTCTCACATGGGAACTGGACTCAGGCCATGAACAAATTGAAGTCCAGGGCATGAGAAGTATCTAAGTTTGGCTTAAATGCAGATTACAGAGCTCCATATCTGAGCTGGGATGGTTGTTGGTGTTGGCTCTGAAGGCCTATGACTGCTACCTTTTCCCTTCCCTTTCTAGTGACATTCCTGCATTGAACTAGATCATCACTGCATCAGAGACCAACAGGGTGGCCAAAGGGCCTGGGATCTACACCAAGATGCTGTATGGCTGGTCACTGCCAAGGCATGAACCACTGTACAGGAATAAACCTTTGTGTGCATGTGAGAGCTTTTCTGTGTGTCCCTTAGCAGTGCTCAAAACTTCTGCCCTGAAGAACAAGCTTTGATTCTTTCTTTAACCCCTACTTTGCCAAAACCTACAATAATACCTGCTTTCCTTGCAAGTCCAGGACTCCAGTTACCTGCACGCCACTTCTGAATAACCCATTTCTCTTCAGCCAAGCATGACAAGAGCCTTAACCGTGCAGGGCGGATTGGCTGCAGCAGCTCCCGTGGGCGCTCCCACCCTCCTCCCATCCCCGCTGCAGGAGACCGTTGCTCCTGTGGCCATCACCTACGGATGGCATCTGCAGGAGTGAAAAGTTTCTGCTGTTCATGGCCACTGAGAGAGGGTGGTGGTGACCTGGGACACTGAGGCTCTGCCTCTATCCCAGCTTTAAGAAGAAGGGCAGGGCACTGTTTTCCTCACCCCCTGGATGTGCTGATCACCTGCTGGCATGAGGTTTTTCCTCCAGTACGCGGGCTGTTTTTTTGCTTTTTTCTCCACTGGGTTTTTGATAGCATCTACCTGGACAGACTGCTGGATGGTGAACGCTGATGATTCCCTGGAGGTAAGATCGGGGTAAGGAGAGCCTGACACCGAAACAAACATGTTCTAGGGAGAGTTCGCTTCAAGGAGAGCCTGACACCGAAACAAACATGTTCTAGAGAGAGTTCGCTTCCCAGCATCCTTGCTCCACTCTCCTGTACTTTTTCCCTGTTGTGCTGGATGAAAGTGAATGAAAATGAAATGAATGACTCCTCAGGCAAGAGTAGGCGAAAAGTGGTATTTTGTGTAATTGTCTCTGCCAGACTTTATTCTCCAGACTGCTCTTACTTAGTAAGTTTAGGAAAGGTCTACAGGCTCCAAGTTTAAATGTGCATGAATTTGAATATGGTTGTTCTGCGTCTCCAGCCTGCGTGGATATTTTGGAGATGTTTCTAGTTCTGTAGGTCAGACTTCTTGGTGGAAAAGTCCAGTGTGTACACCTGTATTCTTCAAGTCTTTTTCTTAACAGCCTTTGAGCTACAGGGGGGAGCACGGGGCCTGGCATCAGATCCAGCACTCAAAAATACTTTCTTGAACTTGTGCAGACAATAGCACTCTGCTGTTAGAGAAAGGTATTGGCAAAAGTAAATTGCAAACAAGGGAGCAGAATGCCGCTTACAGGCAAGATGCGCCCCAGGGATTCCAGCCCCCAGCACTCTGTACTGCAAGTTTGTGGTTTTCTTCCCAGAGCAGCCAGCGCTTTCTGTACATTTAAGGGCTGCAGGTCCACAGTGTGGGAGTCTGCTCTCTGGCAAACTGGATACTGTATGCAGTAAACGTGAAACACCTTCCAAGACAGAGAGTTTGGCTGAATGCATCAGGAGGAAACTTTCTGTCTGCTATCCAGCACAGGAAACCAGAAGAGCTCCTCTGCACTCAGTGATTGCAATGCAACCTTTAGATGCACCACATCAAGTGATGAATTCTCTGAAGAAAGAAGGCTAAAAGTGACTACAAGAAAAATACCTTTTTTCTCTATGCCACATGAAATCCCAACAATCTGACTGCCAGTCACACCTTGGAAAGTGGTTGTAGGTGCTGAGGTGGTCATAGATCCAGTGCTGTGAGATTGCTGATAGTGTGTCTGTTTAGTGAGCCTCTTTGCAGGGAAAACCCTGTGCACCCATTGACGCTGGCTGGAATATCACTCTGAATTCATCATCTTCATTTAGAGGATATCTTAGATTAATTTCAGGAAGTTGTGAATTGTTTGTAGTCAGCTGAAGACATCAATAAATTCAGAAAAGCCAAATGGATCCAAGATAGTGCGAAAAACAGAAGAGGGAAACCCAACCCCTGAGCAAAGTGAGTCTGGGAAAGAACCAGTCTGTTACCCTGAGGCTGTGTAACCTTGTCTTCTTGGCACAAAGGCACCTGTGAAGTGCTCCATTAACACCCAGTTTGGTTATTAGTAGCCACTGCTCTCACATTCCTGCTCCGAGTGTGAATACTAAATAATGGAGCAAAACCCCCCCAGCCTTAATACCTGACTACTGATCTCCTTAATGACCCTAATGACTCACTGCCTCCCTAAGCAGGGAGTGCAGGTGAACTGAACATGGCCAGAAAGGCGTGGAGACCACAAAGGCTCTTGTTTTCAGCTGGAAGAAGGGTAATTCAGACAACTTCGACTTCAGGAGAAAGGAACTCCATCCTCCCAGTATAGAAAGTGGCCTGGCTTTGGCTCTGGCCCCCAGCAGCCGGGGAGGACTAAGCCCTGGCTGCAGCCCCGCTCCCACCGCCCCTCGCCTCCCCTCCAGAAACAACCGACCCATGGCAGCGCAGAAAGCGGTTTGCGCTGGTGCGCTCCATGTGAGCATCAAGACAAGCCCGGGTCAATTTTTGCAGTACTTTGTGCTGGAAAAACCCCGTAATCTGCTTCCCAACAAGGCGCTGTATTGTGTACACAGCCCCTCCCTGTTGCAGGTGGATTAAAATTATTACCACTACTGTTAAATGCTGCCTGTTTTGCTCTCGTGCTGCGCTTGTAATCATTGCATGTTGGCACGTTTTTAGGGTATGGTAAAACACTGTGACTAACATCACTCACATGTTTGCCTTCTGCGCTTTCCCCAGAAGGGGAAGTGTGTGCTTGTTCTGTCATTTTTTTTGTATTAGAATTATTTTTACATTAATTATACATTATACATAGGATATAATTATATATATTACAGTCATTATGCAATTTATATTTTACATGCATATTTGTGTTAGGGAAAGCAGGTTGTGGCAACGTATTTCATAATCAAAGTGGGAGATGAGGAGGCTGGCTGTGGTGCTTAGCTCCTGGGGTAGTCCATGGCTGGGGACGTCCATGGCTGGGGCCAGAGAAACTGCAGTAGATTTGCTATGGGGTAAAGAGGTGATAGGGAATTAGTGCTACCAACATGGTGCATGGGTCCAGCCATGGGATGGAGAAATCCGTGCCCCACATGACGCCTCAGCCAGCTCTGCCCCTGTCTCATCTGCAGCCGTGAGTTCCTGTGTGCCTGAGGGGCTGTGCTGTCTGTGCAAGGGCAGATGCCCAAGGGTGGTTTGGGAACAGATTAACAACCAGAAGGATGAACAGTGCACAAAACAGAGGGGAACAAGGGATGGCCAAGGAGGTTATGAGGCAGTTAACAGAAACAGGAACAGCTCAGCAGCGGCTCAGGCCAGCCACAGGTCACCCCTCCAAAGTCTGGTCCCATCCCTCCTGCACCAGGCAATGAGACATTTATCCCTGGCTGTGCAGTGCTGCACAGAGATGGGCTGGTCCCTGCTTCTGCCCGTGGTCAGCACTAGCATGAGTAGGCGACAACTGCAACATCCCAAGAAACACAAAACACAAAGCTTTTTCTAATCTGGGAAGGGTGTTGTTTCACAAGCCAAGATCATGATCACAACTGTCACACCTAAAGTCCTCTGTTTGGCTTGGAGGCTGACAAAGCCTGAAATCCTGTTAGTCTCTTGATAAATAATTTGGATGAAGATGCTGCTTGTAAGATTTAAAAAAACAATACTAATGCAAGCAAGTAAGGAAGAAACTGAAAGTATCAGGTGAATACAGAGCAGTATGAATAAGCCTACGGTGGTTTGGGAGGAACATGAAATGATACAAATACAAGTGGAACAAAATGTAATTTAATAAAAATATGCTGATTTCAAGCACAGCCTGAACGGTGGTGAGTTAAGACAGAAGAGGAGCTGCAGCTGGATTAAGACGGTCATGGTAAAAACTTGCATCTAATATAAACATAGCAAATGGTTTATATTACACTGTTCTCTTGGAAAACACAGAATCAAGGAAACCAGGTTTTTCCAGCACTGCTTCTCATTTTTTTGTGATATTTCATTAAACCTGCCATGAAATTCTCAGAAATTGTAAGTAATTTTCATCTTCATGGAACAAAATGTGTAGATTGCTTTCATTCAAACATTAACAGTATCTTTTTTGCCAGTCTGAAGTAGCGAGTCACTTTTGCGCACCTTTACCCGCAGCGCAGTGTGGCAGAGCAGGTGTGCAGTTTGGCTCAGACATTGCACTGTGGAGAAAATATTGCGGCTGGCTATGGACTTCAAGACATCCCGAATGAGACTTTATGAAGTGGCTGAGATGTGGTATTATCTGCTTTGTGATTTACACAGTGCAAGCAAAATGAATTTATTGCATCATCCAAGCAACCCGGTCCCCTTCCCCTGTGTGAAACCCATTTCCCAGGACAGTTTCTCCGTCCATTAACTTCAGCAAGTGTCAGTGGCAGCAGCGGGGCAGGCTGGAGTTCAAAGGTGCACCGACATTAACTCTGCTTCTTGTATGAGCAATTCCAGGAATGTTTTAGAGGCGCTTGTTGCCGTATTTGCATTGGTAATGAAAATACCTCCCATATTAAAGTGATTTATGGAAGGCTGGGCTGGGAATGGTACCTACGGCTTTAGAACAGCGGAGATGATTAGCCATGATGCTACTGCAACGTCTGGCCGAGTCTGGATGTTTCAGCGATGAGTGTGGCTCGGGCACGTGTGGTCCCATAGCCAGCAGCACACCGGGAGCCCCAGGGCCAGGCTCAGCACTGGCTGCCTCCCATTTTCCAGCCAGCGATTACAGCCGAGTCGCTGGGGCCAGCCCTCCGCACGCGTCTGGAGAGGGGCTCGCATCCGCAGCTTCGCTCTGCAGCGAAGCACCCCTCCACCACGCCGCGGCCACCTCCTGTTGCTCCTGGTACAACACCTGCCCCGCCGGTCTTGCTCCCCTCCGAGCTGCTCCTTCTCAGCAGGAGGAGGGTGTAAGGGGAGCAAGGACAGCAGTCTCAGGTCGTCTGGTCCATAGCGCTGCCCAGTTCAGCCTAGATAAACATTTGGACAGGAGTGATCAAACCTGCTCTTAGATATCTCCCAGCAGCCACCCCCCAGCTCCTCCCAGAAATTTCCTTCAGAATTTTTATACTTACCAATAGGAAGGTTTTTTTCCCTAATGTCTAGTCTGAATTTATTTTGCTGTAATTTAAAACCATTAGCAGCAACAGAGAAAACATTGTCCTTGTTCTCCATCCTGCCACTTTTTTCTCCTTCAAGCTGAACAACTTAGATCTGCCATTGACATAACTGGACCAGGATTCCTTTTGAAGAGCCTAGTTGACCATCTGCTGTTCTGGGAGAAATATTAACTTGGGGTATTTTTTTCTCTTCTCAACCCACAGGTGAGTACAAAATGCCGTGGCCTGTGGTGGGAATGTGTCACAAATGTTTTTGATGGAATTCAAACTTGTGATGAATATGACTCCATTTTTGCCGAGCATCCCGGTATGTAAGAGTCAAATACGTTTCTACAAATGGTGGGAACACATGACTGTAGACAAAAAGAGCATCTGTTCTACTCAGTGACAGATAATTTGGTGCACATACATATTAGAGACATGTTTCGTTCCTCAGTGAGGTATTACTCCTAGGGGAAGCTGGAGAAAGCTTTGCCCCAGGAAAAAATGTTCCTGTGGGATCTGATCCCGTTGCCCACCTGCACTTCCATTCCTCCTGCACTAGAATGATCTGCTTTTGTCCTGCAGTGAAGCTGGTGCTGACCCGAGCCATGATGATCACAGCAGATATCCTGGCAGGGTTAGGATTTCTCTTCCTTGTCCTGGGACTGGACTGCGTGAAGTTCCTCCCCGACGAGCCACTCATCAAGCTGCGCATCTGCCTGGTGTCTGGAGTTATGTTGCTCATTGCAGGTATTCCCCCACTGTGCCCCCATCCTGCAGGTCGCCCTTTAGCAAAGTGGGGGGGAAGTTTTAAAGCCTGCTCTTATTTTGGGGAGAGGAGCTGGTGACTTTCTAGAGGGTAAACAAGGGGGAAGGATCTTTATTTGCTTAATTTGTGTGATATATCTTCCTCTGTTCACTGCCTGCCCCTAACAACACACAGTTGAGTTTCTCTGCTTTCATTTCATGCTTTGACCAGGTGACGTGGCTCTGAGTTGACCGACTTCCATTTACTGCCGGTTTACTGCAAAGAAGTCAGTGTTGTTGATAAAGCAAAGAGCCCTAATTGCTAAATGCCTAGAAATGCCCCGGCATCCTGGTTCAGTTCCTGGCTCTGCCACAGATTGTGTGACCTTGAGCAAGTCACTTCGCCCAAAATCTCTGCAGCCAATCTCTAATAAAAGGATAATAACACATCTGTCCCTCCTAGGTGATGAATAACCAATTGACTGAGGTGCTTTTCTGTTACAGCCAGTGGGAGAATTTTAAATGCAAAAATAAATA
>Ga0181612_114312_pt1 | contig 11508 bp, 7 predicted proteins | sample HoacroProtozoa21_FD_119630 | JGI IMG/M metagenome (GOLD analysis project Ga0181612, IMG submission 119630) | Hoatzin crop microbial communities from Cojedes, Venezuel. Combined Assembly of Gp0051906, Gp0051904, Gp0051908
ATTGTCGCATTCTTCCACTCGATTTAAGAACACTGTGAAAATGTAATGTCAATTCATAAATAAATATACAAATATCTGTATTATGTTAGTGGATTATTTGGCTTTGTCTGGGAACTTGATAGATCGGTTTAGCTAGTATGATGAAAAAAAATGTCAAGGGAACAGAGTTTTGGCTAAGCACTCACTAGAGTGCTATAAAGGTACTAAACAGTTGCTTTGGAAAGACAGTTTTTCAGGAGAAATTAATAAACACTTTCCCAGCTACTTGAGGTCAGTGACACCAGGTAGACTTCTTAACCTACCCAAAGCTTTGGACTTGTCAAAATCCAACTGATAGCATGATTTATAAACTGCTAGGAAAACGAAAAATCACAGCCCAAGTGATACAACTTATCAGAGTAAATAATTCAAAAATCCATCAAGTAAATTGAGATTGCAGATGCTGATTAGTCCTTTGCTAAAAGACAAATAAAAGTCTACTCAGAATTTACTTCCCAGATGTTTACATAACTCTTGGTCAACACCAACTATAACACAGTATTTGCAACTTCTTAAAAGCTGGCTAACAGGTTCTTCAAAGATTATCTTCTCAACATCTGGCAAAATAACTACAGTTGCAATTTTATCAAGAGATTTAGAAACAACCATAGCAGAGATCTTTTTAAGCAGTAAGGAAATAGTTCTCTGAAAAGTCAAAGTCTATTACATCTTCCTCTGAAGTCATATTTATATATACATACACACACACATAGATATAAAGATAAGAAGTAGTTATCAACTTGAAGTATTAATGTTTCACAATTACTTAACTGGGCAACTCATTTTCCTGAGCATAACCTGACACTGAGAGTAAAAACAGCTGCAAATTAAAATCAGGGCAGTTACCTGTATAGAAATGAAGCCATTGCAGGTATTTTGTACAACCATTTACATTTACTATGCAGAAACAAAAGTACCAGACACATCTGCTAGTGGCACCATTGCTTTTAGGTATGAATTATAGCACACATTTCTTCCATTACCTAACTCAGATGGTGTTGAACATTGTGTATAAGTTAGTATTGCAACTTCATTAACTTCCTCTCACTCCAGCAGTCACATAGCCTGACTAGTTAAATAAATTTAGTTTCACATTTGCAACACTTCTGTAGAGTTATGGCATTATTGTTCATTTCCTTCATGTGTACAAGTGTAGAACCTATTAAATCAACTGAGATAGATAGATCTATATATATAATTTATATACACATATCATGTTTATACTCATTTCATACTTAGGTCAAGTATTATTAAAATCAATAAAATCATTTGCTGTGTACACTTCCTTGTAAGTAGTAAGATTACCATGACTATCGTTCCTTATACACTGCATATATATGCAGTTCATAATGCAGAGATTTTATTTACTGCCCAGAAGTAAAAATATCTGGTATAGTCACATTTTTATGCAAACACACAATACAACCTGTAAAGTCCTAACACCCACTGATACTTGTAAAAACAATTCTTCCTTAATAAATAAGATGTGAAGATGTGTACTTCCCAATTTCAGATTCTTCATTCATCTGAAAAATTTCTCTTGTCTGTTATTTTTTAAATTTCTAATTAATATTATAGCTGCCATCGCTATCAGCCATCCATTAAGAAAGGAACCATATCGCAGACACCCATAGATCTGGATGCCTTCATAATGCAGTATTCACCCCAGCATCCAGGTTTAGCACAGAACCATCACAGAGGTATCGGAATTTGGTAGAAGAAACTGCGTGACAAAAATATATCTAGATTATTAAGAGCTGAAACTAAAAAGCTCAGGAAAACATGGCACTGGGCAACAGGCTTGCTGAAGCAAGCAAAACAGCTGGATATGAAAATGCAAAATGGCTTGACACAAAGTCAGCACCAGTCGCATCCAGCAAATCTTTAAACACAAAACCTGTTGTTGTCCCTTCTCAATCCAAGGTGTTTCTACAGAAAACCACATTAGTATTGCTACAGTTCACTCCTCAGCACTTGAGGACAAGTGACTAGCCAGGACAAGCTGCCAAAGAAATCCGTGGAGCTGCTGCAGGACTGGCCAAGCCCTCGTGGACGCCTAACTCCTGGGAAAGGAGATGCATGTATGTGAGAAAAGCTGTACGTGTCCAACAAACTGTAGCTGAGCTGGCACTAAAATCTGCAGCATTTTCTGAACTATTTACCTGAACTAGCTAAATTTGGGGTCGGGCTAGTGCAACCACATGATACTATGCACAACTGATGACTATACGAAAGGTATCTCCCTAGGGGGGAAAAAACCCACCTCACAACAGTAACTTACACTGACTAGTATATTGTATTGATTTTTGAGTTTAATGTACACAAATAAGGGAGATCCTTACTTAACTTGTTAAATAAGCTAAACTCTGTAGGAGGATGTTCAGTGAGTTTCCTAGGAAATAAGAATATTTCATGAATATTATTAAGCGGAGCACAGAAATACACAGGAAGCCATTTAGCATAATAAAGCTCCAGCTCTGTTAAGTCTCTTGAGGCTTACCATGACTTTCAGACAAAAAGACTTCTCCACTCTCATGAAATCTGAAAACAGAATACAAACAACACAAACAGCAGACACCCATCCATCCATCCAGATCTCTAGCAGATATTTGCCATTTACAATTCACACTCTATTGAAGTCCATGCAATAAAATAAAATGGTGATTTAATATGTTCGCAAGTCAAAGGAAAAAATTGTCTTGATTTCCTACCTGTCCAATTTTCTTTTCTCAAGTGTGCCAGAAATCTTACTGGAAACCATGTGTATGCCTTAAATCTCTGTGAGGACTTGGCTTTTCATGAACTGTTACGGCTTACAGAGACACAGCACCATCGGTTTTGGTGAGCTGGAATCATCCCTGTTCCACATTACCTTCACAATCAGTTACAGTTGATGCTACTCGTTAAAAAGAATCAGAAAAGGCAGAAATGTAACTACACTGCTGATTAAATAACTTTACTTCTTTTTCAATTGTGCTAGTCCATAGCTGTGGCTGAATAACAAAGCTGATATAATTTCTAATGTCATCCATGTCACTATGCTCTTTGACTTTCAAACACAAATAAATCACACCATCTTTGACACCCAAGATTGAAATGTCTTGGTACAGCGTTCACACTGGCAATTTGTTTCAAACACAATAGGTAGGTATCAGTCTGACGAAGAGTAAGCTGTGAGTTGCAGTATGGCTGCCTACTTGAAATACATTTTCCCTGAGGCACTGTGCCCCTCTCGATCTTCGGCAGACGGAAAGCAGCACACCATGCGACTCACCAGCCACAGTTCATCTTGAAAGCTGTATTTAGATTGCTACTTATCCTTGTTCTCCACATGTTGCAAATTCTTTGGCTCAAGTACCACTTTCATGAGATGCTGCAATATCATTATGAATGGTTGCTTATTAAATGAAAGACTGATTTTAAATCAAGGTTCTTTTTATTAAAAAATGGATATGCCAAAGCCTTGACTTTCCATTACTAATCAAGTTCACACTTTTCCATCAGCTCTGCAGGACAGAGAAATGCTTCTGTCTTTCTTTTCATGGGAAATTCAGTTACCCCTTCACAAATTAGCAATATTAAAGTGTTTCTATTACAATTATTAGGACAAGGCACACACAGAAGCCTCACCATCTCTTTCTCCCTCCGCTTCTACTTGAAGTTACACAGCTCTGTTTGACACAGCCGCTGGCCAGTAAGGCTGCGCAAGACAAGCATCTGGAGTGCCACGGAGCTGTACAGTATGCAGCCAGGCAGCTCTCATTAGTATTGGTGGAATCATGCACGAAAAATGCCTCCAGCTCAACTTAGGTAATCTACCTCTACTGATGCGATTTAGACGACTATCAGTACCGACTCGACTTTTTTCTATGTAAACAAAGTAACTACTCTACAAAATAGAAAATATGTAAATCCTATGATTTAACTTTACACAGCAATTCTGTACTAAGCTATACTAAGTCCCAGAAGGTTTTGCCACTAGATCATTATTTACTAATGGGCTGTAGGGTAGCAATAGAACATAACCTCCAAAGGCACCAAGATGAATATTTAATCCAGAGTTTCTGCCTGTTAATATTTTATTAAAGCCTGGCTATTTTCCACCATCCTGAAAATACTCAGTTCCATTAATGATAATTGTGAATCTCAGTGGCATCAGATTTTAGCAGCTTCTGGATATCACAAAGAAATAATTCCTATGCTGATCATTAACAGCAAAGTTGGTGCTACTTGCAGCTTCAAGCCCAAATATATATTTGTTAATAATTTTCTTTTAACCCAGTCAGTACAGGGTAGGCAGTGGGTTTAGAACTCACATTAATAATACTATTCCAAAAATATTTCCTTTTTCTCAAATGCAAAAAGCAGCACATAGGCTCCAGTTCCCTTATGGTATAAGGAGTAACATGCGAGTCCTTTCTCTGTTGTGAACTGAGTCAACTCTTACAAATGCTAGCTCTTCAGTCATCCAGGTAACATTAATCGGATATTACAGTTTGCTTTTTTTCTGGCCCTGTGCGAAACAATACACATGATGACGGTGCCAGCAACAAAGCAATGGGCACTAAATTAAATTTTCTACATCAAGCCAAGTAAAAGAAACCTTTCCGTGTGCTTTTCTATGACTAGAAGACTAATCTCCAATGACTTTATTGAATGTCTTTCTCAGATATTTGATTATCTGAAACAATAAAACAAAGCAAGGCTGTTTATTGCCTTGGGAACAGCAAATTTCCTTCCTCTTTCATTACAGAGGTACTGGAGGCAGTAATCCACTTTTCGCAAGTCCTGCAGGACAGGAATGGAAAGAAAATAGTTAAGCAAACACTCAGGATCACTACACACAGAAAACATTCTTTCAACTTCCTTAAGCCATTAAGTTGAAGAAGATATTACACTAAAAAGTTTTCTACTATTCTTTTTAAAAGCACTTCTACACTGTTTATGAAGCTTTTTAGTAGTTGTAATGGACTAACCAAGATGTGCCTAGCAAGAGATGCAAATCTAGTGATGTGGAGTGCCTAAACCTTTTTAAAGCGAGAGTTCCACCATCTAGAAAACAAAGGATTTGGTATCATGTCCTGTAATTCCTAGCAAGAACAGTTTCATTAATAGTTTCATTCAGGCAGTGGTGTAAACTGCAGAGACATCTAAGCTGCATTTGATGAGCAAGTATTTATCATCTTTGGTAGCTTTTGAACTAAAAAAATAGATTAAAAAGATGTTCAATATCCATCCACATTCATGCTTACTTGTCAGTAGGAATATTATTAATGCACATAAAATCAAACACATTTTCTTTTGAAGGCTAAATCTCCAAAACTGTAAGGCATGCGGAAGTTACATAATTGATACACATGTTCATTAATGAGCTTATTTTAGCAACAGATTTTACCATATAATGCTTTCTAAGTAACAGAAACAGAATATATTTATTACTTTCGTTTCCTATAAGAACATTAATATTTAAAGCACACTTTATATGAAATATATGCATTTATATACTAACATATTTTAGATATTATGTGTGTCTACATGCATGTATTTAATTTTTATATGCAGAATGATCCCCATGTACTTTTCACTTTGTACCATATGGTACATTTATGTGCAACACTAATCGCATTCTGAAGACATATAATAACCCATTTGTCATCACTGTCTCATAGAAGTTTGCAATATCTTGGTTATATTGCATTGCTAAATATGCTCATTTTTTTGTTCGTACCTCTAAGTTCCACCTGACAGTACAGGTGTTCAGGCCTTGAACTAATGCCCACTTCAGTAAACAAAAGCTTTTGTTTACCTAAATGAAGTGGGTAAGTCCAGCTTCATTGTCCTTCACAGCACAAATTGTCCTTCCCCCACTACAATTTGAGTTTCTTACTGTGTTTCAGCACATGGCAAGTGGATGCTTTATTTCAGAAACCTTTCACTCCAACATTACCTATTGTGAAAATACTTTTGTCCTGCAATTAAAGCATTCATACATTTCCTTGAGAAATTATTTCATGTAACAGAAGAAAATCCATTTTCTTCATATTTTGCTTTTTATTTTCCTTCGTTAGTCTGGCACTATTTCTACACTTAATTCCAATGTCAGTAAAAGGAAGATTTTTGTCACAGAATAAATAAAAGATTCCTTTCCCCTTCCCGGTCACACATGCACAGAGAGAAAAATAAACTGACAAGTTTTTTTTCAAAAAGAAACAAGTAACAGAATTATTTACTCTTTTTTTATTTCTTCTATGTAGATCACTGAGGAAAGGGAAGAGGAGATAGAGGACAAACTCTAAGCATTCTGCCTCGTTTCAGGATTCAAAATGTTTTGAGAGTAGTACCTATGACCAGAAGAGTATCAGCAAGTCAGATTGAAAGGGGTAGGCAGAAAACAATGTACAAGAATAAAGCTAACACAGAGAAACTTTTATGTACTTTCATCACAAATTTTGTGATATTCAGCACAAAATGATGTTAAACAGCAGTTCTGATGTAACAGCTTAATAGGTGCTAAGCATTTTACCCTGTTGTGATGAGTGACACAGAGGCCATTTATTCCAGATGGGAACTGTATTTTCAACCACAAAAAGGACTCGTACAAAATCTCCCGTTTATGCAGACTCTTAAATGTGATGGTCTATTAATTATTCAGACAAGGTAGGAAGTTACTGAGGGTTGCATTAAGTACTGTCACAGCGTGTGTGTGAGCGAAAACATATACAGAGCATTTCACTGATGATATGCGGCCAAGCTCTCGCATATACTCATGAAGTAGCCAGTTGATAATGGCAAAAACGATCATTAATTAAAGCACAGAACTGAAAGATGCTTATCTAGAATGCCATTAGCTACAAAGCATGCGTGGGGTGAAGCTGAAGGATATACATAGGAAGAGCTAATGGTCTATGGCTGGCTTCTACAGATCTTGTCTCTGATAAGGATTTTGCTTCTGAAAGATAAGGAAGTAGCAGAAGAGATAACTCACTTGATGGGGCACTTTTCAAATTGCCTTCTGACTAGGACTACAGCAGAAAATAAATATGGAATGGATAAAATGTATTACAAATGTGGAGATACATTAAAATGTTTCCCTATTGGAGATTTTTTCTTTAAATACTCAGAATAATAAGTGTCATTACTTCCATAACTGAACATGCCTTACATAGTATATTGCACTTAGCTATTTATGTGATTTTTGTACTCTGAGTTGAAATGCTACAGGTCTGGGAGGAAAAGTAGTCCTCCACTGAAAAAAGTACAAGTTTATCACCAATTTTACTATGAGGAGGATTTTGAGTTTTACACATAAAGGCACACATACCTGAAACAGTTTAAAAATATTCCTAACAATCTTGACATATACTCACCCTACCTTTACCTCTTCATATATTTTCATCTACTTTTTCAGAATCATTACACAGAACGTTAGTAAGTAGTTATGCAAAGCTTACAATACTGGGCAGAAAAGTGCATAAATGAGAGAGAAGAAAGCGCTTATTTAAAAAGTTAAAAACCAAACAAAGAAACACCCTTTCTATATGCTTGTAACTGTTCAAAGATGCTGAAGATCTTGTGATAAAAGTAAATCACGCTGAGTTGACTTTTAGGCAGAATGCAAGCTGCTTGATGATTCTGAGTGTGACATGACTATTCTATTACTTTTGTATTGTTCATACAAGTGTCAAAATCCCTTCAGGTCCACAGAGCCCTCCAATATAAAATTTTAACTTTTTTTTTCTTATTTTTTTTATGTAGAAATAAGATATTATGTGATGTTTTCCCCACAGACTTATACTCCCTTTTTTATTATTTATTTAGATATCATAAAGTAAGGAAAAGGTGCAAGATAATGATGATATAAGCACTCTTTTGTACTGACTTGTATAATGATGATACAAGCACTCTTTTGTACTGACTTGTATAATAATGGTGACACAACATCTCCGAACAAATATTAATTTCTAAACTTACACAGCTATGTAGGTAGGAAAATAAGTAAAAAGAATTTGTTCTACCATAGAGTAACATCCCTCTTACTCCTCTGCAAACTATCAACAGTTACATTAACAAACTCCTCAAGACTGCCATGACGAGTAAGAAGCACAAAGTATGTCCACACACAAATGACTTCTAATGTCTTTACGTTAGAGTCTAATTAAATAATATATTTTCTAAAAAGCCCCAACCAACAACAACAAAAAGTGGCCATCATATTTGGAAAAATAGTTACTCATGCTTTAGGACCAATTTAAAAAATTAGAGGACTAGTTCTTTAAGAATTTAGTAATTTTTTTTTATTTCAGATTTTTACAGATTTCTTTCGTTAAACCTAATTCTAGAGATTTATTGAGGCAACATTAACCTTGCCTCTCAAAGGGAAGAACTGTAAAGGTATACATGTGTAAAGGCAATAAAGGAACGAACAGTCATTTAAAATTTAAAAGACAACAAAAAAAAAATCCCCAGTCCTCCCTCCAGAAAATTATATCTATAAAGAAAATTATTTTTATTTTTAAGAAAACAAGACCAAAATGGAATATATGACTGACACTGCCAAAAGTACCTTTTTCTAAAACTGGAAACAATACAAATCCTACCAGACACCACTAACACAGATGCCAAAAGCGAGGCTTGATCACTGGTTTAGGTGAATGTACAAGGAATTATTTTGTACCTGCCCTCCTCACTAGGAACTGCAAGGGGGAACAAAAAAACCACAACCCAACCCAACTGAAAAATAAAAAAACCCACTAAGTAACGTGCTAAAAATCTCTGAATTGCTGTAAGAACACAAGCACTGAACTGAACTTATCTAACAGTTCAAATGCTATGCAAAAGCAAAGAAGAAATCTAAAGACAAAGTTTTAAATATAAGTAACAAACAGGTACAATACAGAAGCACTAATCCAACACCACCAAAAAAAAAATCATAAACAGATTTTTTGCCTCTCTCTCCAGAATGCACATTTCTTTAAACTGCAGATAAGAATCAATGACATTTTCCCCTTGCAAATCTTGGGAGCTTTAGTGCTTGCTCTCCTTTTCCCAGAGTAGCATAAAGCCCTTGTCATGCCGTTCATCATCGATGTGAAGTTGGCTTGTTGGAACAGAGTATTCTTATCTGTCCTCAATGTGCATATGTAAGCATATGCTGGTCTCTCCTATATGCAGTTATTACACAAATAAGGAATACTGACTTCTGTGCTATCAGTGGAACCATAATCAATTGCCTGCTAAATAGTTGTGAAACACAAGCTAAAATCTAATTAATTTTTAAAGGAAACTATCAATAGGAATGCTACCAGCTACAGACAACACATCTCGGCACTCCCAGGAAAGACTGTTTAATACACCAAAGAACAGAGACACACACGCACACCTCCCAGCCAGAGCAAGGAAGACATATCCATTCCCTGCTGACAGCTGCTGGGGACTTAACAAAAGCACAGAAGAGATTCATTAAGGTCACTTCTGCCAGAGAAATGCCATGGAATGAACGGCTAGCCCATGTCAGAAGCAGAGAAGTAGCATCAAAATAAACACCCGAAACATTATTCTTTCTCTTTTTAAATTAAAACTCTTTTACGGTAAAAATATTCCCAGGCAGGGAGAGGTTTCAATGAGCCTCCCCAGTAACCGTGGATGTTTTATGTTTGCTTCCCCATTTGAAGGCTGAAATATCCAGTCTTAAACAAGCCAGCCCAACCCATCTGCATAACAGAAGTTCACTTTGGGTACAGAGACAACCTCCTTTCAAGGAAAACTGAGTATTTTGACCTGGAACTGTGACACTGTAATCAAAATAATTCAAGAACAAACATACAAAGATTTTACTGATCTCATATTCAATTCTGTACGAACAGCCAGTGATTTTAATGGCAGGATTACTCAACTGTAACAGCAAAAAGCAAAATGAAAGATCAGGTGCTATTTTTCTCCAGATGTATACAAGGCACAGCGCAATTTCATCCGCTGCTCACTCTGCAGTGCCCTGGGGATGAGGGCCTTCTCCTTTCCATGGCTACACAGATTTCAGTTGCCTGTGAGGCACGGAGGACCTACCCTAAGTTCAAGAAGACAGAGAGCAGGATCCAAGCAGCAAAACACAACAGACAATTCGGGGAATTTCTTTATCTTACCCGTTAGACTGGAGTCAAGGGTTCAGCCACCCACCCCACCTGGCACAAACCTTCTGTTGCTGCCAACAGAAAGAAGCAGCTGCACAGCTGTTGCTTCACACCCCGGAGTACAGACAGACCAGCCAAACCATGACATAGCTAAAGGGGCACTTCAAACTTGCCAGCTTGGCAGTGGAGTACATTATTTGTTCCCCCTCTGGTGCTTTCTGAAACTAAAAAAATATACTGTTGTGTCCCCACAGATGTACACAAAAAGGTGGTTCAACAAACAAACATTTTGTTACAAGATGCTCTGCTTAAGCTAATAGAGAAGTAAACATTGCACAATTGATTCCTTCCCTATTTATTCGAGCATTATGGAACTGTAATACATTACCAGCCTGTTCCGACCATAAGAAAGTTTCTTGGATTCATGCTGGCAGTAAGTGGCCCTTTGAGCATTCAGGTGTTTCGCCCCCCAGACATTCTCCTTACTCTTCTGGTTGATCTAAGTCTTATCAATTTCTTCCTCTTGAAGTACAAAGCAGTCCGGCTCTCAGATGGCTTATGGTTTCTGAGATTGAAGTGGAGGGAGAATGACAGTATGTCCATCTCAAAATCTATTTCTGAATTCATTCATGAGCCCTCATTAAAGATGTAAGAGAATTATGAAGGCAGAGAAATAATGAAATAGGAGTCTTTTCCAAACTGGTCTCGCTATCCCACCACACTCAAATATCTGACATCCAGTGTGACACACTTTCTTCTGCATTGATGAATTTTAATTTCTGTTGCTCAAGGGTAACACTTCAGAAACAGCGCAAGTGGTCATTATATCACATACATATTAGAGTCTACCTCTCTTTAAACTAGATGCCTGAATTAATAAGGTCCTTTTCCTGTACTGTGCTGCCATACTGGCAAACACTTTCTGACTGGGTAAAACTAAAGTGCAAGAAAGTGCTTTCTCAGCTGTCTTGTGAAGTCAAGATCAGAGAACAGCATGCAGGCTTTTGATAATTCACATCAGGTTGCACATTCTCCAGAGCTCTCCATACCGCCAATGGAGACCACATTCATTGACAGCATTCACCTTGGTGAGGGGGCAGGAAAATTCCTGCCTCCCCTCCACTGCACCCCACCCCCAAACAAATCACAAAGCACTACGGTCACCTGCAACACAGTATTAAATAATACGCTACTTTTGCCAAATAAACTACAGATTTAACCTGGTTAAAGCCAATTTTCCCTGCTTTATATATCTGTATAAACACTTGGAACGATGCTTCAAAATTCATACCTCCAATTATCATAGAATCATAGGTTGGAAAAGACCTCTAAGATCATCAAG
>Ga0181612_137201_pt1 | contig 11508 bp, 9 predicted proteins | sample HoacroProtozoa21_FD_119630 | JGI IMG/M metagenome (GOLD analysis project Ga0181612, IMG submission 119630) | Hoatzin crop microbial communities from Cojedes, Venezuel. Combined Assembly of Gp0051906, Gp0051904, Gp0051908
TCACTGGGCACCACTGAAAAGAGCTTGGCCCCATCCTCCTGACACCCACCCTTCAGATATTTGTAGGCATTTATAAGGTCCCCTCGCAGCCTTCTCTTCTTCAGGCTGAACAAGCCCAGCTCCCTCAGCCTCTCCTCATAGCAGAGATGTTCCAGGCCCCTCACCATCCTTGTAGCCCTCCGCTGGACTACTTAATAATTAATTAAGGGAAGGGAAGGTGCTGCCAAGCCAACAACTGCTGAATGGCCTGAGACACCTAAATAAGGCCACCTTGGCAGAACTGAAAAACGTCTGTTAAAAATAAGCACCCTTTTCCCAGGGGTTACATAAAACCACATGCAAAATCCCTGTCCCTCACGGGCGTCAAGCAAGAGACTGCAAAAAGTGTGGGGACAGGGGGAACACTAAGGAATGTCCCATCTCATGTGCAAGGGCAGGAGCTGAGAATTTCGACCAGCAGAGCGAACGATGAGAGCACACACTTGAGCTGCAATGTGCTGTGAATGGGTGCAAGGTTTGGGAGTTGAGGGTGTTTCATCTCATTTGGAATGCAGCTTTTCTCCTTGTGACAAGAAGTCTCGCTGGGCGAGAGGAAAAGTCAGCGGCTCTGTTCATGATTGACAGGGAGAAAATTGAGGATTCAGGCTTATTAAACAATCTCCTATAGTGATTTATGGGGTCCTGTACATTTTCATCTAACCAAAAAAAAACCCAACATCTAATTAGCTAAGTGTGTAATCCTGTATATTAATTGTCTATTAGCCACATGTTAATTGTAATGGGTTGCTTATCAAATAACATGTGATGGCCACATAGCACCAATTTAAGCCATTATCAGACTAGCTTCTGCTTTAATAAGGATCTGTTTAACTGAAATCTAACCATTTCATTTTATTTTAAAAGCTGTAAAGAAGAAGACGTTAAGTTCTTAAAAAATTAGTATCCCATTAGGGTTTACTAGATGGTATGCTATAAACAATGCTGCACGAAGAATCATGAAAGCAATGTAAAAAATCCATTCAGATGCTAACCCAGATGATTAAATGGCAGAGCACGGTAGAAACCCACCAGGAAGAAAGACGCCTCTCATTTTGAAATACTGGCAAGCTCAGCTGTTTCCTGTCTCTTGACTGTTTGACTTTACAGCTTTAATGTTCATTTAACATGTGCTGGTGTATGTGCGTTTTCTGACATTTTTAAAGACGTGAACTAAGCAAATTTGACTATACACAACCACATTGATCTCTACACGTCACCAGCAGGACTGGTAACATTTCCACAATTTGAATTAAACAGGGTGTATTTTCAATAACAATAATAACTAGTTATTATTTTATACACAAAGCCATGCTATAGGGACACACGTGTGCCGCAGGGAGATAGCTGTACTGTCAATGGGTACAAGACCCACGTGCTAATCTTATTAAAAATCAGGTTTGGCTTTCAGAAACATTCTCTACCTGAGGGGTTTCTCTAATAGTAGCTTTGTTGCCTGAGTTTTTCAAGGAGGTCGGCACCCAGCTCCAAGGACTGTTCTTCTGCAGCATTTTTGGCTGCTACCATTGCACCCAGGCTTTGAGTGGAGCCAGTGGGCTTATTCAAAACAAGTATCTTTTTACAAATATGAATAGCTTGAAAGATCTCTGAAGCCTATTGCTGGACAGAGTAGGTTTGCCAAACTAGATACGCAAAAAGCACAGGAAAAACAAAGGGGATATAGGCTCATAACAAAACTTAAAATGTGGAGCAGTGCTGAAATGAGACCATTTCAAGCTCTGTGGCTCCACTGGTTTACCTTTTCTAGCCTGTATCATGCTTTGATGGGCCACGGCACGCTTTGCTTAGAGGAACACAATTTTAACACCTGTTCTTCTCACGGTTTAAGTTGCTGCCAGAGTATTTCTTTAATGGTGTGCCAGAAGAAGAGAGGTTTCAGCGATAAAAGAAGAGGATAAACAGTTAGATCCCAGATACGACTATTAAGCACATCTAGGAACAGTTAAACTGGCAATTGTAGAAATGTTATGCAACCCCTAGGAATGATTTGATGCCAGAGAAACAGCCCCTTTTACTCATTTCCCTCAACTTTTAACCTGCAAAGTCTGTTCCGGAGTGACTGGAGGTTACTAAAGTTACCTACCTGGTCTTACAAAACTACCTGCAAACATCTGTGCAAATATGAGGTCACTGTCTGTCCAAGTGTTCTGCGGTGGCACTCAAAAAAGAACTGGAACCAGAACACACATCCACCCAGAGAAATGCAATGAGAAAGAAATAGGTTAAACTGTCTTCATATGTGTCCGGAGGATATAATTAACATTAACGTAGTCATAAAGCAGCACCTGCTGGCTCAACACAGCAAATCTTTGCCTACTACCAATTAACTCTTCAAAAAATAATAGAGAACAATATTCGCCCTTCTCGCCCCAAGCACAATAACTTGTTTCCTGCTAAGTATTATTAATTATAATGTCCCTGCTGCTTTGCCTCGCTCAAATGAACAGTCCCAACAGTGGCATAAGCTTCATAGTAAGGTGTATCTCAGCAGGAGCAACTAAGGAGTTACTGGGCTTTAAAAAATATTACACTGCTTTTTATTACTATTGTTGTTCCTTACTTGGTATAGTGCTTTCACTCTCAACCACCCAGAAGCCAAAAAAAGCACAGATCTCAGTCAAAGCACAGATCTCAGCTATGTGAGGGGACAAATTCCCTGAAGATGTTCACATTACTGTAATGTCAACAATTCAGTGAGCAAAGTCTGAGAAAAAACTTAGATGTGGCGAGGCATGGGACGAGATGGGGAGAAGCACCCCTCAAACACAGTTGTAACTTTGTCCCGCATTGCTCAGTGAGAACTGCAGTCAGATTATACTATAACTGATGGGAAGAGTATTGGAGTGGACCCTTCTGGGGCCAAAAGTAAGGTCTGTGACCACGCAGCTGCACATTCACTGTGTGCTACTAGCTTGCACGTGTCCTTCGTTCCCTTCCAGTGGCCTTCTTACACCTGCTCTTCTCTAGTGTGCTCAAGTGATGGCAACCACCCCTTGTGCAAGGTTTCTGATGTGGTGGCTTTAGGGTGCAGAAAATTGAAATGTGTACTGTTCAACGGGCTCACTTATGTATACATAAGCTTTGGATCTCTATTACAGTGTCAGGGACGCTGTCTCTTATGCAAGGTGTCTCCTACAACATAAGTCTTGTTAAGTGACTGAGCTGCCAGCCATCTCAGACACCACCAGGCATCACTCCTGGTCTGAGCAGTGCTGGCTGTACAAGAAGCAAAGCTAAGCCTCTTCTGCTTGGGGAAAAGACAGCTCTTCTCTTTCCAACCATTAACAGGCATGAGGTGGCAGAAATACACAATGCCCATTGAAATATTTTCCATGGTATTTAACCTGAGGATTGTGGTAGAAACCATAAGCCACCTGGACTTTGTGTACAAGATAAACATACAGTATGTGGCAGTCAGCCCATTAACTGGAACACTGTTTTGCATAATACAAACACTGAGGTTACACATTGTGCTGATGTTACTCTTCCTGTCTTATCAAAGTCGCTTTCTACATGGACAGACTATCAGGAGTATGATTTACTGTTTATACTTGTCAGAGCATTGCAGGTTATCACGGACCAAGTACCATGGTGCTCACTGCTGAATGGACAAACACCAAGGACACTGGTTCCTGTACTTCTAATAGAAGGACAACAATGGGTCAATAGGTCCTGTCTAAAGCCAACTTGTCATTAACCTTTAGCTTGTGGGAAGCTGCACAACTGCTCCTTGAAATGTGTGCCTGCTTGCACATTTATTCACAAGTTTGAACTGTACAGAAAAGAACAGTTGCTCTGGCTGCAGAATCTCTGCAAACCCTTTTTTTATGAGACAGCAAAGTCTTTCCTGAGCCATGAAATGCTTTGTATTATTTGCTACTGTGATTGTCACATCTTCTATATCTAACAAGGTACCTGGAGACTGTCCTCCTATTTCTAGTGAAGATTTCTACCTGACACTAATAAGAAGACAGCAGCCCGACACCGCCTTTTCGAGGCAGAAAGGGGCACTCCAGTGACCTGGGAAGCCTCATCTGAAATGACTGAACCAAAGCCTGTCATAAGCTTACAGACAAGGTACATGTCATCAGCCCATATCTCCCTCACCTTCCACCCCAATGCTGATTAATTTCTACAAGTCTCATCCCAAGAACTGATGAATGACAGAAAAAAGATATTTCTGTGGCTTGTGGGCCATTTTTTCCACTTTATCTGTATCTGCTTTGCCTGATTGATCAAAGATGTTGTTATCTGCTGTACTCTGCAGTCTCATTGACTAGGCTCAACCTTGCTAACCCCAAGCCTTCAACAATCATAAAAAGTGCTAAAAACAAAGACAGCTTAAAAAATAAAAAAGTGAGATTCTTTTCATTTGACATGATGTTCTTTTCATTTGACCTCCATAAAGACCCAGAAACATCTGGATCTTTATGGAGGTCAGATTTCCTTCACACCCATGGAAGGCAGAAAGTTACCTTCTTGCTGATGACAGCGGATGCTTTCTTACAAATAATGAGACACTTGTCTAATTGTTTGTCTTTGGTTTACCATATTTACTTTTGCTCTGTGATTTTCTTGCCAGCATGTGTTTCCTTGTTGTATAGGGAGAAAAAAACCACACTATGAGCATCTAATTCATGCCAGTCTGTCTCAGAAGAGAAAAGCAGACAGATAACTAGACAGCTAGCTACGTCCAGCTCTTCTGGCCAATGTGATTATTAGCAGCCCTTACAGTCCTATCGGTTCTGTTACCCACCACTATTTCCATTTCTTGCTTTTTGCACCAGCTCTACCCACCAAACCCACCCCTTAGAGATCATTTACAGCCATCGCCATTTACACATAAATGTAGCCCTCACATTTCCTCTTTTGAGGAAGCCCCAGGCAGTACTGTTTAAAGGCAAAACTTCAGATGCAATAAGCATGGCTGAGCAATTGAGACCAGAAATTTCTTGCCTCGTTGTTGGAACACATCATCTTTGATGCACAACTGCCACCAAAGTGCAGATATGCCCAGGTGATGGCTAGGACTGAGCTGCAGATCTCCTGAGAGGCATGATAAAGAAACTGCTTCTGAGATTTCGGTGAATGTCAATATCGAGAGAAAACTGTATCCTTCTATTGGATACCTGTGTTCTTAGAGAGCAAAAATACATAGCACAGACACAGACAGTAATCTGAAGCAGCACTTCCTCCAAATTATGCATATAAAACACCAGTATCTGAGAAGTAACATCACCCAACTTTTTTTCCCCCCCAAATGACAGGATCACTAAAAAACTGCCTAAGTAAAAAAAGGCAAATATGGGTAACGAGTTGAACGAAAATCTGGTCTGACCACAGAGTTTATTAGAAAGATATTTGTTTTAAATGCCTTGTCACTTGCATATACATATAAAATAAACAATAGAGATAGTGGCTTTTCATTATACTGACAGCTTTTTGTTGTGTGTCTGAGAAACCACAGGTACAAGTTCACATACACGTCACTGCGCAAAGCGCTTGTGGTAATCACTTTCATGGGGAAATATAAGCACTTGCAGGATCATATATTTTTTGTCGTAACTTCAGTTAATGCCCACATCAATCAGATTGTCAAAGCTACTTACAGCCCATGCCTGGATATTTCCAGATTTTGACATGTTATGTCAAGGAGAAGCAGGATCCTCGAAACATAATTTTGTCACTCTCTCTACTTACTGCTTTCTTCTCCTCTTCAATTTCCCTGCTAAACTCTTTATATCATCTGCAGCTGCTTCAGAATCCCACAGCTGCCAGCTCATTAGCAATGTCAAGATCACATTATTTCTCTTCTGGGAGACTGCCTTGGGTTTCCCACAAAACTTACAAGGACTAAGATTTCCAATATTTAGGGGGGTTTAACTGCCACATCCTTCTAACTTAAGTTGCTCTGTTGCTCCTTTGCACATTACATTAAACTCTAATTCCTTTCATCCAGTTCCAAGCATGCACCATTCTTCTTTCTTCTTCTTTTTCTTCCTTTTTTAACTTCTGCATTTCATACCTCTATGTCTGACAAGTGGTAATTTGCTGATTATGAGCTGTGTCTCTTCTGGGATTTGGCCAAAGTTTAGAACTAGCCTAAAATATAATAGTCCCGAAGCAGGGTGTGAGAAGGAAGAAGGGTTAGAGGATCTATATTTTTTCCTGTGAAAACTGAAAAGCCTGGAATTAGAAATGACCCTTTCCTCTATGTTTTTGCACAGATTAAAATGGTGGAGAAATCCAAAGTTTTCTCTCCATGTATACCCTGTGTCACATAACAGGGACTCTGGAGTCGAGTATTTCAGGCCATAAAGACACAGTGCTCATCAACTGAGCGAGTACCAGCACAGAAAATTTCCAGGAATATCCACTGAGAAGAGAAAAGCCCAGATGTGCTTTACACCATCACCAAATGAGGTTAACTAAGCCTGATGGACTGTCCTTAAGAGACAGGTGCTGGACTTGACAATGAGCCCTTGAGAAATGAATAGGTGCAATTTATTCAAAGGATTGAATATCTCACAGAAATGGGCAGGAGGAAGGGGGGAAAATGCAGTAGGGGAGGAGAAGGGTCAAAAGCAGTCCGAAAATTGTGCAGGCAACTGCAGCATAAAAAAACAAACCCGTACTACCTTGAGACTTTCATCATTAAGTTTATTGGCTTGTTATCTTTACGAAGCCTTCAGCAACACAGAAAGAAGTGCCTGTTTCCCCTCACTTCACATCTTTACTGCTGGAAGCTTTCTTTTCTCTCTCTCTCCCTGTTTTAGTCTAAACAATATATCTAGTTTGAGTGCAACTATAAAGCAGACTGTTAGCAAGGAAAGAGGTGTGTGCCAACTGGAAACAATCCCGCTCCCTTCCCTTCCCAAGGTCATTCTCTGTTAGCCACACATGAGGACAACGAGCCTGCAACACCGCAATCAGCCATGAGCGTGCACCAAGGGTAACAAAGGGACAACATGTCCCAGAAAATTGCAGGGATGGGCCTGGGTGCAGCGGGATCTCAAGTCTTTAAGATGTTATCAAACTTTGCCTTCCTTCAAGACATCTGTTAAACACAGGATTATAGAACGCCCTGATAGGTTTGCATGAAGGGCATTGTGAGCCTGACTGACAGACCGATGGGATAAAGACATCAGGAAAACATTCAAAGTTTAGTTTCAGCAAAAGTCAAGAAAAAAGAACTGCAAAGCCTTCCAAATCTTGCTGTGAATAGGCTTTCCCACGGATTTAACGGGGGAAAAAATGTGAAATTCCAATAGACCCCATTTTAAGTCACATTAGCAATTTGAGATGCTTCATCATTCTTTGCTGCAGACTTTTTATTTCCCAGACTCTACTAATAACAAGCCCTGTAATTAGGTATCTGTCCTTTGCAATCAGCACTACAGCTTTCTGCTCATAGGAGAAAAATTGTAGGGCGGGGGAACCACTCAAGAGCATAGGAAAGAGCTGTCACCGGCATAGTGTGACTGGTTAATGGTTTCAAAAAAGTTATTAGGAGAGAACAGTTCCTTAATTTCAGTATGTGGCATGCTAATAAAAACGCTCTTGTTCATTTGTCTGCCTGATTGAACCAGACTCAAATTTGGGGTTCAAACTCATTCTTTCAGCCTTCAGTAGTTAAGCAACACATTTCTTCTGATTTCCTCCTCCCCTGTACCCATGGGCCGTTTGCCTGAATGATTGGCCACAGACTGTTCCTGTTCATTAGAGCTGGTGAAGATTTGCTTTTGGAGTTTGATGGAGCAATGTGATATAGAACGTCATGCTGGAGAGATGCTGCCTGGGTTTTCTATCCTCCTGTTTTGCCCTGGTTTAGGAGTAAGAATCAGACTGTGCAGTTTGCTGGTTTCCGTTCTTTGATTTGCAATGGAGAGCCTAGTTGTCGGCAGACAAGAGTGAGGCCCTTCTTCAACAATCTTGGAAAGCTTTGAGTAGCAGCAGCAGGAAGCTTTGGTATAAAATCTTGGCCCTTTGAAGTCACAACGACATCAGGTGAGTCAGGGATTTTTGACATCCAAAGATAGATGCATTTTTCCAGTCTTCTTACAGCCATTAGAAGCAAAAGAGCAAAAATTAATCTGGTTATGTTGCCCCCCGTATGGCAAAAGTCTGCTCTTCACTGCATCGCACAGTTGAGCCCACAACAACTCCATGAGCCATTCTGGTGGAGTTCCTCTGGACCCACTTTTATGTCTGGAGAAGTAAATTTCTCTGCCAAGTTGCCTTTGACTAGGTTTTTAAAATTAGTTTCACACCAGCGCAGCATCCCGTTCTTCACTCCAGCAAAACTGCCTCTGGAGGAAGGAATGACAGCTCTTGGAGATAATCTTCTACCCAGCACTTACCCAATAGTCTTTTCACCTCTGAGGTTTCCAAAGCCAGAAGGGTTATTTTCAGGGCCACGTGTATTAAAATTAATGCTAAATCAAAAGGACTGCCTGCTGAGGGGCTTGATTGGATTTGGACAAAGAATGTCGCTTTCTGAAGTCAACCCGCATGTGGATCATTTTTTTCACCATCTAATCATGATTGTAAGAACATAAATCATGTGAATTATAATGAGCGGGGTTGATGAATGTGCACCACAGGAACTCCTTCGAGGTCATCACTGGAGAAAGTCCTTTCCTAGGACTAGGTTTCTGCTGCCTCACATATCCACTCCTTAGCCGCGCCCTTTTTGGGGGAGGTGACAAAGATACCACCTTTGCTTCTGTTTTGTCTGTAATCTGTCTTTCTTTTTAACTGGAAAATGAAGCCTGTTAAGTGTCTTTGCTACAAAGGCTTCCTGTAGTCTTTTTCATTCACTTACAACCGTGCTCTTCATAATTGGATGTAAAGCAAAAATCCTCGGGAGCACAAGAGTGAAGTCTGCAAATGCATGGGAATTGAGTCCTCTCAATATTTATGTTTAGCATTAAATACTTCATGCAAAAATAATGACTTTGACTCCCAAGGCCTTCTCTCTCTTATCTCAAAAACTGTTCATACACATGCTCTGGGATCTCTATGCAAATATAAAAAGGGGATTAAGTTGTATGTGTAGTAAATCCTGCTTTTACGTTAAATAGGTAAGAACTAACGGAGAGCCTTTGGATTAAAAATAGGTCCCTGTTTGCTGAGCAGACTAGAGCATCCTTCCCTCTGGCTGCCCTACCATGCAGGAATTGACTTTTTCCTAGTGAGAAATTACAGTCAATTATAAAATCTATAGTGTATTAGAGGTATGCACAGTACAATACATGATTTTGATTTAAATTACTGCACTTTAGGGAATGCCCCCTGCGTCCACAAAAACACTCCTTGTTTTGCAACGGGAAGCCAAGCGCCAGCCTCTGACTGACAGCACCATTGTATGAGAAACTTCCAAATCTGGGCACCCTTAGGGAAAATTTGGGGACACAAGGTGAAAATCTAAATCAAGGCTGTCCGGGAGAGGGGGCAAGCACTGTCCCTGGCCCTAAACACCGTGTTTTTCATCATTATCTGGTGCTTTCTCGCTGTCCTTTGCAGGAGGAGCCAGGAGGAGGAAAGCTCCTCCAGCCCCATCAACCCTCCAGCTGCTGACTTGTCAATTGTAACATCTTGGACCACAGGCAAAGGTCAAACCTGTTGACATTTTTGTTCAATTTTTACCGCTGGTCCCACAAAAGATGAAAACCAGGCTGCAGTGTCGAGCTGCAGGTAACAAAAAGCAGTAAGTTCTACAGGCAGCCTGGATGCCCAGCCGCTGACCTTGTGGTGTTTTGCTTCACCTATTGTCATTTGTTCCCTTTAAAACAAACAAAAAAAACCCTCACCAAGGCACTGCTGAGCACAAGGGAGAATTCCTCTCTGTGCATTTTGTAAGGTCAGCCCCCGGGCCCATCTCAAGCCTGGAGTGTCACGGAGGGGTTCGAAGCAACTGGCTGCAAAGGGTAAAACACAGCTGGAGAGAGCAGAGAAAGGGCCGCAAACTTCCCAACACCACCGGTACGTCTCACAGCTGGACTTTAGCAAGCCCTCCCTTTAAACCTGGCTTTCCTTTCAAGAAATCTGTGAATGAAATGAAGAAGCAGTGTTTGCCTGAGTCAGTGGCGGTTGCAATTTCCCCAGGACCCCAGGACCTTTCAGCTCAGATACTTGGCTGCCAGAATAAGAAGCAACCTTCTTTCACCTCTGGAGGGGAGGGCAGAAAAGGCATATGTATAAAAGACCTAAAACCCACCAAGCTGGAGAGCCCTTTTTAAGGACAGCAGGAGTCACTAATTCACTCCACCCCGCAGCACGAGCAGCCAGACAGGAGGAAGATGATCATGTGCTGGGGACCGTGGGGGCAGCTCATGCCATAGAGGGCTTAGGATGCAACATGTGGAGAAAAAAAACACCTCCGAGGGAGCCCTCGGGTAGAAACCATCCACTGTGACTTAGGTGGGTCCAAGAGTGAGATGCCCAGGTTCTTGTGGAGAAACACACAAGGGCAAGTCACCTGCAACCTCTCAGGACTTGCCTGGGGCAAGATGCCTCAGGTGCTAGTGGTACCAATCCTTCTCTGTGACGAGCTAGCAGGTTGGCATCCTGCTTCCAGCAAGTCGGGAAGTCCCGACCTCTAAGGATGCAGTCTTGCACATCCTTCACCACGGCAGATCCCTGTCCCCTCTATCACCCAAGCCCTATGCCAGGCTGCCGCAGCCCTGCCAAAATTTCCAGGCTGTATTGCAAGCTGGCAGGAGCCCCCGTCTCCCTGTTTGCCCCTTTGCGACGGCCCTGGGAACCCATGACACAAGTGGCCAGACAGAACAGGGGGGACAATGGGACAACGAGGGGAAGAGGTCCACCAACCCTCAGGGCAACTGGGTACCAAGAAAGTGTCCCAGACACCTCCCTGCCCTTCGTGGGGGGATTTCCTCTCCCTCTCTCCCAGATGCCCCTGCCCAGACAGGTAAGCCTGTCCTGGGATGTCTGTCCAGGGTTTTACGGGGAGGAAGCTTTTTTTGGGCCCTGCTGTGGCTCTCAGATGCTGCTTTAGCACGCACCTCCGTGTTTCCTTGTTGCTCGTGTTTTTGTTGCTCTCCTTGCCTGTTTGCCCTGTCACCCGGCAGATGAAAACCAAACCGCTGCCTGAAGAACCCTGGCACTGTAAGGGTGTACAGAGGGAGGGGGAGGAAGCTGCAGGGTGTGCCAAGGGCTGTCCCTGAAGCAGGCACAGTTGGAAACACATGGGTGGGTGATGGGAGAGTGGAGAGATAGAGAGCCAACCTTGACCTTCAGCCCCCCAACCCTCCCTGAAGTCAGAGTTTCCTGGAATGCAGGAGCAACAGTTGGCCTGACCATACTATAACATATCTTAACAATGAAAAAACAAAAGAAAAAAAAAAAAAAGAAAAAATCGAGAAAAACAAAACAGTGAAAAAGACAAAAAGAAAAATAAAAAAAAACAGAAAAAACAAAAAAAAGAAA
>Ga0181612_121197_pt1 | contig 11507 bp, 5 predicted proteins | sample HoacroProtozoa21_FD_119630 | JGI IMG/M metagenome (GOLD analysis project Ga0181612, IMG submission 119630) | Hoatzin crop microbial communities from Cojedes, Venezuel. Combined Assembly of Gp0051906, Gp0051904, Gp0051908
CCGCGGGTGCCTGGCCCAGCACTTCTGCCCTTGCCCCGCCGCCTGTAGGCTCTGTTTTCCGAAGCTTTTCCTCTTTAAATTTATTTTTATTTCTCTCCCCTTTTTCGTCCTTCCGTAAGTAAAACAGGTGGGAGCGAAGATGCCTGCGGCGCGGAAGCCGATGCGGTACGGCCACACCGAGGGCCACACGGACGTCTGCTTCGACGACGCGGGGAGGTAACGGCCCCGCTCCCTTGGGTTTGTGCCTGTGTGGGAAGCTGGCTGTGAGACAGATAGTTTGATGCCCTGAAGTTTGAAGTGGCATAGAACTCCAGTGCAAGCCTATATATATGCATATATATATAGTGTATATGTATGTGTATATGTAAAGCCTCCATATGCACTTTTTGTAAGAGCGGTTTCACAGAATCTAGCAGAAAAAATCGATGTAGTGTGGGAGAAAATATGTTCAGACACACTCTAAGAAATTAAAAATACAGTTGAAGACATCCAGTGTTGGGCTTGCTGTCTTTTCTTCTCATTCTTGCGCTATTCCCAGAACGTATAAATATAAACTAAATATTTGCCGTTACCTTTTTGTTGATTAAGAATAAATGGGAAACCAGAAAACAAGCCCGCTTGAAATGAACTCAAGGGGTAAGTCTTATGTATTGAGTATGGTTGAAGTCCATATTCTCTTACTCCTTTATTTAGTCTGTTAGCCTGGGTATAAAGACTCCTCTGAAGAGTTAGTCTAATAGCAATCCCTTGAAACCACAGAAAGCCTTGTTTGCCTTTACAATGCAAACGTTTAAAAAAGAATGCAGACATCTCTGCCAAATCCCACCGATCCACTACTGCTGGGCTCTCCAGCGTCAGTACGTTCAATATCAACACAGCGTTGTGTTGCTCTCCAAGTGCAGCCCTTACAAAATGAAGAAGAGCAGCATCATAGCTTCACCACTGGCTTTGTAACGTTTTGCTGTTTAATTAAGGTTTTTTGGATCTGCAAACAGCTTTAGAGAAAAAGAATGCAAGGCTTGATTATAGATTCACGATGTCTTTAATTAAAAATCCCATGCAAGCTTCTGTATATTTGCTCTGTGACTTCAGGTTATTGTTTACTGCAGTAAAATTGTGAATGTTAACTCCAGCAAACTTGAATTCCACATGAACTATTTTTTAAGGGTTCTGTAGGCCTGGAACATGTAAGCTTGTTAAACTTCAGTCAAGTATGCGTTAATAATCTTAGTTTTGCCCTCAACTTTGTAGTAAACTGTAAGATAAGTTTTCAAAGGCTTAAGAAGCAATTAAATGGCTGGTTCTTAGAGAAATCAGTGCTAATTAAGTCCTTTGAAGAATTTGCTCTAGGTCCTGGAAAAAAATGGATTGACCAGTAATATCTCAGGGTCAGTTCAGCTGAGCACCAGGCACAGGTAGTTATCAGAGACTCAGGGTACTGTGTTGTGCTCCCAGATGTGATTTCCCCCCTTTCCCATGTTTAATAAGTTACTTGGACATAATAACTGTAGGCATTCACTGTATCGCATAGTGTGTATTGTGTTTCCGTTTTAAAAGACCCAAACGCTTCAGTAACATCTTCACGTTGGGATTGAAAGTCACAGTGGCTGCCCCGAATGTGACCAAATCCTGTGTCTTTCCACAGCTGCATTGTGACTTGTGGCAGTGATGGAGATGTTAGGATTTGGGAAAACCTGGATGATGACGATCCGAAGTCCATTAATGTGGGAGAAAAGGCCTATTCGTGTGCTCTGAAGGTATCGTCGTTAACAGAACCCCTCTAAGCTGTGTCGTGCTGGTGTTGACACGTGACTGTACAGGTGCTGGATTTTCAGGCCCAGGGATGCTGCTCACGTGGGTTTAAACGTGTACTGGGATAATACACAGAAAAAGGCAAGGACAATACTGTATGTAGCACATTCAGGTCTGACGTATGTTAAATATGTAGATCTTTGACGTTTGTTAAATACGTAGGTCTTTGTCTTCAGATTAATGTATGGAGAAAATAAGTTGAATGCTGTTTAATGAGGGTAGGTATTTAAATCTGAGCATATGAACATATTCTGCCTATGTGTCTAAGTGAAAATATGAAAGCAGTATTGAGAACGTAATTTTCTGAAATACGCAGAAATTTAATTGATGATATGTGCCTATAGACTTCTTGAGTATTTTGACTAACTTAAGTATTTTCTATAAATCTACTTCTGACAATTCATTTTACCCCATACAGGATTGCAGAGGAATTAGTCCATATACTAAACTTCTGTAATGTTTTCCCTCCTCTTCCTTCACATTCGGTTACACTCATTTCTGACTTTGATCTCCTTTCTGAGAAACGAATCCAGCAGATTAAGCTAATTATGCAATGAACTTTCAGGCTGTTTCAGTGTTTTCTCACAGTGTGAGTTGCAATAAGTTTCCCAGCCTAAGATGTAATCATCAAGTATTAGGAAAAAGAGCCGAGAGGTTGTTTTGTGTGGGCCTGTTTTCAGGTCCAAGGAATTACAATCCATATTAATCAGAAATTACTTTCACAAAGTCAGTGTCTGATCATGCTTGTTTATAATTGGTTGCTATTTTGCTCTCAAAATTGTTGCTTAGCCCAAAGATGCCTCTTGACCCACCGTCCCTAAAGTCAGAAGGGAATAGGATTCTTGCTTGCAGAGGCTGTAACAATTTGTGAGTGCACTGATTACAGGCAGGTCTGTAGTCTGAGTGACGGGCGTTTGAAGCATAACCTGCTCTGTTTGTTTTAATGTTAAGGCAATTCCTTTTACTATATCTTGTAAGAGTCATTATTTGTAAATAACAAGGCAAAGAAGTTACCTATATGAATTTGTAGAATAGAAAATAATTCTTTTTGCTATGCTTGCTCATGTATTTAGCTTGAGAATTCTCACAGTATTTCCTGTGCGTGCAATTATTGTTACATTACATTAGTAATAGAAGGTCTGAGATGTTGTCTTTGTGGCAACTGTAGAAGAAGAGAGGAATTCCAGAAGTCTACATCAGTTCTTGAGATATTGTGTCATTAATTTTGCAGTGATAAAGGAAAATTTTTTTAATTGTTTTCAAGTATTTGTGATTGTGGAGAGGAGCATGAAAGAGGAAATGAGTGAGAAGTAACAGATAAATATTGTATTTTAAAAATAATAATTTGAAACCTTATTCAGAACTACTGCCTTAAGTGAAACCTCTTTCTTGTATCTATTTTAACATACTTTCTGTATCTTTTCCTCAATACCTGTATAATCTGTTTTCATCACTGATTCTGTGAGGTATTTTGCTGTTGCTTTTCATCTCATTACTTATCTTCGCAAACCAAGGGAGATGACTTGAATGAGTTCTCTTAGCAAAAGTGGCAGAGCCAGAAATTGCTAAAACTATTAATGGAGGAGGGAAAATCCTGCTTTTAATTTTTGACACCAGTAGGGAAAATCCTGTGTTCTTAAGTTTATTGTAAAGTGCTCTTAGTTTTGAGGGATTTTTTTTTTACTTTTAAACAGTGAGATTAAGAACACTTTGTGAGACTTAACTTCAGGAAATCTTATTTCAAAAATTATTCTTTATTAAAGAAAATGTCATGAGGCACTGATCTGAGATTTTGATGTAATCTAGGTAATAAATTGAATCTTTGATTTAGTTTGGGAGTTTAGTACTGGCTACTGCTTTGTTTATTGTCAGGATTTTTACTATAACTTCAGGCAACTTAAAAAAAAAAAAACCAACAAAGCAGCACCCCAGGCCCAAAAAAAAACCCCCCAAGAGAATAAGGCTTTTCTTTATTTAAGTATTTCAAAAACTTACTGCAACGTACAACTGAGGAATAGTATTGTCAGTTGAAGACGAGCTATTACTTTTCCAAGTGTAGGGTAATCACTTCTGTTGTTTTGCACTTCTTTTAATCTGGATTAATTTTTAGTAAGCATCTGCCTTCTGTTTCCTGAGAAGAGCTAAGCTATCGTTCCTGAACTCCTCATCTTGCCCTGGTGGCATTTCCCTGAGCGGCTCGGTCCGAGGGTGCCCTCTCCTGATCCTGCAGCGTATGCAGCTGAATAGGATGCGAGATTATTCCTGTTCGAAGAGCTTTCTTGCCTGCGCGAAAGCAGTGAATGTTCCAGCCACCGGAAGAGGACTGGAAAGTTGTCTTTGAAATTCATTAGTGACTCTGAGTATTCATTATTTTTCTAAAGATACAAGTTGGGAAGGTATTGCAGTTGGTATTGGAAGGTATTGGGAAGGTGTGCAGTGAATTGCCATAATGAATTTTAAGTCTACTGAATCAGCTGGAGTTTCAGTATTAGATCTAGCAGTGTGTTTCTACAGGACTGAAAGTAAGAGAAGAATTTTTCTAGTTTTTAACAGTTTGGTTAAAGTTATAAAGTATTAAAGTTACTGTGCTTGTCTGTAATTTTTTGGGGAAGAAATAAAAGTTAAAGAATATTTCCCCTACTACTCACTCTTCCTCAGACTCTGTTGGAACTGCTAAAGTTAGTCCACCCAAATACTGGGAACATCAGAGTAGTTTTTTTGGCTCCATGGGCATAAATGTGTTTTAACTAACAAATTTTATGATGGGTTTTGTTTTTAGAATGGAAGACTGATCGCAGCAGTATCAAACAACACTGTGCAGATACACACATTTCCTGAAGGAGCTCCAGATGGCATCCTTACTCGTTTCACCATGAATGCAAACCACGTCATCTTTAATAGCAATGGTACCAAAATTGCTGCTGGATCTAGGTAATCTGTGCATGATAAGGAAAAGCGTTCAAAATCTGGCCACTTCCTCACATGCTGATTTTTACCAGTGAGGTGGTGGATCCACATACCTCTGGGGGTTTTAAAGTACTGCAGAATGCCTTTCGGGGGCGGAGGGGAAGAAAGGAATGCAAAGGACTTTAAGAAACAATGCTCTGAGAGATACTTGATCCGCCAAATAATTTTTAAATAGAAATCTGCTGTTGGGAAATAATTCCTTTTCTTTAGGAGACTTGGGCGTTTTCAGATTTCAGTGCTGCAACGCAGAAGCCGAAGTGTTCACCCGTATGGATCTCATTGCAGCATTGAGGATTTTTGTTACTGTGTGCTAAAGATAATGTCCTGACTGTTCAGGCTCGCAGCACTGCAGTTGCATATATACGTGAAAAGTTAGGTGGGCTCTGATTTGCCTGAGAGCTTTGACTCATTCTCTGGCGTAAGCATCATCACCATTCTGCTAAACGATCACGGATGACAGTTGTGACACTCGCTTGAGGGGAATTAAATGCGTGGTTTAGTTAATTTCTCAGGACAGTATGTTGGCTTGTACGTAATATGCGCTAGTCCTTTAACAAAGATGGCAAAATAGCAAGCAGGCAGTATTTTTTTTTATTTATTTACTTGTCTAAGGCTCAGGTGATTCTTCATTGGATTTGGTGAGCACTCTGGGCAGCTGTAGCTAACTTGGGCTGTCTGCTTGCCTCTCTACTGGAATCTGGCCTCCGCAGTAGAGGTGGCAGAGCATTGCATCTGCTCCCCGGCTCCTCAAAGTGTGAATTGAACTGGAAAGCAATTTGGATGAATATGCTGGGCTGTGAGCTCTGGCAGCTGCAGAGCAGACGCACCAGCTCCAGCAGAACTGGGAGGCTGGACAGCTGGGGGCAGTCACCGCTCCAGTCCCTGCATCTGACAGGGATCATGGGTTTGGGCCCTTTGCCAGCGCTTGTTTCTGAGGGAACAGCTCTGCCCCAGGATCTGACTTTGATTAGAGAGATTAGGCAGACAGCAAACTCTTTTCTGCTTCTAAAACTTTTACAAAAATCCCCAGTATTTCTGCAGCCTGACCAGGGCCCTCACGTTAGGAAAAAGAGCTTGTGAGACTGTGAGGCCACCCCTTGGTGAGGTGTTCTGTAACATACTCAAGGAGAGAGATGGGGACAACCATGAAATGAAGGAACGCAGTGAAGAACAACTGCATTTAGTTGTCCCAGATTTCTCCATTTTTTTTACACGAAGTCTGCAAACTTCTGTTTATATATGAGTTTAACATCCAGCTGGCTGCCAAAGTTCACATGAACTGTTTGAAAAGTAGCTGTGTGGCTCCTTAAATAAACAAAACAAACCCCTATTGCCTGTTTTTTTAAATTTTTCTTTAAAGTTGTCTTACATTGTTGAAGAGTGCTAACATAATTTTAATTGTCTTGCAATATAGCTTACAGACTTCCTTTTGTGACTGTTTGGTTAGCATTAAACAGTTGACAAAATTGAGGCTGTGTTTCTGAACGCAGTTAAAGTAGTGGTTAACCCTGTAGAATTCGGTCCTAAAATTAAATTTTTCTCTGAATTTGTTGCAATGAAGCATGAGAGGGAGTGGTACTGAAAGATTGTCATAGCAGCTCTTTGGCTTAGAAGTTAGCATTGATATTTTGAGTTAAACTGTGGTAAGGTCAGTAATTTTGGAGGAGGGAATGCTGAATAAAATCAGTTAATGTATCTGATACACTAAATGGTCTTAAAAATCCGGTTAAAAACTTCACAAAATAAACTATGTGAACTATTTGCTCTTTTTTCTTTTTTATTAAACCAGCTGATGGAATAATTATGGTAATGAATATTGGTCTTGTTTAACAGGTAGTTCTTGTTAAGTTAGATTTCTGGTATCTAAACACAGGCATTCATTGGGTCATATAGAATATTACATTAAGCAGATAGATGGTCTGTGTGTACATAATATCCTCTTTAAAGAGCAACCATATTTTATGAACTTTGATACGAACAAAAATTACTTTCTGATAAAGGCAGTCTGGCCTTGGTCCTGTTGTAGAAGCCTCATTTTCCCTTAGATCAAGCAGTGTTGAGAGCTGTAACTTCACCAAAAGATGTGCCCAATTCAATTTTTATTGCCGTAAACAAATAGTCTGTTGTTGCTAATACCAATATTAATACTTCTGTGTCTTTGTGGTCTACAGTGACTTTATGGTCAAGGTTGTGGAGGTGACTGATAGCAGCAAGCAGAAAACATTCCGAGGACACAGTGCTCCCGTTTTAAGCCTGTCTTTTGACCCTAGGGATGTTTACCTGGTAAAAACACTTTCTTGTTTACTTTCTGCTTTGAATCTCCTTTTCACTGGGAAAAAAAAAAATATATGCTTTTTACAAAAAAAAAAAAAAGCAGTGACTGAGCACATGAAATTACTTTATTTCAGCTGACCTTACAGCTAATGGAATGTGTGACAACTTGTTGCCTCCCAGGAGAGTTCAGTCTTTGCTTTACTACTCAATTACTGTCTGTGTTCTGCTGGAATCTAATGCTGATATGATTTTAGAGAGGAAAAGATGGCTCACTAAAGAGATTTAGAATTAATTTTGAGCTTCTTTTGTGAACAGGCAGCTCACTTGAAGTATGAGGGTTTTGTAATTACAGTAGTTTGGAGTGGAGTACAGTTATCAAGATGACAGTATTAGAAAGCTTTAAGTCTTAAAATGGCTTAAACTGGGAGGCGTTCTTTTTAAAACTACTTATGTATTGTATGTCTGTAGCATTGGATATAGGGATTTTTTTCAATTTTGTAGCATTAATTTCTCTGTCTTTAATTCTTCATTCATTTACAAAAATCTCTTACATAGGCATCGGCGAGCTGTGATGGTTCTGTCAGAGTATGGAAAATCGCAGATCAGGTAAGAGGCCGGCCTTGCAAAGTTCAGTGTTCCGTAAGAGATCAGGGATTTCACAGACAGCAAGAAACACTGGACTGAAAGAACTACTGGGATAAATGCTTCTTGTCTTACCATATATCATCAGTAGCTGCTGCTAGTATTTACAAAAATGTTTATATCTGTAATTCTTGTGCTGGTAAAGGGGTGGCTGTGCACTGGAGCACCTGAAAGAATAGGTGGTGAATTCATTTTTTGGGGGGAAGAGCTCTAACTACGCTCTATAGAATGCTTTTGTCTACTTCTGGGAGAAATTCCAAAGCCTGATTATGAAATGTTGCCTGGGGAGCTGTGGATTGTTCTTCCTGCCTGTGGAATCCCGGATTTCTTCCATTCATCTTTCTTTGTTGGCCAACATTGTGTATTTTGTTCTCAGCGCTTTCAGAAATAACACTTCTGTGTAAAGATCGCAGTTGACATCAGATGCTTTATTTCAGAATTTCAGCTCGTTGCTTTCAGGGTTAAGGAAATATTTTTATTCTAATAAACAACCATCTAGGTATATTTTGGGTTTATTTATTTTTACTCAGCTTCCTAAGAAATAATGAGTAATTTTCAGGGTTGTAACTGACTGGTGAAAGTGGAATAATGCTCTGAGATGCTGAGTATCTTCCTCTATAAGTGATCTGGTTGGTTAGTCTTCATCATAGGAATGCTATTACTTTGACCTAAGATTAGGAGGAGGTACGGATTTCACGTGCCACAAGCACTGAGATGATGCCCGTGATGGTAACATTTTTCTTTGAGCGGGGACTTTGGACACAGGGTTACTTCAGTCTCTCCTGGCTGTGGCACACAGACTTTGTTTTCTAAGGATTCGAGATTCAGCTCAGTGCATTTCGACTGTTTAGATTAGAACGAGGTGAAGGCTACTGACAAGGGGCTGGCTATTCCAATTTTTTTGTGTGTTTTTGTTACAAACTTCACAACAATTTCTCAGAAGAAGGACATAAATCACAGTTTGAAGAACATAATTTATTAGAAATACAGTCTTTGGGCTCAGCCTGGCAATATTTGGCTGAAAAAGTTCAGGGCATGTAAGCAGTCCAATTTAGTGAGAGAGTCATATTTAATCTCTGAAGAGAGAGTTTTGGGTGAACGCTTTAATAAGGCATTTCTGCATAGGTGTGTGGGATTATTTTTGCTAAATGACATTGACTGGAATAAGAATCTGGAATTATTATTATGACATTGACTGGAATCATTCCTGTAAGTACAGTTGAAAATGTGTGCGCGCAACTTGTGGATTGCTACTTTTTAGAGCAAAAACATACTTCTAGTGTGAAATCTCGTGTTCAGTGGGTGCCTTTTGGGACAATTACACTAGCAGTGTCTTAGGATTGTGGCAGTATGATGTATGTATCTGTGCTGTAATTTGAGAATATAGCCATTCATTTTTTTTATACTGCTGTGGCGAGACTGATGCTGATGTATTGTCACCTTGCTGCAGTTGATGTGGGGTTGACAAATGTGTTTTGGCCAGATTTCTCTGTAACCTAAAAATACATGAGCTCATTTGTTCTGTACTTGATTAAAAACACTTATTCTGTGACCTTATTTCTGTTACAAGTAGTTGTATTGTCATTAAAATAGTTTCAGGTCTATATTTGCAAGATATTTTTTTCTTTTTTTTTTTTTTCTAAGGCAGTATGTACCACTTTATTTGGATGAAAGAGTTTCAAAAACGGTATAGCTTTTTTCTTTTTAGTTTCTTCCACACTTTTCCTTCAAGAATTTGTGCTATACAGTAGATTTTCACAGAGCTAGAAAACTAATTTTCTAATACTTTGTTTTCAGACATGCACGACAAGCTGGCCGCTGCTGCAGAAATGTAATGACGTGATAAATGCTAAATCAATATGCAGGCTTGGCTGGCAACCTGGCAGTGGGAAGGTAAGTGACGTTGTTTAGCCACATCTTATTTCTTCTTTTCTCTTTGAGAGTCCAACAGTAGAATTCAATCTGGGCAAGCCCAAATGGCAGCTCCTGGGACTAAGGAAAGTATTTGGGGTGAAGTTCACTTTTAGGAAAAATAAAAGCCTGGAAATGGTTACTTGTTTAAGCTCCCAACTGTGTTTGGCAGTGGTCTAGCTGTCAGCCCAAAACAATGTTGAACAGTCATGTTGCGCTGAATAGGAAGGAACATTGCACACGAGGGAAATAATCAAATTGCCCGTAACAGAGCATCAAAGGAGTTCAGCTTTTCTCTACTTTAAGTAAATTTTGCCCTAAGAGTAATTATGCTCTGTAAATATTTCCTTAGTAGCTTGTTCCATTTCTTTTCACCGGAAGAGCGAACTGGGTTCTGCTGTGACTAAAGGTGGGGCTGATACCTGCTACAGGTCTCGAGCATTGTGTGTGTGCTGCTTCAGTGGTACCACGTGTGGATCACGAATCTGAGTGGGTTGGGGAGCTGAGAGAGCTGTATGGGTGTCTCTGCAGCGTGTAACCTAGAACAGCTCTGCAGCATCTGGCAATGCAAAGGGGACAGGAGGAAGGAGCGGATAAACGCGAACCTGTATGAAATGAGGCATGCCCTGTCCTGCTTCAAGTAAAGGACAGCGAGCTGCGCGGAAGCTGGCTACTTGGAAAAACTGTTTTATGGCTTCTGTTCTTGCCTGCGACAATAGTGTGCCAGAACCTGCTCATCCTTTATTGACATTCCACTATACTGGATCTAAAGAGTATTTTCCAGTTGTTTTCTCACAGTTCTTACCTGAATAATCTTCTGTCTCCGCAACTTAGCCTTTGTGTCTGTCTACCCATGTCCACTCTTCAAAATACCTGGATGCTATGATGGCACTGTGCATAACTTTTCTGTGGAACAGAGAATGTCAGCTGCAGTACAAATTTTTTCAATATCCGTATTGCATAAAAACAATACTCTAATTTTTAGGCTAATTCTTCACACATACATGCATTTGAAATGTAAGCAGTAGTCTTCTCATACAGAGCAAATTGTTAGAAGTCTTTAAAAAAAATCTAAATCCTAAAAAAATAAGCAGGCAGTAACATGCAGTTTTGTGGGAGAGGAAAAGAACTATTTGAGGAATCAGCTATTCAGATAAGATTTGTTGAGAAACTGTAACCTGATCAAAAGAGGTTTGGGGAGGGAGGGAAAAGCAGAACATAAGCCTTGTGCTCTGAGCATTGCAAACTACTTATATGTGTGTGTTAGCTGTTTCATAAAAAAGAACTTATAACCTGACGGTGCATCTATCATTGTCTTCAGTTTTCTGCCAGAAGGAAATAAAGATTAAAACAAAACCAGGCATGTTTTGCTGTGCTGCATGTGGAACGCATTGAAGAATCTTGTCATTCAAGTTACTTCAGCTTTCTTTACTTTCTCTGTTGGCATTGCTGGGATGCTAGAGAACCGTTAAATACTGAGGCAGTCACAACTGTAATACTTCTGAATGAAGGAGCTATGGTATGTGAATGTTCTGTTTGAAAGGTAACTTGTTCTAGATGGTCTGATTCTTGTTTCCTTTGAACAGTTGCTGGCAATTCCTGTAGATAAAGTTGTTAAACTCTACAGAAGAGAAACGTGGGATAGTCAGTCTGACCTATCAGATACGTTCATCACACAGGTAGGTGCATAAACAAGGTGCTTGCTAAATCTTCTGTAATTTAAATATTGCTCTGCTGGAAATTATCCTATGTACAGTATCTCTTCCCCTGAGCCCCCCTTGGTAACAATTGCTCACATTTTCTGATCCTAGAATCATAGAGTGGTTTGGATTGGAAGGGACCTTAAAGCTCATCTGGTTCCAACCCCCCTGCCATCAGCAGGGACATCTTCCACCAGCCCA
>Ga0181612_148413_pt1 | contig 11507 bp, 6 predicted proteins | sample HoacroProtozoa21_FD_119630 | JGI IMG/M metagenome (GOLD analysis project Ga0181612, IMG submission 119630) | Hoatzin crop microbial communities from Cojedes, Venezuel. Combined Assembly of Gp0051906, Gp0051904, Gp0051908
CTGGAAGCCTTATCAATAATGTTTACTAGTATGAGTTTGCTTACAGCATTCAGCCTGTTCTGTCAGAAAAACTAAATACCATTTATCCCTAAATATCCCTGTCCATTTTCAGTGTAAATGGCACAGTTTCTGGGTCTGCAAGACACATCTTTGTAAATACATGTCATACCTGGCTTGACGACATATCCTCAGAGGGCTTAGGACAAAAAGAGCATGCCATCTGGACATGGTTCTGAGCAACTGATTCTAGGTAGCCCTGCTTGAGCGGTCAAGTTGGGTAAGATGACTTCCAGCACTCCCTTTCAATCTCAACCATAATGTGATTCTGTGAACATCTCAAAGGTGATAGTAGGATCTGCAGAGTTATTACTAAAACCAGGCATGATTCATTTGCCATCATACAAAGATAAAAGAGATTTGCCTTACTAAGTTCACATGTGTAAGGGTGTAGACATGAGAAAATAAGCAATATACATCAGCTGAGGTTTTGTATTTGAGTTGGGCAACCTTACACTTTCCTGGGCACATTGATTACATACTCAACACTGTTATCATTGCTTCGGGAAGAATGAAGGAGCTCTCAGAAGGAGAGGCCATAGAAAATAGGACCTATGGGGACCTCAACAAATGATCTATTTCCTTAGTCTCCTCTCACGGAGGATCAACAGTACAGTATCATTCTTAAATGGAGTTCATCTATTCTCTTTTTAAATCTTGAAGCTACCACAACCTCTGTGTGCTCTATTCAACAGTATATCACTCATGGTTCTTTTTCTCTCCCTAATATGAACTTAAATCTTTCCCTTTAAAGTTAACCTCACCACCTCTTGTCCTAACCCATCTGGCATGACAAACAGGCTATTCCCTACCTCATATTAGTGGTCTTCTAGCATTTACCTCTCTAAATATCTCACATTCCATCAACTCTTCTTCATAGGCCATGGTTTTTCAGATGTTCTATAATTCTCAGTTTTCCTCTGGGATTTTTGAGCTGATCCACCTCTTTCTCAAAGTGCAGAGGCCAGAAGTGAACATGTTGTTCCAGTAGAGACTCTTGTGGTGCCTATGTAGCAGGATTATTTCACATTTCATATGTTTGATATTACTGCTTATACTTCTTAGATTGGTATTTGCTTTTTCCAGATCTGCATGATATTACAGATTCATAGTCAATGCAACTTTGAACTATGTAATGGTTACTCTCTAAATTCAGTATTTTCCACTTGTTCTAATCAAAACAGAAAATTCCTTTTTGCTAATTTTCCAACTTTTCAAGGACTTTGGGATGTTGACTCCCTTTGACTGGATTACACTGCATCCCAAACTGTCAGATAAAGTTTAGGTGAGATGAACTTAATTAAACTCTGCAATTTTCCCCAGTGAACATCACCTTTTTTCGAAAAATATCACTAATACCATCTGTTAACTTTGAGTTCCCACCTCTTAACCTCTCTCAGTTTGGTATAATTTCTGTTTTTAATAAACATATCTCTTCTTCAAGCAAGAAGCTTTTCAGTAAGTAATGAAACGTAAATTGCTTTGGGCATAGCAAAAACTCTGTCTATACGTCCTTCCACTTTGACACTGGACCAATGACAGCTATTCTCTGTGTGTTTATTCCAGTCAATTCTGCAAAACCTTTTGATTATTTTCTATTGCCCACACTTCCTTCATTGCTTAAGAAAATATTATGAGACAGTGTGAAAACTGTTAATAAAGCCAACACTTATGGCTTATCTCCTATCCGCAAGGGCTCCTATGCCTTCCCAGAATGAAATGAAATGCATTTAAAATAATTTGTTCTTGATAAATCTATTTTGGGTCTAGAGTTGATTCAAGGCTTAAATAACTGAGACTCCATTCCTTCTGTTTCCAGTTCAAAATGGTCATGACTGGTGTAAGGCGTCCAATACTAGATATAACAAACTTACAGGTATGAAATGCAGCCCAGCTCTGTCTGCATCTCACTTGCTGTGAATTCAGTATCCTCCGCTGCACCTATACTATGGAGCCTGGAGGGCTCCCACCGTGGTGTTTCCCCAACCACTTTCTGCACATTGTGTCCCCATCTCCTTTTTGCTGCCTCTCCAGGCCTGCCTCCTTTGAAAGACAAGGCAGGATCCTGGTTGGAAAGGGGCAGAAATGTGGTCCCATAGGTTCCCCAGCCTGGCAGATCTGGGAATCAGCGCAGTGTAGCTTCTCACACCAACAATCCTCTCCTGTGGGCAGACACAGTCACTGTGTCTGTCCCCTCCACAACTACTCAGTCACTGACTCAATGACCTTCCCTGGTATGTTTAGCACTGCACATCTGCAGAAAGCACAGCCAGGGCCTCTGGATGGTTCAATGTGACCTGCTGCTGCATATTCATCATCTTCTTATCTTCTAAGTGTTCGTGACCAGAAATTAAACTGATGATGACTGGTCTACAGTTCTTTGGTTTTTTTCCTTCATTTCTCTTCTTGAAGAAAGACATCACAAGATCCTTTCTGCAGTCTTGTATAACTTCAACATCTTTTCGCAGTTTTTCAGAGGAAATCATTAATGCCTCCACAGTCACCGGTCTCACCTGGTGCAAGAACACCAATATGGGATCTCCTAAGGCAATAAGAAACAGAAAGCATAGATTCATCATAAACAATGTCATTATAAATAATTCCTTAGAGTAAGCACACCATCTGCTTTTCTGTACCACACCAGCTTTCATAGCTCTGATGGGAGAGGCTGCCAAGACAAATCTTGGCAGGCCCCACTGATACCTGGTCAGGTGCCAGCCAACAAAGTTAGTCAGCTCAGTCAAATTTCTTTTTTTGAATGGATAACTGGCTTATAAGGTAGACAGGAAGCAGTAGATATGATAGGATAGGATAGGACAGGATAGGACAGGATAATATACGATACGATACGATACGATACGATAGTTCTGGCTTTAATAAGCTTGTGATAGTTCCTCACATGACATCCTCATAAACAAACAATGGAAATACAGTCTAGAGTGGTTGTTCACAAACTAGAGCCTCAGCCCTACTAAAGGTCAGAACAACCATTATTGGGACTACAAGCTTGACCAAAATGCAGTTGTTTCTGCAAGTATTTGGGTTGCACAAAAATATCAATATGTAGGTAGTCTCACACCCAGAATAAGTTTGCACATTACTGGTCAAAATGAAGTCACTATACATTAGGTGAACAAGCAGTGGAAAAATTATACTGAAATAGTAGTTATCAAGAGCTCACTATCAAACCAAAGCCACTCAGCAAGCATGGTCCAAAAAAGGTTTTACCTAAAAATCTTATCTTTATAGAAAATATTACAATTTATTAAATAATTATAATTATAATGTAGTGTTTTATTATTCATTATATGCTATTATATGCTGTTATCAATGACATTTAATATTTACATGAGTGGTTTGAAACAGATAATTCATTTAATCAACAAGACAGTTGCAAACAAAGTGCATAAGGATCATTAACAAATATCACACATAAGACAAGTGAAGTATTGATACTTTTCTAGGTTTTGAATCTTTATACCCAAAATTTTCACTAAATTATTTGTTGCATGTACTGCAGCAATCTTCCAAAAAGTTGAAACGTGGCACTAGTTTGAACAAACAGCCCCTTAGTCATATTTATTTGGACTTTAAAATCAAAATAAAATCAAGATAAGATAAGGAAAGGCAAAAAAAATCCAGAGAGAATTAGAGGGGAGACTGAAGAGAGGGGGACAGTATTAAAATTAATTGCCTTAACACTTTCTCTCACTGTTTTCTCTTGAGAAAAAGAAACATGTTGACAAAGCCACTATGTAGAATGTCTCTAGACTGTAAACATGTATATTTATTCCTTATTCATACACATGTTTCACTAAATGACCTCAATGTCTTTGACTTTCCAAATGCAGGAAAAAAGAACACAAACAAGAAGTCACGTAAAGATTAGCTTTAATTATTAAAATATCAGATTTACCTTTGTAGAGATTATCAAAGTTTTCAGTGGTATTCACAATTCAGCTAAGACATTGTTCACCTGATGGATATTTACAAATCTTATTTCCTCAGGTCCCTTCTTTCAGTAGTCTTAGAATATCTGCAATGATTGCTCTTTCATGAGAGCGTGATCTGGCACTGCTTTCTCATTTTCGTATTGATTCTCTTCAAGCACAGGTGTTTTCCCAAGCCCCATTCATGCCACCCATCTGCTTGTGAGCCATCAACAAACAATGAGGCAATTCAGAAAGAGAGCAGGATTTGGACACCTGACAGTGTTTAACATTTCCTCTTATCTAGCAAGCAAGTCAAAACAATTCATTGATGAATAAAGGGCTTGAGGTTTATTTCAGTGATAAGTTATAGCATTCTGGTTTTCTTGCATTTCTGATCTCAGTGATATCGTAAGGCAAACAGGACACTGAGCAAATGTAAGACATAGCAGTAGACATAAGGCCTCAGTTTGGAGAGCTCTATAGAATAAATACTCCACTTGTCTGTTCTGTGATGCCCTCTTAATGTTTCCAGAAACAATTCTGCTCAAAAATACACCTTGAAAAATTAACTCTAGAGACTAGTCAGGAAAGGATTGTGTTTCTCCAATACCTACCAGAGAAATTAATGTACTGGAAAAGATAAAGATTAGATAATCTATGGGGTATTTATATTTTCTGCTTTCAATAATAGATTTCTGCACTACATTTTTTAACAGTCAGTTGGTATTACAGGACAGGCCATAAATTATCCCAAATATCTTGTAAAAATAGTCTCATTCTCTGGATACAAAACACTCTCCACGTTTCAAATCCAATTTCAGTAAATTTGTTAATGATGATGAACAAATATGAGTACTCTTTGTACCAGCTCAGGCATCCGGCTTTGGAAAGTATATCCAGGGACATAAATTTTAAAGGTCCCATATTTTGTGAATATAGCTTTATAAACCGTATGGCATGGTTGGCATTTCAGGAAAAGGTCAAAAGTTGCAAGTTTAAGCATTAAAAACTAATAAGAGAGGCTAAAGAGTACATTAAAAGTCAATCCTATCCCTGTACATAGGATCAAATATTTGCTTTCTTTTGTTTTGTTGAATAAGAAAATACATTTCTCACAACCATAACAATTATTTTTAACATAATTCAAAGTACCAAGCTCTTTCGCATATGACCTTCTAGTAAATAAAAAAGAAGCAAAAAATAACGCTGTTTCTGTTTTTCCTTCATATGTTACCTCTAACTACACAGGCCTGTCCCTCATGCTTTAGCAGTGCTGATGCTGTCTGCCACCAGGCAGAGGGAAGCTGTTCTTGGCAGACTGTACCTACACCAAAATCTTCCTTGATTTCTTATTCTGGAGCTGTCAGCTCAAGAGTCTAGGCAGGTTTCTTACAGAAAAACAAGGTCTCTCACGACTCTCTAGCCCATGTTCTGATGTCAAAGATGTCACCATCTCTGTCTAGAAATAACACAGTCAGGTCACAGCATTCATAGTAGTCAATTCATTTGGCTGAGGTACAAGCAACAAAAGAGTGTGAAAAAGTCAATCTAAGCAAGAGTGCTGAGCCCTGATATACACTGCACTGTGAGCTTTGACAAATAATATAAAAAGAACAAAATTAAAGAGAACTTCTGGGGGGGTGGAGGGAAGGTAGGAAAACGACCAAAGTCAACAAATCTGAGTTCTGAAAATAGCACAAGCAAAGTAAACATATGTTAAGGGCTTAGCATGGTAAGGACATCTCCTTGATGAAGAAAGGACTCAGGTGTAGAAGAGAAAAGGACAGGGAGAAGATTTCTCTGACATATTTGTTGTTTGGGTTTTTTTTCTAGAAAATTAACAGGGACCTTTTCTGTGGAAGAAAATATATCTTTATAGTATTCTAAATATTTTCCCAGAAATATTTCCAGCATTTTAACTGCTGATCATTCAACACATGTACACAGATAACACTTAGCATATCCCATCAACATACCTGGAAATTGATATAAATTTGGCTAGTTTAGGCAGAGAGACATTAAGGGCCGTGTAGTCATGCTGCTATGGTTCTTGTCTGTACAAAATCTCAGACTGCTCTGAAAGCTCTGAAACACTTTGCTAAGTGTTGTTAAACTCTGCTGTTATTTACTGGATGCTCTACATCCAGATATGCTTTACTAAAATCACAGAGCTGTTGATTGACGATGTCAATGCTCATTGCAGGGTGGGTGGACTAGATGACTTCTGAAGGTCCCTTCCAACCCAAAGTATTCTATGATTCTATGTGCCTCCAAACAGTATTTGTACAAGAGGAGGCCCCCAGAATTAAGAATTCCCAGTCCAGAGAGTGAAAGCTTCCAGAACAACCAAATGTGTTTTAAGAAGAAATCATTTCGAACACTGATTACACTGTTCTTCCTGGCTTCCCAAGATCGCAGCATTGTTTATCTCAATGCTCTGCCCAGAGAGAGAGAGAGAGTTTCAGTGCACTGTTCTGTATGTGTGGACACGCACACATCTTTCCTTCTAGTGAGCAAATTCCTCAGATCCTGGCATTCTGTCAGTTGAAGCTGTTGAGCTTTTTCTCTTTCTTATTCTTTCCCTATTTTTTTCTTTTTTTTTTACCTTTCTCTTGCTCAATTTTGGTTTTGCTTTTATTTTTCTTCTACTTTTTTTTCTTCTTCTTCTTATCCTTTTTATTTTCCTTTTTCTTTTTCTTTTTTTTACTCTCAGTTATTTCCAATATATTAAACTCATAAATATTTTTCTTTACCTGAAAAGTGTATGGTAGACACAAATAAGGCACTCAACAGGCGGAAATCTGTTGCACGTATTTCAGTATGAAATGGTATTTATATAATATTAGTCTAGTTCTATAAAGGAGCGAGAAGTACGAAGTCTCAGTCTCTTAGCAGTATTTCAGGATCAAAGAGGCCATTTGATCACCTTTAGTAAATTAAGTGGAGAGGACTGACAAATGAACCATTGGTGAAAGAACACCTGTGGTCACATCCCTTCTGTTCCCATTGCAGATCAGCCCAGTCACAGCCGTGCAGTAGGACTGTGCTCCTAGGAACAGTACCAGAGCCTGGGTTGGGACATGGACCATTTTAGCACACCCAGCACTTTCTAAAGAGGTGCATTCAGGGGTGCACAAGGGCATTTCCATTGTACGTGCTGCTGGTAACAGAAATCAGCCATTAGCTGATCCTTATTTGGATGGGGTTGCTTTGTTGAAAAGAAGGAAGGAGGAAGTGGGCATCTGTCTGAGCAAGACATAGCTCAGGATGTAGCAGAAACACCGAGGGGGGGAAATTTAAAAAAAAAAGACTAATTATTCAAAGTAACTATTTGTTTCTGGCAATAAAATTAAAGATTCTCTTCCAAACACATTTCCAGTACAGCCAGCACGAGTTGGCAACATGACTGATATTCGCAGAAGTCGGAAGCAATTTTCTGCTTTTCAGTCTAAAAGTATCCCCCTCTGAATTTTCGAAAAAGTAATGTGAGGGGATCTACAAATGCCATGAGCTGGTTCTGCCAGTCCCAGCCCCATCAGTCACCGTACACATGAAACTAACCTGCTTAGAGATTGGGTACAAAATGTTCTTTCAGAAAAAGCTGTGCACAGCCAAAGACGAAGAGAATTACATGGAAAGAAGTCAAGGGAAAACAGAAGTTAAATAACTAAAAAAAACATGTATAGCTCTAGAGCGGAAGGGTATGCTTGAGACTAAAAACACTGAAACACGTTTGTTCTGTGCTATAGAAAAAGGACATGACGTTTTTCAGACATTGTATTCACCAAAAATTTCCTACACACAGTGTGAATACTTACATTTCTTTTTTTGGTTTGTTTTTTTTTTCCTTTCTGGTGGGTATTTCACAGTTTTTGAACCATTGAGCAACGGAAGCAAAGATAGTAGTGAATGACTCACACCAGACATTTCTAACCTATTAGTTAGATATCAGTTATGGGAAGAAGTATTGATTCTGTGCCTGCCTAAATGAAAGATGTGTCTGATGGCTCATGAGGGAAGGTATGTGATATTCATCATGCTTTTCTCCAGTAAATGTACGTGTCTTTCCAGGCAGAGGTTCCCAGACTGTTCTGTATGTACTGCTAGTGGGGTTGGAATGGTTTCAGACCAGTTCTACACATGATGATCCCTAAATCCATTAAATTTAAGAATCCTGCTTTAGATGGAATCACTACAGCTTGCTGGTGGCAGGCAGGGGAGCACATCTAGCTCCGTCTGCACTGAGCTTGTCTGTCCATGGGAACGTGTTCACACTAGCATTCAACAACAAATCATCAGTAATTCCCAATGTGGAGGTAGGTATGTGAGCCACAGAGCAGTTGACTATCTAGGTCACTGATGAGTGGTATTTGCCTGTGTACAAACACTCCCTTGATAATTCAGGGAAGAGGTTAGAGGAGGTGAGGATAGCTCTGGTTTAGGAATGCAGAGAGTAAGACAGAGCAGTGAAAAAGATAAGCCTGCTCAGGGAGGGGAAGATCCCGAAAGAATGCAATAGGCTGAAAACTTCCCACTGCTGTGCATGCACACGACCTGGCAGAGAGCCACGAGCTGTGTCTGTGTAGGAGGTATTCAAGTGAAGAAGTGGAGAACACCCATTTTGAGACTCTGACCCCAATTAACTTTTTTCCATTTACTTCAAAGGGACTGGTCACTTGCTTGGAATTAAGCAAAGGCTGAATTTTTTCCTGGAACAGGACCCAAAGTGCTAAATGGTTAATACGTGTTTATAGCTTTACTGTGCTGTATTACTTAATTATTGGCTCACTTACTGACTAGTAGAGTCATGTATGTTCAGTCCTATGTCCTATTAACATCCCTTTGTGACTCTTGGATTTGTTCTTTCCACAGCTGAGACTGTGGAATTCAGACTTAGCTGAAATCCTTGCTATAAGGTCATAATGTCTGCTTAACCATTTGCACTTGAAGTCCTTATTGGAGTAATTTAGTCTTCTTTTAGGACTTATAAGGAATTGCTGATGGTATATCAGGAACTATTACCATGAGAAGACAAAGAGTTTACTGTGTTATTATTTTTCTTTACAATACTTTAAGTATTATATATACATTTTAATTTTTATATAGCTATAGTTTTTTTGCTAAATGAAAAAATTCTGTGCATATCTGCAAAAGAGGAGAGCTTCATAAAGAACAAATACAGCCTATTTATTTTAATCACAATTTTTTCGTTTCTCTGCAGCATTTATTATGTCTTTAATTCAATGTTCTTTATAAAATCAATTCAAATTAATAGCATTCACAACATCACTCTACAAAAATGGAACCGAAAACCAGAAGAATGGGAATCCAGACATGCTGGATATCCTGAGTTGGAGAAGTCTGTATGTTTTCTTTGGAAGAAAGATGTTCCTCCGTTTGCAGCTGTATTAAGAACAAAATGTATGGGTGCTAAGGTAGAAAATAAAGAGCAATGTCTAAGCAGAAGTTTACACAATGACAATTTTTGTCTGGTTGCTTCAATATTTAAGAAAGAAACTGCAGATGCAGGATATAACTCTGGATGGAAAAGTTGGGGTCACAGTAATGCTAAAACCAAAAATGTTTTCTACCATTGATTTGATATTTTCACTTGTTTCTTTCAGCATTTGTCTTCTGAGTGCCTTTGATGTGCCATTGTTTGTTGCTCCGTCTGCTCACAGGATCCTCTGCACATACGTGAGGGAAAACATGTTCTGATGTGTCAGTTGACTTTTATTTTAAGGAACACGAACATTTACACCCCACTGGTCCCAAGAGGCAGACCACTGTTTAGCACAAACAAGCCTTCCCTGATGGTTTGAAAGCCATCTCTAAGCATACTCTGCACAGGGAGTGAAGCCAGGTTTGCATCCCTCAGACTGTTCACACAAGTGAATTATCTCATGGACAGCAGTTATTCATGTTGCTAAACAAAGTGAGGAAGCAGCACGCAATCGACCCAGGGGATGAAATCATGCACTCTTCTTTCCTTGGAAGAAAAAAACGGAGCAAACTCCCAGGGAGGAATAAAGAAGAGAATGCATGAATCATCAAGTCCATCCCCGATCCACAACCAGGTAACACACTGCTGGATCAAAGAACTCTACTCTTTCCCACACTGCAAAACCCTCAGAGTATTTCCCAACATCTTATAATAATTTCCAGACCTTTACTACAAAAAGCTGTAGACAATATTCTTGGCATCTCCCCACATCAGAGGTTTTGTACTTCCAATTAAAACGCAAAGATCCTTCCTAATCAGAGCCGGGGAAAAATCTTTCCTGAAACCGTCATGATGATCGTCATGATGATCTGGTTACAGAAGCAAGAGACAGCAGGCAGGCATAAGAGAAATGTCTTCAGCCCTAGCTGTCCCAGATCAGTGCGATGGAATGAGGGGCGAGGGAGGGAAATCTGTCCTGCTACCCACCAGGTGCTGTTGGGAGGCGAGAGAGGGATACCCTTTTTGCTGCTTTGCTCTTCATTATGAAGGGCAAAACCCTCACATGCCCTATTAAGTCCATTTCCTACAGATCCCAGGAGCATTACTCCCTTCTCAGCATAAGGCATATGCTGGTTTTCAGTCTCCTGCAGTTCTCGGTCAGTTGTGACCTTCCTGACATCTTGTGTGTCACCCTATATTTATCACTGCAGCTATGCTTCACAATGCCAATGAGAAAATCAGTGTACCAGACCCTTCAGCTACAGAGTCATCAGTGCCAGGTTCAGGCAGACAACTTCAGAGCTACTCCAAGAGCCCATATAAATGGTTAAAACCTGACCCGGACCCACTAGATGGCGTGGGTACCACTGCGTATGGCTGCCGCCAGCCCTTACAAACCTAAGGCTGAGTTTGGAGACAGCCCGGCAGCTTCAGTCTCAGCTGTGTGGCGTTGATTTCCAGCACAAGTCCCTCTGCCTGGAACCTCACCCGGCTGTTCCATCCGCTTAGCAACTTCTGGGTTCCCTCAGTCACTCTAAATTAGCGCTCTTTCAAATAATTACCAGTATTTTTATTTTTTTCTCTCAAGAAGCTCCACGATTATATTTTTCCAGTTCCTGGATCTTGCCCAAAACATTCCAGAGGTTTCAAGAAATATTTAGAAAGTCAGTAAGTCTGAGTATCCTGTCTGGCTGGTATGCCGTGAGTGGAAGCGTACAAACTTCAACCGAACCTCCCAGAAATGCTGCAGATTACAGGAATTTTGATATGACCCTAACTTTCCATCTTCGTCGCACCAGTTCTGCCCTACAGGCTCAGTCTGGATCCCAGGGAAATCAGTTGGGGAGGATGGATTCCACTGGGACCACTGAGTGTTGGACAGGGGCTTCTGTCAGGATTTCAAACACTGAAAACAAGTGTGCTAACATTTGGTAAATCTTTCCCCCTTTTCTGATTAAGGCTTGTACCCTCACTGTGAGCAGCATTTGCTGGTTTACGCTCACAGTGGAAACTGACGGGGCTGTTGGGAAAATTGATGGGACTGCCATTTTTAGTCTGGAGAGCAGCACTTTTGC
>Ga0181612_171083_pt1 | contig 11507 bp, 6 predicted proteins | sample HoacroProtozoa21_FD_119630 | JGI IMG/M metagenome (GOLD analysis project Ga0181612, IMG submission 119630) | Hoatzin crop microbial communities from Cojedes, Venezuel. Combined Assembly of Gp0051906, Gp0051904, Gp0051908
CGTGGGGCCCGGGCGCGGCGAGAGCCGGCCCGCCCTGTGGGAGGGTGGCGGGGGTGGGGGGGGGGGTGGGGGGGGGGGGGGGGGGCAGGGTTAGTTTGGTGCATGTGGACAGGGTGCGGTCAAGTCCCTAATTTGGCAGTCCATCTGCAGCTGAATACAGATGGAGGCTTGTTTCTGGAAATGAGCAATTAAACACACCCCCAGCTCTAAACACATTCAAACACACAGCCCAGGGACTGATGCATGCGCGGCGTAGGCAGGCTACACAAGGCCAAGCGTTCAGTGTCCGGCTGTTGATTTCTGATGGCTTGAAAATACGACTTTCACAGACAGACTTGTTTTCTTCTCTGAGCCTTGAGGACCTCCTGTACACCTTCTCCCCTCAGCTATCCAAAATGGAGTGAATTAGAGCAAAAATATGATGCTGTTTTCCTATGTAATCATCCCGAGGAAGGAGTGGAGTGGGGAAGGAACGTGTCGGCACTCCTGTCAAGGCTGCTGGCAGCTTCTCTGCTCCTGCCCATGAGTCGAGGGGAGAAGCTCCAGGGCAATCCCCTGCCTCGTCACTTTGGGGCTGCAGAAGGCACCAGAGCCATGTGAGTCTGTAACAGGTACCTTGTAAGCCAGGAACCCTAAAGGAAAAACACTAATGGAAATTAACATAAAAAAATCATTATTACTTTTGCTTTACTTACATTTCTTTTACAAAAAAAAGACGTGCATTGTACAGGTGTGCAAAAGAAAGGAGACTTTATATATATCTAAAAATAGATCTACGACCAGTTTTATGGCAGAACAAAATGCTTTATGGCATTTGCTTCTCACTGACATGTCCTGGTGATGTCAGTGCCACCATGGTACGTAGCGGTCTTTGCCACCTTGGAGTCAATCTTTGCTTTTCTCGGAAGAGCTGTTGGCTAGCATGACCAACTTGTTTTTTTCCTGTCCAATCATTTTTGAAGCCTGTTTGTACCTAGGATGTATTTGCCACATCCCATAATTGGCTGAAGCCTGCAATTTATGAGCTTAAGTGACATTTTCATGTTCATAGAAGCCTCCATCTTGTGGTCCTCTGTGAAGCTAGGCAGCAAGACATGCCTAGCGATGGCCAATCAGTGAGGGAGGCAGCCCAAGGGGACCCAAGAACAGGGCAGGTCATGCTGTTCATGAGATTAGGGTGGTGAGAGCAGATGGAGATGGTTAACTATGACGAGAACAGTGAAAGGCAAAGAAAAGGAGGGTAAGAGAGACGAGAAAGAAAACTAGACTGAAATTGAGATCAAGGCATGTTGAGGAAGCAGATGGAGAAAAAGCCAGCTGGAACAGGTCTGAATATATCAATTAAAAAATGCAGAAAGCCCTCTGAATGCTTAGAAGGCTTCTTGTAAAAGGTGATCAATTAATGTATAGAAGAGAGCTCTCACCTCCTGACCTTTGGTCCATGGCTAGACCATCAATAAATCCTATGGAATTTTAATTATTTTCAACGGTATTAATCTTTCTAGTTCAAAAAAGCTGACATTGTCTTTCACCTTTATACTTCTGAAGAGTTTACTTTCTGGAATTAATGGATGAACTTCTGGAAAGAAATCCTGGACTCCTAAAGAAGGACTATTGGGTTCCTAAAAAAGGACTCCTGAACTTCTAATTTGCTCGTGGGCTTTTGGAAAGAGTTACCAGTCATAGCTATGCATGTATCAGCAGGATTTGGCATGGCATAGCTTTGGAGGCACAGCTAACGAACTACCACCAATGTGGATTCTTGTCATACGAAGTCATTGACCTAGGGCCAGAGCAGGAGTGAGAGTGTCAGAAGGTTGTTCAGTCTCTACATCTTCCGACCTTTGCGAAGGTAGACCCTCTCTTCCAGAAAGCGATTGTCCTCTCCTCTGAGTTCTTGTTTGTTCTCAGTGATTAACTTTCAAAGGGCCTAAAGCTAACTCAACTGAACTTTCAAAGCACACCATTGTGATGGGGCTGGTTATATATGAAACATAAGTGGGGTTTATATAGCCCAGTGTTGCCTCAAAAGCGGGGTCCCTGGTGAGCTAGGCAGTTTTCAGCTACATGAGATTGTTCATGCTCTTAAGAACTTGTGTTCTCTATAAAGAAGAGAGGCAAATTAAGCAAGGATCTTTTGGGTTTCAGATTCCTCCTACTGAAGACAAGAATAAACTCTGATCCAGCTCCCTGATCCCTACAGCCCACAACAGTAGTGCCAGCTGTACCAAATCCAGCTATCCTCACCCTCATGTTTCTCTTGTGCACATATCCAGTCTGATCCAGGTCCCTCAGAAGGCTACATTTTGCCCTGGGTGGCAGGAGAACCTGGGGGGGGACACCACCAGAGGTGGTGCAAGGCTTGTGAGAGTGCAGGCATTGGCCAAAGGTCTAGCGCTAGTATTTACTGGGCGGCGTGTAAATGTGCATGGGGGAGGCAGAGCCCTTGCAGAGGCCTGCGAACGGTCCCCCCTCTTGGCGATGACAGTCATTGGCCTGCCAAGCCCCGGCAAGCGGTCCCGAGGCTAACGCACGGTGCTTTCAAGGCATATTGCCCACGTGGTAGGGAACAGTGTTATGGCAGGATCCTTCTGCAAGGAGCTGAGATAACAGAGTGCTAAAATAGCACATAAAAAGACACATTACGCTGAAGTGGATGGAGCAAAGTGCTGCAATGAGTCAATGGCCCATAAAAATACTGTCATTTGCCCATCCAGAGTCATTTCCAGAGCTGTGAAATTGTTTGCTGGAAGAAGTCAGAGTGAGCTGCTGGCTCAGAGCGGTTCCCGTGCTGGGCTCTCAAGCCAGCCTGCGCTCTGGATGACACGGCAAAGGCAGTTGATGTTAACCCCGGCTTTGGCTGGAAGCTGCTGGCCTGGGAAGCAAGCCTGGCAAACAGAAAGTACAGCAAGAGGAAGCCTGAGGGCATTTGACCTGGTCTCAGTTTTTCAAGGTGAGATTTTTCGTTTCCTAGAAATTCCTGAAGATGCTGAGTTCTCAAACTGGAAATAACAAAAGGCCGGTCATACTATTTTTCTCCTTTTTCAAGAGTGGAAAAGAAAATATTCTCTCTTGTTTTCCTTAATGAAACCAAAACAATACAGCCTTGTTTGCCTTTGTTTTGATAGCTCCCATGTTGATGCACCAGCATCTCCATTAGTGCCAGCACAGCTGTGGGAATACACGTAATCCCTCTCTCTCTGCTGCTCGGTGTGTTCTTCACAAGCAGAACTCTAAACAATGTAGGCCCTATATTAACAATGGTATTTGTGTGTGAATATAGGACAAGGGGAGGAAAGGGGAAGAGCAGAATGACAAAGCTGGTTTTGCACAGCAATGGCTATGTGCTAGTTTGAGAACTCACCGCTCTCCCCCAGATGAGACCACATAAATTCAATACATAAATTATTTGTCAATTTTTTTTATTTCAAGTGTAAAAAGCAAACAGCTGAAGAGGGAGGGGGAAAGAAAAAGAAAAAAGTATCAGGATATGAATGCAATCATTCTTATTTATGCAGAAAAGTACAGCTCTGTGGACTTCCCCCATCTGTTCTGTTATATACAACCAAATTGGAGCTAAATGTGCTTTTAGAATAAATCATTATGGCCTAAACTGAACATGATTTGCAGAGAAAATAAAGCCATATGTGTTACATTAATTTCTCATTTTTGCTCTATCCCACTTCCACTTGGTTGGATACATGTCATGCTCTGTTCCTAAACGGTGTCACTGATGCTGAAAGTAGAAGGTGATACTACATTTTCAAAAGTGGACTCAGCCTTTCAGCTGTGTTAATAAAATCAGTGGGAATTTTCATGGCTCTCAGAGTTTACAGCGGCCAATCTCATTTAAACTGGTACAAACTGGAAGGAAAAGAAAACCGAGTCAATCAGAGTGTACCAGTATATGACCCAAAGCAGAGGGTGAGGCAAGGTGCACCTCGTGCAGCTAGAGCAGGAGATGGTCAGTGCCTCCAAAGGGTCTCCCAGGGGTGCTGGCTCCAGAGCAGTGCTTGAATCGCATTTTCTGTCGGTCCCCGTTTCACAGAGCCTGCTGCAAACTACGGGTTAGACTAACTGAAGGCAGAGCAGCAAGAGTGAGCAATATATCTGGAGGAACAATTTCTGCTGGAATATTTCTTAACAGAAGAGCAACAAGCCTTCCAGGAAAGAGAAACAGCAGCAGGAAGAGTCACTGCAGACTCTGCTATTCCATGTTGACTGGTGGTCTAGGTGGTGGATAAACATGGTGAGAAACCCTGATAGAGCTCTTTTGCAGAATACTCAGGCATTTTTTAAGCCATGGTATTTTGCAAAACGAGCAGGATAAATGCTTGAGCTAAATTTTCCCCCTTTTACATCCCAGCTCCCGCTACATATATGTGCATCTTCACATAGTGAAGATATATATTTTGTTATTTCTTGGAAAAATACTTTAGACTGTATCTCCTCTGGAGCCTGATATACCCAAGTTTTATATCTGTTTGAAGTTCACAGGCAGAAAAGAAATAGTCATGTTTACAGAGTGTACAAAGACATTGTTTTGCATTTTAATGAGGAACGACAGCAAAGAGCCCTCTCTGTTTTCTTCTAGCTGCAGCGAGCTCTCAAATATTATGTTTCTTTCAATGGCGTTGTTCCCTATGTCCTTGAACTCCTTTCCTCTTATGTGTCGTAGAAAAGCTGACAGAAACAGCGTCTCTGACTTCAAGGTTTGTACCCACAGCTCCATCAACCACACTGCGGAGAAGGGATGACTCAACTGTCTTTCACCCAACTTGCTTCAGGACTGCCGGCAGTCACACTGCAGCAGGCTCTGGAGAAGTGGCTGGCTGCAATATGAAGATACCCGCAGTGTTTCCAGTCCCATTTCAACACACCTTTCCAAAATGCTTCTGAATTCCAGGGTGAACCCACAGTGTTTTCTTTGGTCCTCCAAAATCAGCTGCTTCTCTAATACACCTGTCTGTCCCTCCTGCTCACCACTTAGGTCATCGCCACTGGTGGCCAGTCACTTAAGGGTGAAGCTCTCAATAGCAAACCAGTGGCGAAATAGCAATTTTACATGGCGGGTGCCTGGAGACAGAGTGATGGATGGATAGACAAGTGGGCAACGTAACATATGAGGGAGACCATTTGACACTATGCTGGGATTTTCTTACAAGGACCTTCCTGCTTTCTGCGGTTGTACCCTGACAGCTAGGAGGAACTCCCTGTAAATTGTCCTTTGCTCTGCCTGTGTGTGTCTCCTGTGGGTCCCCATCCTTCATTTGGCACTGCCTCCTGCTCATTGGCTACTTTAACATGTCACAGAGGACTCAGAGGAAACATTTCCCACCAAGTAACTTGTATGGGATAGGTATTGTTTTGTATGTCACAGCATTTTTTAACTTGTGTCCATTGGGTATTTTTAGCTTTTGGCTGCATATTCAGTGGTAAATGAAGTTGGTGCTAAGTGTTTGTTTCTCAGCTCAGATTTCACTGAGCAAAATGTAATTAATTATGGAAAAACACCACTATATGAAATCCCACAGTGCATTGAAGTTGTTTGCTCTTAAACAATTTCCCAATCCAAAACCGTGCAAATACACAGGATTCTACTGGTCAGTACAGCCGCTACACAAGCTTGAAGCAGCCACAAGCGGACGGTGCAGCATCAGGCACTGATGGAGAAAGGAACTCTCTGCTTTGCCGGCTCCTGGTCTTTCTTCCGTCCTTGCCATGAGCAAACGAAGTGCACAAACTCTCTGATGGGGTTCACGCCCCTGCCGTTGGCAGCATTCGCAATGCTGACGTGCAGAGCTCATCTGTCTGGATACAGACAGTTTGCAACCTTTTCACCCCTCGGACTATTAAATGCCCCACCTTGGCTTCCACTGAGCACAGCGGGCAGGCAGCCAGCTTCCTCACACTCCTGATTGTGCTTTCCCCACGGCATGGGAAGAATCCCCACGGTCTTGAGAAAAGCCCTTATTTTTCTATATTGTTCAATCTACTTATTCTATAACATGGAGTGAAGCTGCATGAAGTGGCTGAGCCAGCATGTTGCAGGTCTTCCTGCTGACCTGGGGTGGACGAAAGGCCACCAGAGCTGCAAGGAGCCCACCTTGTCCTCTGGCTCCAGCACAGACATTCAGCAAGTGGAGAGTTAAGGAGGGCGCAGCAGCGTTTCTTCATCTCACACACGTGGGCATGGCCATACAGCTAGATAGTCCCCCTCTTTCTTGCCCTCCTCCCCCATGCATTTTGAGGCTCTCCTCCAGAAATGCTGTACCACTACATGGGTTGCTCTTTCTGGACTTTCTGTGTTTCTCATAAATCTCTGCCTCAGGGCTGCTGTGTTGTAGGAATCCCCCAAACTGTGAGCAGACGATGTCTGACAGAGGAGGGATGCAGATGCAGAGCAACGATACTCCTGAGAAGGGGGGCTGAAGGTGGACTCACAGAGCATGTACTACATCAGCTAAGGCCCGCCACCTCATCTAACGAGGGTATGATTTGCTAGGACAGGCACAGGGGAGGACAAAGAAGTCATAAAATCCTCATTACAAAAATGAATGTTCCCCTTTTCTGTGGGTGTGATAGTGTCCAGAGCAGAAACACAATAAAGATTATCTCCCAATATATGGACGCAGCAATGCTTCAGCACTTCTGTAAGAAGAACACATAAATTGATTCACAGAAAAACAGAACAGGGGCAGTTCAGGCTTTCGCTCCATCAGTATCCAGTAGAAAGCACAGTTTGACCAGGACTGGAAGGTTGGATACCCAGTCTGTATTCTCAAATATCTCACTCTTTTACTGCGTATTATTTTCTGTGGCAATCAGGGCAGCGCTGAAGCTTTGGCTACCTCAAATTAGGCACAAACATAGTAATGACCTACTTTCCAAAGACATCAAGTACTTGCAGCTCCCAGTAGATTTGTGTGAACTTGCTCTTTTTGGAAACAAAAAACCAGGCCTCTTTACAATCACATGTGAAAATATAGCTGCAGCTGTTTAACTAGGGCATGATGTTTTGTCCCCAGTGAAGTCCACAAAACCAGGCTTCCATCTTCAGTTTTACGAAACCTTTGCATTTCAGTTACTGCATGCATAGAATGGGCACTACTGCGAGTAACTCACACCCACAGCCGTTTGGCTCGGCGGATGAAATGCAATATGTGCAACACCAGCCGTTATGGTTAGCAACAGATGAAGGATTGTACAGTAGTGATAGGAGGGTTGCTATCCTCTTCTATCAGTTGGAAACACGAGCTTTACCAGCAAATCCCAGTTGCTTTTCGCCATCTTAATTTCACAGCACATCTGTTGTGTCTCTGCTAACGAAACTGCATGGATGTGGTTTCTTTTTTGAGAAATGCGCTCATGTCTGGGTCACTACTCTGGGTACATCTGTCATGTATAAAATAACTAATCGGAAGGGCTAAATTATGTAAGATTTCTCAGACTATTGCTACACATTCTTGCAAAACACACTTGATTTTCCCAGTTCTACTTACTATTGGAGTTAGATTCAAAATGCAAGGAGGGAGCAAGAAGAGGAGTTCTACCACTCAGTGAGAAACCAGTCTACGGCATCCCAAATACGGGCCAATAACGCCTGCTAGGTTGTGTTAGGGAAATTCTTCCCCCTAGATTTATGTATTTTTTCCAGAAGAAACCCCTAGAGGGAACACTTTGTTAAGCCACATCGTGAATTACAGTACCTGCAGAGTATTTCTGTATTAGCATATGGACAATATCTTGCTAGAGAGTGAAGAGTTCCAGAGAAAAACTGTTTGAAGGTGAACCAGTGATATGGTCAGACAGCAGCAGAAGAAAATGATGATTAGACTTGGCAAATAACTATCTTGCCTCTGTTTTGAGCCATAATTCTTTATTGGTGACTTTCCATTGGTTGATGTTAAGCATCTGGAAAGGAAACAGAGATCCTTCAGGCAGCACATCATCAAGCTCCAAGAAGTTTTAACTAGGTACAGTCATGTCTATGCCCTCCTTACTGTGCATCTTCCACTGTTACTACCTTGTTACATGAGCAGAGATTTATGCACCATTGATTTTTTCTTACAGCTGACAAGGCCAAAGAAAATGGCAATGGGGAAATTAAATGTAAAATGTTACCTTGACTGCGTCTTTAAAGGAATCACTCCACTAACAGCACCAAATTAACTCCTGCAAAAATCATAACTCAAAGCCCCTTGGGCATGTGTAACATTTTGTATCACAGTACGTGATACTAACTTTTATGTCTTATTATATACATGCACAGTGACTGAAATACAGTTACTGAGGGAACCATAACCTTGAATTATCCTGACTTATTTCAGCATGCCAAACCTCAGCCACAGGATCGCTAGTGCATGGGCTTTCCTATATTTAGTGACAAGGAATATGTTCTGCTGCCTTTTATTTGCCATACCTTATACCTGTGCTAGAATCATCTTGTGGGGAAACAAAGGAAAACAGCAGATTCAGTTTTAAGAATTCAGATCTACTGATCGCCAATATTTTCTACATAATATACCTACACTTCAAATTTAGACATATGATGGTTGTTTTACGTACTTGGTTTTAAATATTAGCATCCTCAGTATGTTTTGGCTTGCAAATACGGCAAGAGAATAGATCCTTGCTGTCAAATGTGCCAAACCTATCGTAAGAGATGCTGAAGGACAGAAATCTGTTCAATTCTCTTAGCTCATTTGGAGAATAACTATAATAATTACAGTAATAACTGTTATTGTAATAAAAGAATAAGTGGTCTCCTACTGTTTAAGCTGCCTTGCTAACTGTGAACGCTTCAGTGAACAGGTCCTGGCCTCCAGGCCAAGGGCATCAGATGGGTCCTGCAGAGCAGGCAGCATTGTCCACATGGGTAGCACTTGACCATGCAACTCCTCTGGGCCTCATATGACACCCCTGCAGCTCTGAGACACACTTATTATTTCAGATCTAGAGTTTTCTTCCAGTTGAATTGTCCATAAGAAAATGAGGGCCGCACAGTTATTTACCAAAGGGGAGGTTTTTGTAGGATGAAATGCACGTTGACTATTGCTTATGTGTGAAAATTTTGCTGGGGTAGCCTGGAGTCTGAAATGCAGAGGGCCAAATACTGCACAAATTATTCCATGCCGCCTTGTAGGAGAGGTCCCCAGGGAGATGTATCCCCAGAACAGCTCATTCAGTTGTGAATGGGACTAATTGATTTACTCAAAGAGAGACACTGGGGGTGAGAGAGCAGTTGCACTGTGGTAGATCAAGGGAGGAGGTCCTGGAGGTAAACGGAGGCATTGCCAGTTACTGCAGCCTAGGGCAAGAGAGGACCTGTGCTTAGGGTCATAGGAAGAAGCAGGTCCTTCTGCTTATGGCTTTTCCTCATGAATCTGGGGGCCGCCCAGCTAGAAAGGAGCTTGACAGAAAAGGAGGTGAGGGTCCCAGTGGACACCAAGTTGAACATGAGCCAGTGATGTGCCCCCGTGGCAAAGAAAGCAAGTAGTATACTCGCCTGCATTAGACAAAGCATTGCCAGAAGGAGCAGGTGGTGGCTGGAGAGTGGAGGGGATCCTTTCCCTTTACCCAGTATGGGTGAGACCACACTGGGAGTGTTGCATCCAGTTATGGGCTCCTCAGTGCGAGAAAGACATGGACATACTGAAGAGAATCCAATGAAGGGCCACAAAGATGATTCAGGGACAGGAGCATCTCACGTGAGGGGAAAGGCTGAGAGGGCTGGGACTGTTTAGCCTCGAGAAGGCTAAGAGGGGATCTTATCAATGTATATAATTACCTGAAGGCCACTAGGAGCAAAGGTGGTGGAGCCATGTTCCTTCCAGTAGTGCGCAGTGACAGGACTGGAGGCAATGGACACACACTGAAACACAGGAGGCTCTGTCTGAACATTAGGAAACAATTTTTACTGCGAGGAGACAAAGCACTGGCACAGGTTGCCCAGAGAGGTTGTGCAGTCTGCATCCTAGGAAATATTTAAAAGCCATCCTTGGCAACAAACTCTAGGTGGCCCTTCTTGAGTGGGGGGGATTGGATCAGATAAGCTCCAGAGGTCCCCTCCAACCTGAATGGCTCTGTGATTTTGTGATCCTGATATTTCTGTATAGTGCTGGGAGATAAGCCAAAGATCACCATAGCATGTGCCTCAGGGGAAGGTAAACCTTCATGCCACCTGTATGGTCCTGAAGTCCTCCCACAACTACAGCTAAACATCCTTGGGAAACAATTTGCTGGAGACACAGGTGCAACACGTACCACCTGAGGGCTTTGTGCTGTTGCTGCTGGAGAGGAAATGGTAACAGCCACCTAGAGAGTTTGCTCCTGAGTTTTACCTGGGCCCTTCACGTTGTGAGGTGCAAGGGACACCTCCCTGCATCCCTACACATGCACAGAAATAATCTGGGGAAACTCTTCAAGCTTCTTGCAGCGACCTCCAGGCAAACTCCTGGAGTTTGCCCTGCTGAAGAACTGCCCTGGAAGCAGCTTATTTATTAAAATAAATAAATCTTTTAAAAACAGTTGAAGATTTTACATGCTGTACAGCATCCAGCGTGAATCCTATGCTGCCTGTTCTGTGGGCAACTCAACCGTCTAACAAGGGATGAATAACCCTTGTTATATCTACCTTTTCTTATCTACCTTTCCTCTATGCACTGGAAAGACATTCGTGTCCATCAGCTGTTAACTGGCAAATTCTCACTGAAGTCTCCCATGCCTCATAGTATGCCAAAAAAATAGATTCCTCCCCTCAAAAAAAAAAAAAAATCCCTCCCTCTCCCCTCCGTTAACCATAAACAAAAGCCAAAAATACTATGGAAACTAAGTCTCTGCTGTTTTAGACATACGAACGTGTAAGATCCTGTGACTCCCAGACAAAATCAGGGACTGGAATTTAAAGCAGCCATGTCCCCCCTCTTTTTTTCTTTTTTCTTTCTTATTTTTCCCCTCCTCCTTTTGTTTAACTGGAAATTCATGAACTTCCATGAATTGGAACTTATTCTTCACTTTGTGGGCATGAACATAAGCAGCTCTGATACATGTGCCTGTTAAGTATAGTTTCAGTGAAGTGAACTCATTTCAAGGTTGGAGAAGCTTTGGTTTTACTTGAAATGACTGTAAAATCATCTGAATGAAAGCCTCACAGGAAACAGTCACTTTTTTGACTGGTGTCTCAAGAAATACCAAAAGATTATCTTACCTCGTAATGTCATCTTTTCTAGCATAACACATGGAGGAAAGCCAGTAATTTGGGTTCGGGGACTCCAGAAGCAGAGGCTGCCCTGTATTTGTACTGTTGTTCCCTGCAGTGGCCGCAAGAGCAGCCTGGTTTTCCATAGGTAACATAAATCTGTCTGCTTGGGAAAATCTGGAAAAGGTGGCTACCTTGTTGGGGGTGGTTTTTGTGCTGTGCCACGTCGGCACAGCGAGTGGAACAGAAAATGCCCGTTAGCCAATATCCTTGGCAGACACGAACTGCCTTAGCCTCAGGGACACCA
>Ga0181612_143850_pt1 | contig 11506 bp, 7 predicted proteins | sample HoacroProtozoa21_FD_119630 | JGI IMG/M metagenome (GOLD analysis project Ga0181612, IMG submission 119630) | Hoatzin crop microbial communities from Cojedes, Venezuel. Combined Assembly of Gp0051906, Gp0051904, Gp0051908
ACGCGCAGGGTGTAGTCGTTGTCCCACGAGAGGGTGTAAGCGCCATTGTCACTCATCGAGAAAGCCTGCTCGACGGTGCTCTTGTCCATCTTGCGCGAGAAGGTGATGACGATGTCGTTGAGGACGTTGACGGCGCTAGCGTCGGTGACGTTGATTGACGAAACGACGGCGGGAGCGTTCGAGGTCATGGCGACGTTAGCCCACGTTACGTTGTCGGCCGAGTTGCCTTGCGGGTTGGTCTTGAGGGTGGCCTCGAGGTTCATGCTGTCGAAGCGGTCGCACTCGTAAGTGAGTTTGTACTGTCCACCGGGCTCGAGACCTTCAAAGAGGAAGAAGCCGTTGTGGATGAGGTCGGGGTTGGTCGAGTAGTTCTTGAAGAGCGACTCGTAGGTGTCGGTGGTGACGGTAGCGATGACGGTGGTGGGGTCGCTGGCCTTGTAGAGGTTGACCTTGACGCCGTTGAGCGCTTCGCCGGTCTCGCTGTTGGTAATCACGCCGACGAGCATGACCTTGTCGGGACGAGTAAGGCCGCGGTATTCCATGATGGCACGGAAGGTACCGAAGGCCTCGAGGCGCTTGTAGCTATCGTTGATGTTGAGTGCCTGTTGCACGGGCAGGGTGTGGAAGCCACCCTCGCTGAGCATCGACGCCATGTTGGTACGGCGGTTCACCGAGAGCCAGGGGCGGTGGTTGGTGTGGTTCGACGTGCGGTCGTAGTAGTAGCGGTCGTACCAGGAGCCACGGCTGGTGGTCTGGTACATGACGCCGGTGAGGTGCGGGTCGAGGATTTCGGCGAAGGCCTTACCGCCGTTAGGCGTTTTCTCGACGGGTGTTCCGTTCTCGTACCATCCGCCAAAGAGGAAGAGCGTCTGGTTGACGTCGCTGGCGGCGTCACTGTGAATCGAGTAGAAGAAGTCGGCACCCCATGCGTTGGCCATGTCGGAGCGTTCCTCGAGACTTACGTTGTCCTGGTCGTCGTCGCGGGTCATCTGCACGGTGGTGGTGTCGATGGTGGTATAGGTCATGAGGTACTCGCGTGTGGCAAGGCCGACGCGGAGCACCTTCTGTGCCTCGGTGTAGTTATACATACCCATGTTTTCACGCATGGAGTGTCCGGGGTCGAGCCACAACTTGAAGTCGCCCCAGTCTTGCTTGGTTACGGTCTGGGCATTGACGTTGCCCGTGAGGAGTGCCGCAGCGGCGGCAGCAATCAGCAATTTGTTGAAGTGTTTCATAGGGCAAATCAGTATTTGAGGTCAATGACATAGATGCAGCCGTCGGTGTCGTTGTCGAAGGCGACCATCGAGCCGTCGGGCGAAACTGCGATAGTGATGGGGATGACGTCGGTGCCGGCGGTGATGCAGGTGGCATTACCATTGTCGACGTTGACGCAATAGATGTCGCTGGCGGTGAACACTTCACCGTCGTCGCTGATGCGGCTCACCATGATGTGGCGGCTATCGGGCAGCCACGAGGGATAGGCGCCGGCTCCCAGGGCACGCACGCCAGTGCCGTCGGCATTGCACACCATGGTGCCGTTGCCCACGACTTGGAAGGCGATGCGCTTGCCGTCGGGCGAGAGCGCGGGGTTGAGAATCATGCGGCCAGCGTAGGCGTTGAGTTCGGCAATCTGGCGGGTTGCATTCATCGGGTCGTCGACCATGAGGCGGAGCACGCTGGGCGTGGCGCTATCCATGGCGCGTGAGGCGCGGTGCTGACGCATGGGCTGTCCCACAACGGTGGCCTCGCCGGTGGCGACGTTGATGTTCTCGACGCTGGTGATGCGGCGGTTGTTATCGAGGGTATAGGGGCAAGCGCGGAGCGTTGTGGCATCGACCCACGACATCTTGTAGCCAGCGCCGGGAGCGTTGCTCACCTGGTGCAGCTGCGAGCCATCGGCCTGAGCGACCCAAATACCGACGTAATTGTCGCCAGTGACGGCAATCTGGGAGCCGTCGGGCGACCACACGGGGGCCATCATGTTATGACCCTGGAGGAGCATCCGCGGTGCGCTCACCGACACGGGCTGTGCGTTCAGCGCCATGGCAGCCACGAGCATCGCCGATGCAATCAACAGTTTAGGTTTCATGTTGGTTAATTGTTAGAAATTAAGTTTATATTTAAATATGTGTAATCAATGCTGATGCGCCCCACTGGACGCAGGTAACATAGTAGCCGTAAAATTACAACAAATAAAAACAAACCACAACACAGCGCTCCCTCTATTTTTGTTTTATTATCAACTTTTCACAATAAAATACAAAAGTAGAGGGAGAGTGTTGTGGATGGTGTCGACTGAATTAGAAATACTGGTCGACGGCGAAGCAGAATTGGTCGATGAAGATTTGTTTGAAGGCGGCGATGCTGTTTTGCTCGTAGAAGAGGAGCATGGCTTTCTTGTAATCAATCGAATCGACCGAGCGGAAGGAGATGGGGCAATAGCCGTGGGCAATGAGCAGGGCGTTGCTGGTGATGCGTGCCGTGCGTTTGTTGCCGTCCTCAAAGGGTTGAATATAAGACAATAACAGCAGGGCGAGGAGCGCTTTCTCGAACACATCGTGTTTGCCGTTGATTAACGCGCAGGTGTCGCGCAGTGCCTCGCGGATTTGGAACTCGTTGTCGATGGGACGATAGTTGGTGCCCGTGATGCCCACGCGCCGCGAACGGATGTTGCGCGTAACGCCTAAGTCCTTGATGAGCAGGCTGTGAATGTCCTCGATGTGGGAGAGCGTGAGGGGCTCGAGGTAATCGGGTTGCTCGAGGATGAACTTGAGTGCGTCCTTGTGATTGAGGAGCATGATGGCCTCTTGGCGCGTTTTACCGGTGGCTTCGCGCTGCTCACGCAGCAGTCGTTCGGTTTCGAGCAGGGAGTAGGTGTTGCCTTCGATTTGTGAGGATTTCCAGCTCAGGTCGATGCCGAGGCGCTCCATTTCCTTGTCGTACTGCACAGGTGACAGTTGCTCAACGCGCTGACGGAAAGTGCGTTGAGCTGCATTCAGGCGCTCGGTCTCCTCGGTGGTAAAGAGGTCGACGTTGGGCAGAATCGTGGTGATGAGGTCGAAATTGAAGCCGGTGAGCCCACGGCGCTCGTCAACTTCTCGAGAGAAATAGGTATCGAGGTCGTAGGTCATCGTCACGAGGGCCTGTGGCATGACGGTGTAGGTCGTGGAGCGACCGACGCCCGAAGTTTGGATTTTGCCGCTCGCGACGGCATCGGCGATGGCGCGTTTGAGCGTTGCGTCGCTCACCGTTGTGCCTATCCCCTGCCCTATTTCGCGCCGCGAGCTCTCGGGATGCAGTTTAAGATATTGTAAAATGTTGTTTTGCAGAGCGTTATCCATTGCATCTATCGTTGTTTGGTCAATCGTGGAATGAATTATCGGCTCAAAATTAGTAAAAAAGTGGGGATTTTCGGCTCAAATTGAGCTGAAAAATGCGAATTTTGAGCCAAAAAGGGGGAATTCGCGCAGACTTACGCAGACTACGCAGACTTTTTATTTTCCTCGCGCGGACGAGGGCGGACGTTACATATATAAAAAAAAGCACTTCCGTGGGGAAGTGCGGGGTAGTGAAACAGGGACTCGAACCCTGGTTTCCGCCGTGAGAGGGCGGCGTCCTAGACCACTAGACGATATCACCATTGCGTTTTTGCGTTGCAAAGGTAAGGCGAGTTTTTGAATCCCACAAATTTTTCGACACTTTTTTTCAAAAAAAATTTCGGCGGGCGGGAATCCTCGCGCGGACCAGCGCGGACCAGCGCGGACCAGCGCGGACCAGCGCGGACTATATTTTCTTTTTAATGTGTGAGTTAATTCGCGCAGACTTTATTATTTTGTTACAGTCGTGAACCTCGTCGAGGTTCTAATCTCTTTATCACTGTGCCCCAGGCTCTTCCGCTCACTGCGTTCGCTTCTATAGCCTGGGGTTAATTCAGGTGCTCGTCTTCGACGAACTCTTCCGTGCTGATGGGCGTCACGCAGACTACGCTGACTGCGCTGACTTATTTTTAATTTTGACCTGCTCTGCCCTACCCCGCGATACGACAAATGCCCGAGAGGGCTCGGGCATTTGTGAGGCGTTAGCCAAGGGATTCCTGAAAGGCGTGCCGGTTAGCCGCAGCGGGAGGTGCCGCAGTTGGTGCAAATGAGACAGCCCTCTTGGTAGACGAGGGTTTCTTGACCGCAGTTGGGGCACTTGAGGCCGCTGGCTTCGGTGCCGTCGGGGAGGTACTTTTTCAGGGCTCGCTCGACGCCCATTTTCCAGGTGTTGATGGATTGGTTGTTGAGTTCGAGGCTGCTGACGAGTTTGATGACTTGGGCGATGGGCATGCCGTAACGGAGGACGCCCGAGATGAGTTTGGCGTAGTTCCAGAACTCGGGGTTGAATTTTTCGCTCAGGCCTTCGATGGTGGTCTTGAAGCCGCGTTTGTTGACAAACTGGAAGTCGTAGCGCTTAACGCCGTTTTCGTCGACGGCTTTGATGATTTTGCCCTTGGTGACCGACTTGGGACAGAAGATGCCCTCGTCGTCGTCGGCGATACCGGTGAAGATTTCGTAGGGGCGGCCGTCGATGAGTCCCACAAAGGCAATCCATTTTTCCTTGTTGTTCTGGAAGCGGACAACGTCGGCCTCGAGCTCGATGGGGCGTTTGAGGATGTGTTCCTCTTGTGCCATGTAGTGGGCAGCGGCTTTGGCCTTTTCCTTTTCTTTCTCCTTGTCGTCCTTGGTGAGGGCGACGAGAACGCCGGTGCGAGAGCCGTCGCGGTAGACGGTGCAGCCCTTGCAGCCGCAGCGCCACGCCTCGACGTAGAGCTTGCCCACCATTTCCTCGCTGATGTCGTTGGGCAGGTTGATGGTGACGCTAATGGAGTGGTCGACCCACTTCTGGACGGCGCCTTGCATGCGCACCTTGCCGGTCCAGTCGACGTCGTTGCTGGTAGCCTTGTAGTAGGGCGAGCGGGCGATGATGTCGTTGATTTCTTCCTGGGTGTAGTCGTTGCGCACGGGGATGCCCACGGTGTTCATCCAGGTGATGAACTTGTGGTGGTAGACGATGTATTCCTCGAAGGAGTCGCCGTTTTCGTCAACGAGGTCGACGTGCACGTCGGTGTCGCTGGGGTTGACCTTGCGGCGGCGCTTGTAGACGGGGAGGAAGACGGGCTCGATGCCCGAGGTGGTCTGCGTGAGGAGGCTGGTGGTGCCGGTGGGCGCGATGGTGAGGCAGGCGATGTTGCGGCGACCGTGCTTTGTCATGAGGTCATAGAGCTCGGGGTCGGCCTCGCGCAGGCGGTTGATGTAGGGGTTGTTTTTCTCGCGCTCGGTGTCGTAGATTTCAAAGGCGCCGCGCTCCTGTGCCATGGTGACCGACGAACGGTAAGCGGCCAGGGCGAGTGTGCGGTGCACGTCGACCGAGAAGTTGGTGGCCTCGTCGGTGCCGTAGCGCAGTCCCATGGCGGCAATCATGTCGCCCTCGCCGGTGGTTCCTACGCCCGTGCGGCGACCCTTGATGGTCTTGTTGCGGATTTTGGTCCACAGGTTGAGCTCGGTTTGCTTGACTTCGGCGGTTTCGGGGTCGGTTTTGATTTTATCGAGGATTTTGTCGATTTTCTCCATTTCCAGGTCGATGATGTCGTCCATCATGCGCTGTGCCTTGGCGACGTGGTCGCGGAAGAGGTCGTAGTTGAAGCGAGCCTCGGGGGTGAAGGGGTTCTCGACGTAGCTATAGAGGTTGATGGCGATGAGGCGGCAGCTGTCGTAGGGGCACAGGGGGATTTCGCCGCAGGGGTTGGTGGAGATGGTGCGGAAGCCCAGGTCGGCGTAGCAATCGGGTACCGACTCGCGGGTGATGGTGTCCCAGAAGAGGACGCCGGGCTCGGCGCTGCGCCATGCGTTGTGGACGATTTTCTCCCACAGCTTGGTGGCGTCGATTTCCTTGGTGTAGATGGGGTTGTCGCTGGTGGTGGGATATTGCTGGACGTAGGGCGTGTGGTCGACGGCGGCCTGCATGAAGGCGTCGTCGATGCGCACCGACACGTTGGCGCCGGTGACCTTGCCCTCGGTCATCTTGGCGTCGATAAACGACTCGCTATCGGGGTGCTTGATGCTCACGGTGAGCATGAGTGCGCCGCGGCGGCCGTCCTGGGCGACCTCGCGGGTGGAGTTGCTGTAGCGTTCCATGAAGGGAACGAGGCCGGTGGAGGTGAGCGCCGAGTTTTTCACGGGCGAGCCTTTGGGGCGGATGTGTGATAGGTCGTGCCCTACTCCACCGCGCCGTTTCATGAGCTGCACTTGTTCCTCGTCGATTTTGATGATGCCGCCGTAGCTATCGGGTTCGCCGTCGAGGCCGATGACAAAGCAGTTGCTGAGCGAGCCGACCTGGAAGTTGTTGCCGATGCCAGCCATGGGGCTGCCCTGGGGCACGATGTAGCGGAAGTGGCTCATCAGGTCAAACAGTTGCTTCTCGGTCATCGGGTTGGGATACTTTTTCTCGATGCGAGCGATTTCGCCGGCGATGCGGTGGTGCATATCGTCGGGCGTGAGCTCATAGTAGTTCCCGTAGGAGTCTTTTAAGGCATATTTGCTGGCCCAGACGCGCGCGGCGAGTTCGTCGCCGTCGAAGTAGCGCAGTGTGGCGTCATATACCTCTTGGTAGGTGTAGGTTTTTCCTTTTTCCATAATCTATGGTGATGCTATATATTATATAAATAGGTGTCGACTTGCGCACAAATGCGCCCGCGCCGGCCCTAAAAATTGGCCCGACGTGGCGAATCGTAAACGCGATTGCAAAGTTACTACAATCGCAACCACAAAACAATAGGTTGTTAATAAGTTTTTGGAGTTACGAGAGACGAGAGTTGAGAGTTGAGTTCACCCATGCTGGAGGGCCTTACGCAGACTACGCAGACTTTTTATTTTCCTCGCGCGGACCAGCGCGGACCAGCGCGGACCTTCTATCAGAGTGGAGAGTAAATTCGTTGAACCTTGACTGCGGTTCGGCAAACTCGAGCAAGCTCGGTTTGCGCTCACCTTGCACAAGGTTTGAAGAGTGGAGAGAAAAATAGAAGGTCGGCGCTGGTCTGCGTGCAAAATAGATAAAAAAGTCGGCGGAGTATGCGGAAGTTTGCGCGAATTTTTCTACCTTTGTGAGGAGAATATGTTTCTAATTAATCAATATTGACATGAAGAATCTGAAAATCACGTTGATGGCCTTTATGGCTTTGTTTCTGGGCATTGGACTCGCCAGTTGTGGCGACGACAAGGATGAGCCTACTCACACTGTTACCACGGTTAAGACCGATGTTACGGCACATGTGCTGATGACGGAGGACTTGGCAACCTATTTCGATGGCAAATTGACAATTACGGTCAAAGGTGCATCGAGTGACTACACGCTCAAGAAGAGCGAGGGCACGGTGATGAAGGTGAACGGCAACTACAATGCTTACCTGTTCAAGGTCGTGGTGGAAGATGTAGAACTGTCGAGCGACACGACCATCATTACTGGCAAGCTGACGTACACGCGTAACGAGACTGCAGCACCCACCGTTGTGTGCGACTTCCTCGATGAATCATTCGTCAGATTTACTGCTCCCAATACAGACATTTATGAGTCAGGAAGACATCAGAACTCGCACCATGGAGGTATTTCTGTCGGACATTTCGAAAAAGCAGTTTCTCCAACTTTATCAGTAAATCGCACTGCTGCAATAGTCTATAGTCCTAACACGAACCTAACAATAGACTATAGCAACCTTGTCAGCGCTATCGCCACCTCTCTAAACAACTATAGCTACACCTACAGCTACTAAATCGGGCCTCACGCAGACTACGCAGACTATTAATTAATTTGCTGGAGAAACACCAGTAAAAAATTAAAAAGTCTGCGTAGGTCTGCGCGAATTTATGTATCTTTGTGGCAAATTATGTTCACTAATTAATCAATAACTACATGAAGAATCTGAAAATCTCGTTGATGGCCTTTATGGCTTTGTTTCTGGGCATTGGACTCGCCAGTTGTGGCGACGACAAGGATGAGCCTGTAACTGAAACTACGATTAAGACCGATGTTACAGCAAATGTGCTGATGACGGAGGACTTGGCAAACTATTTCGATGGCAAGTTAACAATCACGTTGAATAACGTTTCCACCGACTACACGCTCAAGAAGAGCGATGGCACGGTGATGAAGGTGAACGACAACTACAATGCTTACCTGTTCAAGGTCGTGGTGGAAGATGTAGAAATTCCTGCCAATCAGAACAAATACATCACTATCAAGGGCACACTGACTTACACGCGTAACGAAACGGCACAGCCCACCACTAAATGTGACTTCCTCGAGCAATCATACCTCAGGTTTACTGCTCCCAAAACATACGTTGATAATAATGGAAAAGATGAGGCTTCGTGTCATATAGGTATTGATGCTGGAACTCTCGACAGGGTTATTAAACCCTCAGCAGTAACCCGCACTACTACACTCACCTATTATCCTGACGCTGACGGAACCTTTAACTACAGCGACCTTATCAGCAGATTCGCCAGCAGTCTCGAGACATATAATTACACCTACAGCTACTAAATCGGCAACGATTTAATCCTCGCGCGGACTAGCGCGGACAACCCCAGGTCGGTGCACTTCGTCACGGACCTAGGGTTACTTTATGGTGACGTCTTCGACGTCTTATTTCAACAGTGGCAAAGCCGCTTCAACTCAACTCTCAACTCTGTTTATACTGAGAAGACGATGAGGCCAACGAGGATGATGTGGAAGATGAGCAGGGCGGGGATGCCGAACAGGAAGCGCTGGTGGCGGGTCTTGTGACAGAACAATAGCATCACAAGCAGGGCGCCGGCGGAGCCTCCCACAGCGGCGAGGCCCATCAACGTGTTCTCGCTGATGCGGTGCTTGCGGTGGTGCTTGCGGGCACGGATTTTGTCGACAATCCACACGATTGCCGTGACAATGTTGATGATAATTAAGTAACCGTATAATAGGTATAGCGGATTAAAGTCGTTCATCGTTATCTTCTTTATTGTATTGCCTTCTTTTTAACGTAGTTTATTGCGTCTTCATTGTGTCGAGTCGAGAAAAAACCTTCAGCGGCGCAGCCGCTTCATCTCAACTCTCGTCACTCGTCTCTCGTCTCTCAACTCTCAAAACCTTGTGCAAGGTGAGCGCAAACCGAGCTTGCTCGAGTTTGCCGAACCGCCGCCAAGGTTCAACGAAGTTACTCTCGTCTCTCAACTCTCAACTCTCGTCTCTCGTCTCTCGTCTCTCGTCTCTCGTCCCTCCTATCAGTCAAACAGTGATAGCACGCGCTGGGGGACGCGGCGGCGGGCACGGCTCAGGTAGTCGCCGTTGGTGTCGATGCCGATGGAGCGGCGACCCAGTTCGTGGGCGACCTTGCAGGTGGTGCCGGTGCCGCAGTAGGGGTCGACGACGAGGCCCTGGGCGGGCGTGGTGGCGTCGATAAGGATGCGGCACAGCGCTTCGGGGGTGACTTGGTAGCCGGGGATGTCGCAGCGGTCGGCGGGCAGCGTCCACACGTCGGTGGGCACGGGGTACTCGTCGTTGATGACGAAGTGGTAGCCGTGCTCGTTGAGGGCTTGCGTGAGGGGGTCGTCGCCCACGAGGGGCTCTTGCGACTCGCGCAGGTGCAGGCGGAAGTCGATGATGGTGCCGTCGGCGACCTGCGCCATGATGACGTTGAGTTGGTTCAGCGCCTCGGTCTTTTGCTCGTCGGTGAGGACGGTGCTGCGCTTGATGCGGGTGGTGTAGATGCGGCCGTTGACGCCGCTGCGGGTCGAGCCGGCGGGGCGTTTTGAGGTGGCGAGGCCGTAGGCTTGACGCAGGGCAGCCATGTCGAGGGCGAAATCACCCGATTTCACGAGGTGGAACAGATGGTCGTGGGTGTCGCGGGCGCGGCGGGCGCTGTCGTCGTCGGGGTCGCTGCCGGGACGCATCCACGCGATGTCGTTGCGCAGCAGCCATCCCTGTTGGGCGGTCATTGCGGCAACGAGTTGCTGCGGCAGGGCGAGCATGTTGCCATCGGCATCGCGGCCATCGCCCATCTGGAGCCACAGCGAACCGGTGGGCTTGAGCACGCGGTGCGCCTCAGCCATCACGGCAAGCAGTTGGTCGACAAACTGCGCGGGTGTGGTGGCGGTGATGCCCTCGCGACCGCTATGCCGGTTGCGCCAGTAGGGGGCGGTGGTGATGATGCAGTCGACGGTGTCGCTGGCGATGCGTTGCAAGCCGTGCAGCGCGTCATCCTTGATGAGCAGCGGCATCATCTGGTTGCCCATCGACGCCGGCAGGTCGCGGTCGACGGTCACCGCGGGGGCTGCGGCAGAGGCTGCAGGAGCCGGAGCGGGCTCGGCAGGCGGTGTCGTTGCCACGGGAGCGGGACTGGCGGGGGCAGCAGCCGCGGGCGTCAATCCCAGCTGCTCGCACAGCAACGCTGTGGCGCGGTCAGCCTCACGGTCGCTGGCGATGCGCCGGTAAGCATCCTCGGCGAGCCACTCAGCCACCAACTGCGCCGGGTCCACATCGAAGGCATGCGCCAACTTCACGACCTGTTCCCTTTTCGGGCGTCGTTCGCCATGTTCAAAACGGCAATACATCGGCACATCCACGCCAATCTGCTGTGCCAATTTGCGCTGCAACTTCCCTTGCTCGCGCCGTAACTGTCTAATTCGTTCACTAAACAACATAAGCGTCAATTTTACGGGCCCCAGACGACCCATCCATAAAAAATTTGTCAAAAATAGCAATTTTCCCCCACTCCACCAAACCTTTCCCCATTTTTTTTATTCCTGCCTCACGCAGACCACGCTGACTACGCTGACAATAATTTTTTCCTCCCCTCGCTGATTTATGGCCTCGCGCGGACCAGCGTGGAATACGCGGACTTAACGCGGGGATAAGGTTTTTACTTCGATGGTGAAAAAAAAATTAAAAAAAGGTCTGCGGAGTCTGCGTAGTCTGCGTGAGGTTTTGTATCTTTGCGGGATGGGAAGGTTATTTTCCCTGTGAACCATTTAACGTCCATCATTATGAGCAAACTTTCAAAACTTTACCAGATGCTGGACCTCTCCGAGTCCTTGAAGCAGGATCTCACCGAGGCTCAAAAGACAAACATCAACGATATACGACAGCAAATCAATGAGTTAGAGGAGGAAATTATCAAGAAGGAGATTCTTCCCATTGTGCAGAAAAACATTGAGCCGGCACTCAAACAGGTGCGCCGTGACTTGGTCATGGTGGTCGAGTATTCGCCCGACAAACCGTTGACGCTGAAACTGAGCCGCAAAATCAAACTGGCAGAGAAACTCGAGGGCAAAATCATCGAGCCCGACCCGCAAGTGGAACACCGCACCCAGCGCAAGACGCAGTCGCACACCGTGGTGAACCCGCGCACCCGTCTGCGCATCACCCTCGCCGACGGCCGCATCATCGAGGAACGCAACGCCGCCGCCACCCTCGTCGAGTTCGTAAAACACGC
>Ga0181612_170871_pt1 | contig 11506 bp, 9 predicted proteins | sample HoacroProtozoa21_FD_119630 | JGI IMG/M metagenome (GOLD analysis project Ga0181612, IMG submission 119630) | Hoatzin crop microbial communities from Cojedes, Venezuel. Combined Assembly of Gp0051906, Gp0051904, Gp0051908
AAAAAATTTTGAGATTATGCAGGAAATCCGCTGAAAAAATTTTGAGATTATGCAGGAAAATCGTTATTTTGCGGCAGCATAAAGCATTTTTTGAGCATGACGCTGTTTAAGAGAAAAATTTATGAAAAAATGAAGGAGTGGAAATCCACATCAAATGGAGATTCCGCTCTCCTCATAAGAGGAGCCCGAAGGGTGGGCAAATCGACTATAACGGAAGAATTTGCGAAAAAAGAATACGACTCACATATAGTTGTAGATTTCGCAAACGCCCCCAAAGCATTATGGGATGCAGTTGACAACATCTCCGACCTCAATGATTTCTACATGAGGCTGCAATACATCTATGGAGTACGTCTGAAAGAACGCCGTTCCGCAATAATATTCGACGAAATACAGAAAGCACCTCTTGTCAGGCAAGCCATAAAATATATGGTCAAAGACCACAGATATGACATATTGGAAACAGGTTCCTTACTCTCCATAAAGAAAAATGTCGGTAATATCGTCATACCGAGCGAAGAAATGCGGATCGACATGTTTCCCATGGATTATGAAGAGTTCAAATGGGCATTGGGAGACACGGTGACAATACCCTTATTAAGGGAGTCTTTTGAGAATAAACGGTCATTAGGAGATTCCATAAACCGCAAACTTCTAAGGGACTTTAGTTTATATATGCTCATAGGTGGCATGCCACAAGCCGTAGACACATACCTTAAAACAAATAATCTTTCTAAAGTAGACTTAAAGAAGAGGAAAATCATCGACCTTTATTCTTCGGACTTCAGAAAAATCGATCCTTCCGGAGCAGCAACAGCAATATACAGAGCCATTCCTTCTGAGCTCACAAAAAATGCATCACGGTTCCAGATTTCCAACATAATCGGAAGAGGATACGAAAAAGACAAAGTTCTAAACGTGCTGCAAGACATGGAAGATAGTATGAGTGTGAATTTCGCATATCACGCCAATGATCCTTCCGCCGGTCTGGCTCTTAATAAAGACATCCGGAGATTCAAAATGTTCACAAACGACACCGGTCTTTTCATAACACTGGCATTTTGGGAAAATTCGGCAACTGAAAACATAATCTACCGGAAGTTACTCAGCGACAAACTCAGTACGAACTTAGGGTATGTCTATGAAAATATGGTCGCACAAATGCTGAAAGCCGCCGGACACGAATTGTTCTACTACACATTCCCCACAAAAAGCGGCAAGCATAACTATGAGATCGATTTCCTTCTCTCAAAAGAAGGCAAATTGTCTCCCCTTGAGGTAAAATCTTCCGGATACAACACCCACGCATCCCTTGATGCCTTTTGTGAGAAATACTCCTCCAGGATCCGCAACAGGTACCTGATTTACAGTAAAGACCTACGGAAAGAAGGGCAAATCATTCTGCTGCCCATTTATATGTGCCCATTCCTTTAAAATACCCCTACGGATTTTTCCCGAACCCCGATAATCGTTATCTTTGTCCTCCTCAAAACGGAAAAAATATGAGAGACCTTTACCTGACGAATACGCTTTCACGCAAAAAAGAACTTTTCACTCCAGTCAATCCCGGCATGGTCGGAATGTATGTGTGCGGTCCTACCGTTTACGGACAGGCGCACCTCGGACACGCCAGGCCGGCTGTCACATATGATGTCCTGCAAAAACTCCTGCGTCATCTGGGATACAAAGTAAGGTATGTGCGCAACATAACGGACGTAGGCCACCTTGAGCACGACAGTGACGAGGGTGAGGACAAGATTGCTAAGAAAGCCCGTCTGGAACAGCTCGAACCGATGGAAGTGGTCCAGACCTACACCCTGCTCTACCATGACGCGATGAGGCTCCTTAACTCCGCTCCCCCTTCGATAGAACCCAGGGCGTCAGGCCACATCATAGAGCAGATAGAGACGGTAAAGAAGCTTCTCGAAGCAGGATACGCCTACGAAAGCAACGGTTCCATATATTTCGATGTGCAGAAATACAACCAGAAACACCACTACGGGGTGCTTTCGGGAAGGAACCTTGACGACACTATGGAAGGGACCCGCTCCCTGGACGGACAAAGCGACAAGAGGGCCCCGTATGATTTCGCACTATGGAAAAAGGCCGAACCCCAGCACATAATGAAATGGCCGTCCCCTTGGGGGGAAGGATTCCCCGGATGGCATCTGGAATGCTCCGTAATGGGAGAAAAGTACCTTGGAAGGGAATTTGACATACACGGAGGCGGAATGGACCTCCTGTTCCCCCACCACGAATGCGAGATAGCCCAGAACGTAGCCTCAAGGGGCACCCAAGGCGTACACTATTGGGTGCACAACAACATGATAACCATCAACGGCCAAAAGATGGGCAAATCGCTCGGGAATTTCATAACGCTTCCCGAACTGTTCAGCGGGAAACATCCCAAACTGGAACAGGCCTACTCTCCGATGACGGTCCGTTTCTTCATACTCCAGGCCCACTACCGCGGGACCCTCGACTTTTCCAACGAAGCCCTCCAAGCAGCAGAAAAAGCCCTTAAGCGTCTGATGCAGGCATACAAGGACCTCTGCACAATGGCAGGCAGGAAACCGCTCGACCTCCCCTACGGGGAATATGTGGAAGCAGTCGCTCCCGACGCTTGCCCCGAAGGTGCATCCGAAGAGGTTAAGAAAGTGTTCGACGGAGTATACACCGCCCTTTGCGACGACTTGAACACCCCCATAGCACTAGCCCACCTTTTCGATGCCGTAAGGATGATAAATTCTTCCAAAGAAGGCAAGGGCACCCTCAGCGACAAGGATAAGGCGATCCTGGCCGACCTTTTCGACAACGTCGTCGTAGGAGTCATGGGACTCAAGGACGAAAGTGCAGCAGCGGACTCTTCCCAGAAAGTCATTGACGGACTTATGGGCATGGTACTGGAGGAAAGGGCTCAGGCCAAAGCCGCAAAGGATTGGGCAAAGAGCGACCAAATACGCGACCGTCTCAAAGAAATCGGCATAACGGTAAAGGACACCAAAAACGGAGCGGAATGGACACTGGAATAAAGTTCGTATCGTGGAACGTCAACGGTCTCAGGGCATGTGTAGGCAAGGGATTCGAAGAAGTTTTCCGCTCTTTTGACGCCGACTACGTCTGCCTTCAGGAGACAAAGATGCAAGAAGGGCAGCTCGACCTCGAATTCGAAGGTTACGAGTCGTATTGGAACTATGCCGAGAAGAAAGGGTATTCGGGTACTGCAATCTTCACGCGCCGCCACCCCTTGGGCGTAACTTACGGCATGGGAATCCCGGAGCACGACACGGAAGGAAGGGTGATAACCCTTGAGGATGAGAAGTTCTACCTGGTATGCGTATATGTCCCCAATTCCCAAGACGGGTTGAGAAGGCTGGATTACAGGATGAAATGGGAAGATGATTTCAGGGCGTACCTGAAAGGCCTTGAGAAGAAAAAGCCTGTCGTAGTTTGCGGAGACCTTAACGTGGCACACAAGGAAATCGACATAAAGAACCCTACTGCCAACCGCAGGAACGCAGGATTCACGGATGAAGAGAGGGAAAAGATGACGAATCTGCTCAGCAGCGGATTCACGGACACTTGGAGATTCCTCAATCCCGATGCGGTTAAGTATTCCTGGTGGTCATACAGGTTCCGCGCAAGGGAAAAGAACGCCGGGTGGCGCATAGACTATTTCCTGGTTTCCGACGCTCTGAAAGACAACATCAAGGCCGCCGAGATAAGGAACGACATTTTCGGGTCGGACCATTGCCCTGTCGAACTCACCCTAGATCTGTAGCACTTCCGATTTCACCGTTTCCCCTCTTACGCAGGGATTGCCTTATCCAAGACACTCCACCTGCGACTATCTGCATTATTATCTGGGACTCATGTGAAAGGGTCGCGAATATCACACCCAGCTCCGTAGGGATCCCGTACATGGAAGAAAGAGCCAAGCTGACCACATAATGGAATGCCCCGAACCCTCCCGGAACGGGAACTACCGAACTTATGGCTCCGGCGACCATCAAAAACAGCGCATCATAGATATCCAGTGAAGATATCTTTTCCAAGGAATAAGCCATCTGGGCGGAGACTCCCGTAGGATCCATATCCTGGAAAGCCCACACTATGCAACACGACATGAGCCAGTAGCATCCCCACACGGCAAGGGTGTAGAGTATGAATTTCCACCAGGTCCTCATCCTCATGCAGCTGGACACCCCCTGCCAAACGCCCCCGACGGCCTTCCATATCCTCGCAAGGAGAGAAGATCGGTCCTGGAATTTCCAAGTCAGGAACACCAGGATGGCAACCACTCCCACGGCGACCAGAAGGAGGTAAGGTATTGAAATGGTGGCACCCTTGAAAAGGTTCGCAAAGAAAGAACCGAAGCGCTCTACCATGAGGAAAGACACTATGAACACGCACAGAACCAGGCACACCATGTCCCAAAGCCTGTCCACTATGGCAGTGCCGAGTACCTTGTCCACACCCGCCTTACGGTGTCCCTCACCATCAAGTGAAGAGTTCAGCGTTATGTAGCCGCACCTTATGAACTCCCCAATCCTTGGAAGCACTATATTCACAAGGGAACCTATCGCATTGGCGTCATAGGTGTTAAGGCGGGTAGTTTCCGGATCCACGGGAAGCAGCAATTCCCTCCACCTGAGGCCCCTGAAATATATGGCGGCAAGTCCGACTGCCATAGAAACGGCGACCCATGTCCAATTCGTCGAACCCAGACACGACCAGAACTCCTTCCAATCGACACCCCTGAATGAGAAAAACAGGAGCGTCACCGCAAGGGCCAGTGAAAGGCCACCCTTCAGGATATTTTTGAGTTTCTGGGTCATGACAAGTCGCTAATTTAGCTAAAATGGCGGTTTTTCCTCCGATAATTGATAAATTTGTATCTTTATAAACAACAATTGTTCCTTTTATGAAATCAATCTTGGCTATAGGCAACGCCTTGACCGACATCCTGGCAGTCCTTCCCGACGATTCACTCCTCAAAGAATACCATCTCCCATTGGGCAGCATGCAGCATGTCGACATGGAAACCGGCGACAAAATATGGGCCGCCCTGAAGAAGGTAGGGGTTAAGTATGTTCCGGGCGGAAGTGCCGCGAACACCATAACCTGCACATCCATTTTCGGGATGCCCTCGGGGTTCATCGGGAAAATAGGCAACGACGACATCGGCCACCTCTTCAAGAGTACGATGGAGCAATACGGGGTCAAGACAAAGATGCTCTACGGCACAAAATCCTCCGGAAGGTGCATGGCGTTCATAACGGGAGCAAATGCCGAAAGGACCTTCGCCAACTATATGGGAGCCACCCTGGAAATGGGTGTCGAAGACCTTAAGGAAGATTATTTCAAGGGATACGACTACTTCCATATCGAAGGTTACCTTGTACAGAACCAGGACCTCATCCTGAAGTGCGCACAAATGGCAAAGGATGCAGGTTGCATAATTTCCATCGACATGGCATCCTACAATGTGGTGGAATCCAACGACGCTTTCCTCCATAACCTAGTCGACAATTATGTGGACATAGTGTTCGCCAACGAAACGGAGGCCAAGGCTTTCACAAAGATGGAACCCAGGGACGCACTCGATGAGATAGCCAAGTCTTGCGACATCGCGGTAGTCAAGGTCGGTAAGGACGGATCCATGGTGAAGAAGGGGGACGAGTATCACTTCATAGAGGCTTGGCCCGCAAAAACCATAGACGCCACCGGAGCCGGTGACACCTATGCCGCAGGATTCATATACGCACACTCGCTGGGCATGCCGCTGAAGGTCTGCGGAGAAGTCGGCTCGATAATTGCCGCAAAGGTCGTCGAAGTGGTAGGCACAAAGATTGACGTTCCCAGGTGGAAAGCCGCAAAGGACGAAATCCGTGCCCTTATCGCTGCGAACTCAAAAGCGTAGGAAGACATGCTCAGGCTCATAAAAAGGAAGAAGAGGGAAAAGCTGATGGCCACCCTTCCCCCCGAACAGGAATCATCCATAATACCCCTTTCTCAAATAAAGACGGCGATGGTGCTCTCCGAAGTGCCCGCACCCGACCTTGAGGAAGTGGCGGAACGTTTCTTCGGCAAATGGGGAATCTCATGGGAACTCATCCCCTTAAGGAACAGTGACGTTTCCTGGTGGGGAAAACCCTCCCAGAAAATCATGGACAAGGTCAGCCAGTCCAATCCCGACCTATTCATATCACTCACGGCAGGAACACATTTTCCCGGAACGGTCCTCGCCAGACTCTCCAGCGCCCGTTTCAAAATGGGACGCCAAAGGATAAACGGGAAAGTGTTCGACATGATAGTGTCCGACCCACCGGACAGGAACATATCGGCGGCAGAAAGTTTCAAGGCTATGGCGACTTGCCTTGAAAAGATTCTGTAAACAAAGGTTAATTCAAAAAACAAATGGAACTTAAAAAAGACCTTACAACTGCGTTAAAGGGCTTTGCGATGGGAGCGGCAAACGTCATCCCAGGCGTGTCCGGTGGAACTATCGCCCTTTTGACCGGGATCTTCACCCGGATCATCGACTCTCTTAATTCTATCATGGAAGTCTCCACTTGGAAAATGCTCTTCAAAGGGGACTTCAAAGGATTCTGGAAAAAGATTGACGGGGAATTCCTCGTGGCATTGGCGGTAGGGGTGCTTGTCAGCATCTTCTCCCTTGCCAAACTGATGAAATACGTGTTGGAATACCATCCGGTACAGACCTGGGCGTTCTTCTTCGGAATGATAGCCGCTTCGGCGGTTTTCATGCTCATCGACGTGAAAGGGTGGAAACTCAAGGATGCGGTATGGGCCGTCTTGGGCATTGTGCTCGGAGTCGTAATCTGCACCCTGTCCCCAACCAGCACCACTGACGACCTCTGGTTCATATTCGTTTGCGGAGCCATAGCGATATGCACCATGATCCTCCCGGGAATTTCCGGAAGCTTCATCCTTCTGCTGCTCGGGAAATACGAATACATAATGACCGCCATCAGCGAACTCAACTGGCCCGTGCTGATAGTCTTCGCCATCGGTTGCGCCATAGGCATACTCGCCTTCTCAAAATTCCTCCATTGGCTTTTGGGAAAATATGAAAGGGAAACCATGCTTGTGCTGGTAGGCTTTGTGATAGGTTCCCTCATAAAGGTATGGCCTTGGAACGATGCGGAAGCCATGAAGGCAGGTAACATCCTCACCGGGGACGCTCCCACCGAAATGCACATAACGGCTGCAATAATATGGGCCGTAGCAGGAGTGATCCTTGTTTGGCTGCTTGAGTTCCTGGGAAACAAGAAGAAAACACCTCAAACACCCACCGAATAATGCTACGCAAACTGACTTCCTGCGCCATCGCGGCAATACTTTGCTGCATGGGTTCGCAAGCACAGACACGTTCACAGGCCTGGTGCCCCGACAACGGGGACGGCACCTACACCAATCCCGTACTCTTCGCAGACTACAGCGATCCGGACGTCTGTGCGGTGGGGGAAGACTACTACCTTACGGCAAGTTCCTTCAACTGTGTTCCCGGACTTCCGATACTCCATTCCAAGGACCTCGTGAACTGGGAGATCATAGGACACGCGCTCAAAGAGTTGACACCCAAGGAAGACTTCGCACTCCCCTCCCACGGAAATGCCGTTTGGGCCCCTTGCATAAGGCATCACGGCGGTGAGTTCTACATCTATTGGGGAGATCCCGACAGGGGTATCTACATGGTGAAGACCACAGGCGGCAATCCCGCAGGAAATTGGGACAAGCCCGTACTCGTTGTGGAAGGCAAGGGCATGATCGACCCCACTCCCCTTTGGGACGATGACGGAAGGTGCTACCTTTTCAACGCCTGGGCGGGAAGCAGGGCAGGATTCAATTCGGTGCTGACGGGAAGGGAATTGTCTTCAGACGGAACCCGTGCCATATCATCATCGGTAATAGTTTTCGACGGATGGGACGGCAACAAGACTTGCGAAGGTCCCAAAGCCTATAAGAAAGACGGTTGGTATTGGCTGATGTTCCCGGCAGGTGGAGTAAAGACCGGTTGGCAGGTTGCAGCTCGCTGCAAGACCCCCTTAGGAGCCTATGAGGCAAGGACCGTAATGGCCCAAGGAAGCACAAGCATCAACGGTCCCCACCAGGGCGGATGGGTCCACACACCCCAGGGGGAAGACTGGTTCCTGCATTTCAACGACCGTTACGAATACGGAAGGGTCGTATACCTCCAACCCATGCAGTGGAAGGACGGATGGCCTGTCATTGGAGTGGACAAGAACGGGAAAGGTTGCGGAGAGCCTGTAGTGACTTACCGTAAACCCAAAAGCACATCTTCTTCCGTTTTCAATCCTTCAGACAGTGACGAGTTCAACGGGAAACTGGGACTGCAATGGCAATGGCAGGCGAATTACAATGAGCTTTTCGGATCCCTGACCCCGAACGGACATATGCGCCTCTACACATGGCAGGAGCCCGAGAACAACCTTTGGATGGCACCGAACCTTCTGCTTCAGAAGACTCCGGCGGAGAATTTCAGGGTTACGGCAAAGGTGAGGATCGCAGGAAGAGAAGAAGGCCAATATGCGGGACTCATAATGATGGGTATGGACTACGGAGCCATAGTCGCCAAGTGGGACGGAGAGAAATTCCACATCCAGAGGCTTGAATGCAAGAAGGCCGACAAGGGTGGAGAAGAGTCTGTCACCGAAATAGCCACATTGAACCCTACCGACAAGGATAAGGACGACTACTCCCCCGCCACGTTCCTTGACATCTACTTCAGGATGAACGTAAAAGAAGGGAATTGCATATTCTCATACAGCACTGACGGGAAAAGGTTCCATGAGGCCGGAGACAGCTTCAGGATGAAAGAAGGGAAATGGATAGGAGCCAAAATGGGACTCTTCGCAGAGAGTGAGAATCACAAATCCTTGCGCGGATGGATGGACACCGATTGGTTCCGTGTCGACAAGTGATTTTTTTAGCGGAAACAGATTTATTTGCTAAATTTGCAGTCCGAAATGACGGACGGTTCCGTAGCTCAGCTGGATAGAGCAACAGCCTTCTAAGCTGTGGGTCTTGGGTTCGAATCCCAACGGAATCACCTTAATCCCCAACTGATACGCTTCAGCTGGGGATTTTTGATTTTCGTTTCCCGCATATTCCCCACATTCTCAAATTCTAGATTTTTTTGTAGAGAGAATCCATTGATAAAGGGTTTGTGTCACTCCAAGTCTCCGATAGCAATCAGAAGAAGCATTCCAACAACAAATGCCTCCTGTCTAATAGATTTGAGACAACTCCTGATACAGATCTATTAAAGTAAGAACTAATGAAATCTCACGTTCATAATACCCATGTGAGATTGCTCTTGAGTTGGAGGCTCATTCTATTTGGAAATAATTATTTTCTCGTTAAATTTGTACTTCATTACACTTAAAATATCTATATCCCAGTGACTACACTATATACAAGCGTACGCCCTGCCACCCTTTCGGGGGGGGGTATCTGGTTGTGTATTAGATAGTTACAAAACAATAGATTGGACTACCAATCGAATTTCGCGTCATCGCAGGTCCTTTTTCCGTGGACTCCTGCGGTGTCTTTTTTGTGCCGTCACTTGTACGGCCACAGGATAATCCCTATAGCATGACTTACCGTTCAATACATTAATATTTAATCTTTTCAATTTAATCAAAACAGATTTATGGACACTAAAAGAAATTACATTTCTCCCGAGTGTGAGGAGATCGAACTGAAGGGCGAGCAGATTCTCGCCGGATCAGACGGACATGAAAAGTTAAATCCCGTAGACGGAGGACAGGGAGGTCTTGGTTGATAGGCCACTCAAGAAGGTTTGAAAAATGGAAAAAGTTTTTCACATTAGCATCATGGCCGCAGCGGCTATGATGCTTTTCTCCTGCGCTAAAGAGAACGGAACCGTCACCCCTTCTTCTGAAGACGGTTTCACCTATACTTTCAAGATCGCCACAGATGGCACCAAGGCAACCCTCAATGACGATGCTACCGCCTACAAGTGGGAAGATGATGATGCGATCAACGTCTATTCTTCTTCAAGCGTCAAAGGTTCCGTAACCTCTGCGGGTGTAGCTACCGCTACTTTCAGCACTGCTCTTTCTGCAGGAGACAAGGTTTATGCGACTTACCCTTATTCTGAGAGCAATACCTCTACCGACGCGGTAACATTCAGCATTCCTACCGAGCAGGATGGATCTACCATCAAGGACGCCATGCCTATGTACTCTGATGCTCTTGAGGTGGATGCTGGTACTGATGTGTCCGGCACCTTCCAGATGCATAATCTCGGAGCCGTGCTGAAATTCAAGGTTTATGGCGCTTCTCACGCTGAGGAGACCGTCACTTCCATCACATACACAGCAGATGGTATTGCTGGTAATTTCACAGCTACAAATATCACTTCCTCACCTGCTCTTACAGGTGGTGACGCAAATGCCGTTAAGGCTACTGCTTCAAATGTGGCTGTAGGTGCGGATTCCGATGGCGCTGGTGTTGTCTATATGGTTGTGGCTCCTGCTGCGGCAAGTACGACTGGAACTATCGCCGTTGAGACAAGTGCCGCCACTTATACGGCGACTCTACCTTCAGCCCTTTCTCTTGCGGCAAACGACCTCGTCACCGTTCCTCTGAATCTTGATAATTCTGCATTTACAACGGAGGGTGGCAGCACAGAAGAATACTTTGAATTTGTAGATAATAATGTCGGAAAAGTTTTCTGGGAGTATACTAAAGATAATTCCAACCCATTCCAGGAGTATATGAAAACCGATGTGGATGCAGATGGTAATATTACAAAGTATTACATGACAAAATCCTTTGCTGCAAGTGCTAATTTGAATGACTATACCCAGACAATAGATGACAAAAGTTATCCGCTTTTCTATAGCAGGACTGAGATAACCACATTCGATGAATTCCAGTATTTTACAGAAACTACAACGTTAGACAAAAAATTCTTCAGAGGTTGTAGCGCTTTGGTATCCGTAACACTTCCTGAAGGAGTTAAGGAAATAGGACAGCGCGCATTCTGGGGCTGCGCTTCCCTTAAATCTGTCAATAATATGGACAACGTTAATAGTTTGGGTGCACAGGCATTCTGGGAATGCACTTCCCTTGAATCCATGACAATTCCAAGTAAAGTTACTAAAATTCTATCAGCCACATTCTATGTGTGTAGTTCCCTTTCATCTATAGAAATTCCGGAAGGAGTTACTTCAATTGGTGGGAGTGCATTCTATGACTGCCAAAAACTCACATCCATAACAATTCCGAAAAGTGTTACTACGATAGATCGTAATGCGTTCCATAACTGCAATGGTCTTACAACTATAACAATTCCATCGGGAGTTACGAGTTTAGGGGACCGAGTATTTAAAGCATGTACTAGTCTTACTACAGTGTATTGCTATCCTACAACGCCCCCTTCAGCGGGTGAGGAGCTATTTGTGGACTGTTCTGCCTTAAATGCAATCTA
>Ga0181612_121602_pt1 | contig 11504 bp, 3 predicted proteins | sample HoacroProtozoa21_FD_119630 | JGI IMG/M metagenome (GOLD analysis project Ga0181612, IMG submission 119630) | Hoatzin crop microbial communities from Cojedes, Venezuel. Combined Assembly of Gp0051906, Gp0051904, Gp0051908
CTCACAACTACATAATATTATTTAATGCTTTTTTAATATTCCTCCAATGAGTATAATACGGCTTCAGGATCCCTGTGTTCCTGGGCTCCATCTAAAGCAGAGCCATTACGCATTATATATATGAAAACCTGAATCTCTTTGCAATGAAAAAGCTGCACTTGATCTTTGAGTGATGACTAAAATCTCATAATTACTTGGGCAAATGAGCCATGAAACACTGTCAACTGTCCTCTGTCCAAATCATAGTGCCATGGAATACTTTACTGCACTACAAGGATTTAAACATTACATCAGGATTTACTTTACTCAATATTACTAATTGAGAGAACCTCCAATAGATGCTGAATAATTGACAATCTTACATGCATATTTTGAGATGGAGATCCTCATGACAGTAAAAATAAAATCTAAAAAAATCAGACATAGGTACAAGATTTTCCAGTTGCAATAATGGTAGATTATTTTATAAATGCCTAAATCGCCATTGTACAGAAGGTCATGGATTTCTAAAAAAAAATATTAGCAACACTAAGAGATTTCTATATGAAAAGAGAAGGACTGAAAATACCTAGTTTACAGAGGGAAAATAAGAGAGTGACAGGGTATTACCTACAGGAGTTTAAAACTTTGTAATTAAACGTCAATAATTCTGAGTTCTCAGATTACACAACTGTTGTCACATACTGAATTAAAACATGAAGTCAATCAGGGTGTCAGGTAAATCAGATTCACTAATTAATTGGCTAATTCATTCAGTCAGCAATGAATTCAGTACATCAATGAGTTATTTCAATGATTATCATTATTATAGCAATTCTAACATGCAAGGTTCTGTCTTTACCTACAAGACATCAATATTCTGAAGAATTTAGTCTGGTCAAAGTATTCAAGAGTTTTTGTCAGTTCAAGAAAACCTGTTGCAGCTAATTATAAAATTGTCTTTTATAAGAGAATTAACTTTCTAGTTCTCAGATGAGTGGGTTCTTTGTATTCTGAAATGCGAAGACCCCTAATCCCATCTCATTATCAACATAAATCTCTGACTTTAATAAAGATGCTGCTAAATCCATGGCTTTAAAAACATCTGATAGCATTAAGTATCACAGATTAGCTGCAGACCAAGAACAAAGGTTTGTATCTGTTTCCCTCACCTTTGATCAGCTTTTATGAGCTAACCTTTAATATCATTGAGTATCACCTCATTATTATATTGACAGAGGGATAAATGAGGATCAGTTTGTCTTTTCTTTTCAACCTCAAGAACATGCCCTGTGTCAAAAAAACTTTTATATGAGTTTTCTTCAGAACTCCTTGTAACAGTAGGATCTGACTTTCAGAAATAGGTTTCAGGACAGTTGAGAGTGTTAGCATAACAGACCTGTCTTGGGAAAGTCTTCAAACCTCACAGACCTGAATGATTAAAAGGAAAAAAGTCTGATTCAGCAGAAATTCAGAAGAAAAGTATTTTGAGTCAAGAAAGTGAAAACCAATGATGTTTTGAACTCACTCTCGAAGTACAGAAGCATTGCTAGACACTAACCTGCTACCAATCTACATGGAAGACAGACTCCTGATTCTGGTTATTATTCACTCTGAACTATTTCATTAATAATTCAGCTATTCTCTACATTTCAGAAAGAACCCCCCCCAAGATTATGAAACAGCAATATTTTTGCCTCGTATTTAAAAATACAGTGTAAATATAGAATTTTACATATAAATATGAAAATATTTTCATTTAATATTTCCAATCAAAATATATAAAACGCATGATCTTAGGTTTGCAAAGCCCTGTTACAGTGGGTTTTCACTGGAGCACCTCATGATGACTGGGCATCTCTTTAAATGAGCTTGTGTTACCATTAAAAGATAATATGATAATTTGTGATTTCAGAATAATGTAAATTAGATTACAGAATAACCTGCTGTAAAATAGGGCATGAAATGAACTATGGAGAAACATGTTTTAAACCTTTTTAGCATTTTTATTGGATTAGCTCAGTCAAACAGTGATACAAGTGCTCAAGAACAAAGAGAAATTCACACCCATACCACAAGCAGAGATCGTCAGGTACCCAAGACGGACATTTAATTTATAGTGCAGTTTTGAAATATAAATTAAATTTTTTGATGAAGCAGTTGAATGTTTTTAGGACAGACAGGGACCTTGCTAAAGCCTGAGTTTTCGAGTATCTACCTGGGTAGGGTTCAGTCTCCCATAGAAATAAGGGACACTTAATATCAACCCTGTGTTTCATGTTTCTAAACTAGGGTGTGGCTACCTCTTGGGATATGGTTCAGTCTTGTGCCATATTTTCTTCTTTAGTAACTGAAATCCAAAAATTAGACCACTGAAAGTCTGAGAATCTCTCTAAGTGTGTAGACTGGAAAAGAAACCCATCCAACCTTTAACAAAAGTTTTAAGTTTGGTTTTATTTTTTAAACAGCATCCTTGCTATAGCAAGCAAGGATGGAGGAGAATGACAAGATTTTTTGTGTTCAGGCTAGCTCCTGTTTCTAGGGATATAAGAGTATTAACGTGCAATGAGGTTCATTGGTCAGCTGAAAACTGCGATTTTTTTTCTTGGAAAAAACTTTAAAATTTAACTGAATGACAGACATACAGATAGGTCTAATGTGACATGAAACTACTGTAATAAACTTTCAGAAACAGGAACCTTCTAGGGCAGTAAATAACTTCTTAGGGTGAAAGTATTTGTCCTGATATGATTCAGAATGTGTCAGCAGGACACGAGCTTCAAAACAGTTAGTTAACTTATGCCAAACAGGTTATCTCCTGCTTACACTTCTATGCTTCATTGGTGTGCTGGATAGAAATATTCCTTTAATACATGAAATATAGCAGCAGAGTCGAAAGAAGTCCACCATTGTGGTACTTTTTTTAATTCTCAAACACTCTTATTTAATAGGTTTGTGGCTTCTGAAGTATTAATATTAAAAAATTCGACAAGTATCAGTGTCCTATGAAGAAGCTAAGTCTGCAGCTATGAGTCTGCAGCATCATGAGAATTGTACCTTCCCCACCCTGATTATATTACTGTATCACACAGATTACATTGTTCAGTAGATAAACAAATATTTTAATCAGATATTTCACACAGTGTTGTCAGTTCTGCTCCATAGAACACAGCTCTTACTTCATTGTAGTTTTGTTGTTTTTATATCAAAATGCATCAAATATGCATCTGTTAAAACAGTTCTTTAATTATGGCTAATTATGATAATGACAATGATGTGCTGAAGATTTGACTTTTTTCTCTCTGATGCCACAGAACGTGTATGGCAAACATAGCTCAGTGAGTTACCGTACCTGAGAGGCACGGGGAATCGTGGAAGAGTGAACACTGGGCCACTAAATAGCAATCAGAAGACTTGTGTTTCTACATTCACTGTCCCCTCCCTGCTCCTCAGGCAGCACCACGGAGTGGTTTATGCCAGTGACTGGCCTCAAAGATGGTCTCCAAAAATTCCACCAGATTGGTTGCCAAAAATATCTACATTCAGCTCCAAGAAGGCTTTAAACTACCTTGCTCCAGAAAATCCCTTGGGGCAAAGACTAGTCACAACCAAACGCACTGCACGTTAGGCAACTGCTCTTTGAGGAAAGTGTGAAGGACGGGATTAGAGAAGTCACGCCCTAATCCTCTGCTTTCAACTATGTTTAAAAGCAAGTGACCAGTTCGAGGTAATGAATGACATTTCAAATGAAAACCTCCTGTCCTTTCTACCAAGAATGTGCTAGATATTCAGAGTGCATGCTGCTTTCTGTCAGATCTGGACCATACCAGAGTGATCCACAAACTTCTGCCTCACAGGCTTTAACCCTGTAAAAAGCCCTATGTAGAAATCACTATTTTTTTTCTTTTAGTGGAGTTCATACTGCACGAACACCTCCCACACAGCAGTATATTCTGTGGCTCTTTCCTATACCCATGCTCCTCACTGACAACAACCAAAGACAGGTCCCGTTTAAGCTTAGGAATTGCCAGAAAATGTAGTTGGTTATTGCTAGTAGAAGGCAGTAGGTGGAAGGTTTGTAGGATATCAACCTATAGGAAGGATCCTGTAGGATATATGATTGAACCTCTAGCATAAATCTACAGATATGTCAAGATCTACTTCACTCTCTCCAGTTTTTCATTTCCTTTCCCCTGAAGGCAGAACAACCTTCTAAAGAATTGTATTTTATTTTAGTAGCACTAGGATCCAATTAAGAAGACTTACACAGGCACAAGTCTGGTGTATAACAGAGAGTTTTACCATAGCACTTCTGAACAGTTTGTGGAAGTAACATCTTTAGGGCAGTGTGACTCGATGCGTCTCCTGAAGGGCACTTATCTAAACTCCAAGGCTTGCACATGCCCAGTTACAGGGCACGCTATTCCCATTACAGGATCTTTAGAATGGTCGTGTCTTATTTAACAAATAAAATTTCTTATTCTACAGGATGAGGTTTGACAATCTTTAAAATCTAAAGCTACTACTGTAGCTTTTAGTTGAAATGATTAAGTGGAAAATTGCCTTAAATGTTTCCTGGGTGAGGCAAACGAATGATAATTAAATTGATTAAATGGAAATGCAGTTGTGAGGTATTGCCTGCTTTCACGTGGAAAATTTACTTTGTAAATATATGAAGAATAAATGTTTTTGATGAGAAAAGATTGAGATATTTGTATAAAAGATTTTTACTTCAGAACAGCTTTAACAGTGATGGTGGATTACAGGGAATATAATTCTTAAATGGGTGCGCAAAATCATCAAACCAGGGGACAAACAATTTTTGCCTAACTTCTGTGAATTACATATCAAATTAAATACAAACATGCATAATGCAAGCATATGGAACTTGGCTAGTTGAAAATAACACTGAAAGACTGTTGTGTCCCCTTTTTTTCACTTACTCAGATTGAGTATTGCTCCTAGACGCTGATTTCTGTCAATAGGGTGTAAGTGCAGAGTAACTGCATGAATAACTTTGGACTTACATCGCTATTCACTGGGCATGACTGTCGTCCCTGGCACCGCCCTGAACATGTTTTGTATGCTTTATTGATCTTTGAGTAGTTAAAAGAGCTTGGAGAAAGAGTCCCCTTTTCTTTTCTAGGCATGAACAATTGTGTTGGATGAATCATACAAACATTTGCCTACCAGCAAAACAAATCCATGTGATAAAATGCTTCATAAGACACTATACTTACAAACATAAATTAACTGATAACAAAAAGGAGAAAAGCAAACTCAACTTCCCCTGTAAGAACAAGCTGGTTATTTCGTTGAAAGTTGCACTTTTTGGTTTTTTTTCCCGCCTAGTCTATGATAACCGATTGAACAACATTTTATATTAGGGCTCCTTTAGCTGAACCAAGGGCTATCAAGGAGAGAGCAGAGCTGGAACTCAGGAGTAATGAATGATCTGTCCTCACTTCTAGTATGTCTACTGCTCACATGAGCAGTTTGACAGTGTGCCAGTTCTGTGCTATTCCAGTCACCTCCTTTTCCTACAGGGATCTGTAACCTGGCCAGGTTACAAGACTTCTGTGCTGGGTGATGGAAACAAGCAGGCTATGTCAGACCTGAGAACTGTGTATTAAGCTTAAACTGACCTTAAATTTCTAGGTTTGTGAAGGCAGAACACTACTGATGATAGAAAAGCAAATGCAACTTACTCATATTCAGGGTAAATTCATAAATATGTGTCACGTTGTGCAGTTATGCTTGCATCAGAATGTAGCAGTCACTCAGTAGTGCTCATCACTCTGATAAAGCATGTAGAACGGGGAATGAGAAATACGGACTACAATCTAAACTGCAGGGGAAGTCTGGGTGAGAAAAATGCAATGTAGTTCTTATGGCTAAAGCTAGTAAGGACACTGGGGCAAATGTCATTATTCCTGCAAAAGTGTGCAATGGGATCTTCATACATGCATTATTCAGTTTTACAGTTCTAGAAGCACAGTTACCCTTGCATGTTATGCTGGGCAGTATTCTATTAGAGGTAAAAGGAGTATTTACTGAACCACTGACGCTGCTATATTATGTTTCATACACCCCAGCAGTGGCTTCAAAAATCCTCACCACAGCTCTCTACTGCTGTGGGCCAGGACATGGGTGGAGTTAAGTGGCTATGTAGTAATGCACTGCAATCAGACATAGATCTGACAAGAGGCTGGAAAATATTTTTCCAGTAATAGGACTGATTAGACATTCACAGCTAAAGCTGAAGCACTGTAGAAATGCAAATAGATTTGTTCTCTATAATGGCAGCAATTACTGCTTTGCTTCATCCTATAGCTGGATCAAAGCAGAGAGAAAAGGCCTGACATTTCTGCACACTAGAATTACTCCTTCATTATTTCCATGCTCCCAGGTTTTTATGTATACAGGACAAAGTACTCAAGAATGCACTGCAGAGTAGCCTTTTAGGGACAGAATAATGAGCTATATGGTCTAACAGCTCTTCTGTTGCTCTAATTTTTGTGCCTTCATGATCTGCTCCTTCATTTCATGACTTCAAAGATCAGAGACAGTTTATATTCCTAAACAAGCAAGACTGAAGAATATTTCTTTCTTGGGAGGGCACCAGTATAAATTAACTGATAGTACATCACTGAGCATTGCCCACTATGAACTATGGTAACTTTTGGTTGTGGTATGACTCGGCAGCTGTAGCCAAATACGTTTAACACACAAACACAGTTTTACAGAGTATCTACTTAGACTTCACTGTAAGCTATAAGTTGCAGAAATCTTTTTTTTTCCTCTTTAATCTCATATGGACAACTGATTACTCAAAATGCTTGCCAGTAGCAGTTTGTACCACAGGCTGAACCACAGTTTATGAGATACTGCTCTTAACACATTAGAGAAGTCTTTCTTCAATCCGGCCGGGCCTCCACAGATGGGAAAAATTTTTGAGACTACGCACAAAAGTGCTTCAGAAAGAAGTAAACATTCACTGGTTTAGGCTGCCTGTTGGTATAGCTCTAATTAAGTAGTAGTAATTAAGTTAGTAAGTATTTCCAGAATTTCTTAACAAAGCTTTAAAAATGAGCCTTAGGATCTCTATTTCCTTTAGTTTGGAGTTCTAGCTATGTTAACTCATATTTATACTTTTTATATTACGTTTCAGTTTTTGATATACACGCACATATGCAGCATTCTTTTTTCACGGCGACTTCTCCTGTACCATTATCACTGATCTATGTTTTGGAGCATTGAAAAGGTTAAAGCCGTTACAGAATTACTCACACGTGTCAAACACCTACTGAAGTCAACAGAGGTTTGGGCTGTACAAGGAAATAATGATGACAATGTTTTTTCTAGTAACTGAATATGTGGGAAAAACCAAACAGAATATGCAAGACAAGAGAGAAGAGCACAGCAGAGCTGTCTGCAGTTGTCTGCAGTTAAGCAGTAGCACTAGTGACAAGAGATCAGGGAATAAATCTTGATCCCACATGATAGATGAGGAAGCCTTGGGACTGGAAATGAATGTTAAACACCTGCTCAGCCACACAAAGCCACCCGGATTGTGGGGGGGAATCACTGGGGCCCACCAGCACCCACCAGCACCCCCTGTCCGCCCTAGACCTGTGCTCTGCCACCCTCTGCTGTCCAACCCTACCCCAGCAGCAGCCAGGCATTTCACCAAGGGAAAGCCTTGTTTGAAGCAAATTGTATTTTCTGGGGGACAGAACTAAAAGAGGGGGTATCATTCTCTTCCAGTAGCCTTTCCCTTCGCAAAATGTTACACGAGCTTGATTCTGGGGTGTTCCCAGCTCCCAGCACAGACCCAGAAAGGGAGCTCTAAGTACAAATTTGGTACATTTTGTTTTCCACATCTTTTTCGAACACTTCAGCTGGCTGCAGCTGGGATGTGACACAGGGTTGAAAGGACAGGCAGGATTCTGCACCAGAGCTCCTGGCCCGGAAGCCAATCTGTCGGTACCATGCAGCATCTGACTTTGACCTGGCCTAAGAAGTCACCTAGCATGGATTGTTCCCAATTTTCCTGCTCTTCCCCATCCTGTTGCAGCTTGAACCTGAAGAATATCTGAGCCTTGTTTGTCCTAGAAAGACTGCTTTTGCTTTCGCTGATTGAAAATATTTTCAATCTCAAGTTGATTTTAGTGAGTGTTAGAACTTCTAAAGGATGAAAAACAGATCTAGGAGCTCCATTTACATTCACTGAAGCTTGAATCCATTTGGTGGCATAGAAAGCAGAACTGCCTGCAACACCTTGCCAGGAGAAAAAGCACAGATGAAAGGAGGAAATGACGGCACTAAGAATTTTACATTTCCATTGCACTTTGATGTTCAGCGCTCAGTCCCCTTCCTACCCAAAGCAAGCTAACACCACCGTGTGTGACTACATGCTTTTAAGTGGCTCAGTCTGCCTCCAGGCACCCTCCTCCTAGTCCTCCCTGCTGCACTTGAAAGATCATCTGCCTCCCCAGCATCTGTTCACCAGTGATGATGATCAACGCTAAAGGAAGGGAAAGGGCATCCCAATGGCAATTTTATCAACTGGAAATCATACATGAGGCTTTCAAAATGGGCTACCAAGAGGAAATTAAGAATAGATTAGACTATAATGATCGAGCAGATCAAAGAAATGAGAGAAAGAGAGAAAAGTAGCTCAGATGTCTTTTTAGAGGCAGAAGGCCTTGCAGAAAAGAAAGCATGAAGGCACAAATACCTCGGCACAGCAACTTGGCACTGCACTATTCCACATTCCCTTGAGACAGGGGCTTATGCAGTATCACTATGGAAAGAAGAGAGCATTCCAGCATGGATATTCGCTGAATAACAGTGCAGTGTTTCCATCCCCAATATGATAAAAAAACACCACAAGATAAATAATAAGTCCTCAAATAAGATTTTAATTAAATGACATAGTTCACATTCTTTGGATTGTTCAGCTTTTAGTTTGCACTTGGATCAAGTTTTCCAGTTTTTCTTCATAATGAGGCATTAAAAATAATAGAATATGAGTTTTTTTGAACAACAAGAACATCCTCAAGTGTGGCACTTTAATGAAAATATCAAAGATAATGAGGTTTGCCAGTAAAATCAGGTTTGATAACACAGAGGTGTGGCACACCTCTGCAATGCATTGCTTAGCTTCAGCCATCTGTCCTGGCTGTTATCAAAGGTTTTTGTCCTTGTAATACAACGGGGTTAGTTGTTGCTGAAAAGAGATATTTAGGCAGAGTTTGAATAATTAATTCTTTCAAAGCAGAAGCCACCCAGAGGCCAGTACTCAATGAACAGAGGAAGAACACAGAGGAGCAATAGCTTTGAATGGTATGGCTACAGAGGCCTTGTTTACAGCCCACGACAAACTAATCTCACGGTGTGGCATTTTCTTCTCCTCAGCAGAGAAGCCCATCCTGAGGCTTTTTAATCAGGGGGAACATTATCTGAGAAGCTTTGTGGAACTGTTTGTCCTTCATAAAGCATTCGTGGGCAATTATTGGGAAATTTGTTAACCTGCTACCAGTGTGCTCTGCTGATGTGGAAGCTGCCTGCCTGGATGCTCCACAGCTTTCCCAGGTCAACCTAAGGAAAGAACAGTTTCCCTACTGAAAGAACAAGTCTGGTTTAAAGAATCTGTGACAAAAACTGGAGTCTGTCCTTACGCTGTATTGAACATCTTTACCTTTAGAACCCAATGGCTGTTTGTCTCTACCTTGCACTGAAAGCCTATGAACTGACAATTCAGCCAGAGAAAGAGGCTGAATACTCTGAAGGCATGAAGTCTGCATAGCTCATGAACCTTGGGTGAGCAGTGCCAGCTGTCCCGTTAGGCAGTGTTTTCTCGTGGCCAGACCCTGACACTCATGGACACGTATTTGAGCCCTACAGATTTTACTAACAGGCACCTGTTCTCTGGGCAAACACCAAAATCAAAGGTACCCTTCCCTCACCATAAGCTTTGATCACCAGTTGATGACGCTCTCCTTGCTGCTCTAACAGCACATTGGTTTGTTATCCTGGCTTTGTTACTCGTTACTCTTTTTCTTTTTCTTACTCAATTGCTCCACCAGTAGGGGAAAAGTCTTGCTACCTTCTTAGCTCCCAGACACAGTTAAGAGATAATAATGCTCCTTTGCCACATGCATCACACATGCTTTCAGCTAGACTGTGGTGTGAGGGACACATGAAGGAGTTGTGGATACTTGTGGCAGACCTGTTCCTAATTATATAAATTTCTTGTTTTAGTGGAGTACACGAACAGGACTGCCTACTGCCGGTTCAATAACAACTGATGCTGCTCTGTAGTAATGTTAACACATTACAGGTCAAGATGTCATTAACAGATTAATCTATTCTTTCATTTTAAAAAATTACATAAGTCATCCCTATCATATATGAGTGATATAGAACATCCACACCAATGAAGAGACAGTTTTGCAAGGAGAGGGAGAAGTTGCTTTACGTGTCTCGGCTCACTGGGAAAATATAACAAAATTTATGTGCTTACAGTTAGCATTGGATCTTAATTTTTGGCAGGTTTAATGACTACCTTCTCTTCCCATTTATTTTTAAGTGAGTTGTGTGTTCGTGAATGCGCCAGTTTGATGGTCCCAAAGACAGAGAGCATCTGTTTGCCTATAAAGGAAACATATTTACAACATTGACTCCCACAGACTGCTCCCAAAAGAGCGCTTCAGTCGCACACTTGAGGGGCTAACAAGAGGGTCACTAATGTAAAACTCCTGTCATCTTGCCAAGATTACTAATGAGGCTGCAATTTGCCAGTGAGAGGTTGCAACTGTAATGGGTTTTGCAGTCGATTCCTTTAACTAGAAGTGCACTGCAACAACTGGTTCGGGCTTCTGAGTCACTTCCAGTCCTGCAAATGTTCCCATAACTAATGTAATTTTTTTTAGTGATGTCCTTAAATCACTGTGTCATGATTCAAAGTCTGTATTTAGAAAACTAAGTGAAAACATTTGAAAGCTGATTACTGACATTCTGACATTTAGGCATACTGGACAACAACTTTAGCTAAAAGCTTCCCTCACATCCGCGACATCCCTAGTTCTCTAGTAATAGTTCATCAGAATTTTTTATTTTACTGTGTTATACAGAGTCCTTGGACAGGTCAGTGTTTGGAGAGTGATCTGTGAAGGGTGACACTTGTTTGATAACTTGTAGCATGCCCTTACAACTGGAGCTTAAAGCTGGAGAAAAGCGGAGCAGGGGGGCTCCTGCACACTTTGGAAGCTGTTCCCAGAGCACAATGAAGAGGAGAGCTGGCGCGGGCCCTTCCCGATCTGCAGTCGGAGCGCTGCCTTGCTCCAGCCATCCTGAATCTGGATGCCCCCACGCTAGGCCCACCGCCAGGATAGGTGTGCTGTGTCCCCCCTCCCCCGCCCCGAGAAGAGCTCTAAATAGAAACCAGACATTTGAAAAAAAAGTTTTGTCTGAGGTAAAATGCTTCCTTCCCTCCTTAATACGTCTCTTTAATCATCTAA
>Ga0181612_123221_pt1 | contig 11504 bp, 10 predicted proteins | sample HoacroProtozoa21_FD_119630 | JGI IMG/M metagenome (GOLD analysis project Ga0181612, IMG submission 119630) | Hoatzin crop microbial communities from Cojedes, Venezuel. Combined Assembly of Gp0051906, Gp0051904, Gp0051908
CATCAAACTGTTTTTATCACCACTCAAAAGTGGAATAAAGCTAGACATTAGAAACCTTCACTGAATCTTCACATGAAAGTCTTTAAAATTTTCAATGACTTCACAAATTCAGAAAATTTAATTTGCATTTCCGTGCGAACAGCTATGCAGGAGTACAGGTTCAAACTAATGGCTGAGTTACAGTGCCCTACTGCTCTGTCACCGACAGCATGAGAATTTTTCCTGTTGGGAGCAAAGTAAAACATGCTCCTGAAGTGCGTTCCCCTGAGGTATTCTGGAATAACTCCACACCATGGCTGGTATATTGGGTTAAACAGCCCAATTTAAACTTCTAGCACCAGTTTCTTTTTAGCTCTGTTTTTGTTGTAGAGCAGGTATAAAGATCTGTAATGCTTAGATTCACTTATAATGCTATGAAAAACTGTGAAGTATCAACATGGCAGATGAAAGTGAGTGGCCTGAGTACATATAAAAATACAGACATAAGGGTAATGAGAGCACCAACACAAGACGAATCCTACATAACCTTTTTTCAGACAATTTCACTGTATTTAAAACTGCCTTGAAATTTTATCTAAATATATGTGGACCAAAAGCACAACTGAAACCAGAACCCAAGACTACTTAAAAGGATATTTGACATGATAGCATGGTGATTAGAGACAAGAGAATTAATGCCAGCTCTGTCCACGTGCACAGATAAACATGAAAGCTGCTCAACTTCATTCCCAATAAATAATTTGCTGGATACTCTCAAGAGAGGTCGATGGAGGATAAGCTGACCTTTGTTAAAAATGTAACCATTTTCATAACACCACTTTAATCATGGGTAAAATTTTCAGAATTTGACAATCTTTTCTATTCCCCTGCTAAAAGCTCTTCTTTAAGAATGTGTAATGCTGCTTCTTACTTGCTGTTCAATAGAAACCAGTCCATAACACAATGCACTCCCTTTATGTGATGTTTAGATATGAGATTGATCTCAGAGGACACCCTGGAGTTCTGAAAGTAGGATTATTGGATTTTGTGGCTTTCTCAGATGTCAGAGATCTTTAAACAGTGTCTTGCAAAGTTCCTACATCCCAACTGTCTGTGAAGAGCTTATGAACTCATCAGAGAAGATAGTCTCCATGTTAATTAGACTTTAAGGGGGAGATGCAGCTCCCCATCCCATCAAATTAAATACAAGGATTTTCACATGCTACAAAATTATTTACTTAATCAGTAGACTTTTAAAAAGACAGGCTATTGACATGAGAGAGAATTCAGAGTTCTGAGCAACTGAAATACAAAAGGCACCATTAATGCAGTTAGCACAGATTTAGAAACTGTACCTTTCCGTTCTACCCTTACCCTGAAAATGCACTAGACACTTGTTGAACTAAAAGAAAAATACCTATTAGCACCATTAAATGGCCGTATACAGCTTTTCTTAGATACACAAGTTTGGATGGACAGGAACTGATGATATCTACCACTTCTGCCATTTCCTGTATTGAAAGCCATTAGAAACATATGCATAATTTGAATTGTTTGTTTTGAAAAAAAAAATATAAAAATGAAATAACATGGTAAGCTGCAGTGAAAACAAACCCTCTACTCCTTGAGCTGAGACAGATAGACAAAGCTATTTCCATTTTAAGGAGGATGCGAGAATTTGACGTTTTCTTACATTCCACTTAAAATCAAAAACATTTCAGAGTTGTCTGGGAAAGTGATTTACAGCGCTCTGCCAAGTTTATAATGAGCCAAGACCCTAAAAGCACTCGATGAATGTAGGCAGGCCAATACTCTGAGGGCTCCACACCTGGTACCACCCGCCACACCCAGGGCCCAAGACATCCCATTCGGGTGGTCTGCCAAGGGTTTGGTGGCTGTCAGGAGCCTGGCCAGACAGGTCCCCAGGTTGCCAGAAACTGACTTATTTAATTGCAATCATCCACAGGATATTCTTATATGGACATTTGTCAGTTTGGACTCTCTCAAGTTCCATCTTTATAGCCTTAAAACCATTCCCCTCTCTGTTTTTCTGGTGCTTCAGCACTGGTTTGCAAGGGGTCAGTTCTGGTAAAAAGCAAGAACCTGATTTCTGAGGTCAAGAATTTCAAGCTTAATGCCAGAAGTGAACGTACGGCATTTGGATTTAGGCAACTTCCTATCATTGAGGGTTAGCAATGTGAAAAGGCCTGGGACAGCTTTTGCCTTAAAAGACTTATTTTTTACTGAGCTTTATTAAGGCAGTTTTGAAGCCCTTCTTAGGGGCCTTTTTATTACTTCTACTTATAGCATACAGAGAAACATTACACAATATTCACAGCATTTGAACCTCCATTCTGGGCTTAGGCAGAGACAGAATTTGCCTTCCATAACTTACAAAGCATCTTACAATTCATTACTTAGACAAAACATTTATTTTAAGATTATCTGATTAATAACCTGAAAAAAGCATCTCATCAAAAGCTCTTTAAAAAGATGGCAAATTCATTCTTTTGTCTTCAGTGAGTTTTTAGCTGTTACAGATTCATAACTTGCACTGTTCTTTCTAATGCAAGTGTAAACAATATGCACATTCATTTATTGCCCCTCCCTGTCCAAAAGATATACAATTTCTGAGAGACAATCTTTCAAAACACAAATGTTGCTGCTGAAAAATGAAATATAATATACATAACTTAGTTATTTTACCAAAGTAATGTAAATCCTTGTTCAAAGCTATTATAATAATTTCATAGAAATAATTACCCACTGAGCTAGTAACTCTAGTTTTATGGACCACATATGTAAACTAGAAAACTAATGTTTTCCACATAGTTATCTGCTGTACATAAACATGCAAATTGAGAAAGCCTATTTCATAGAACTGGCAGAAAAAAAAGGTTTTAAAGTGATGACTAATAAAGTAAAATTTTCTTAGTGATTTCACAAATATTCTTATTGATGGCTTATTGCAAGCTATATCCAGAATGTGAAATGCATTTCATTTACTTTAAAACTTTTGGCTGCATTTTTTTGTTCTACAGGTTTCTTACTCTTATCATTGTTCCACTGGAAAAATCAAATATTTTTAAGTCAGTTTGCTACAAAGGTGCTGCAAGATGCAGGTTAGTTATAGAATTCAGCCAGTACATGGCACTACAGAGCTGTTCCGATTTCCTCCCTCCCCTCCCAAAAAAGGGAAGAAAATAAATACTGAGCTTTCATAGCAACAAAGCAGCAATAAAGGATTGTTCAACAACAACAGTGTCAGTCTGGAACCTGAGACAATTTCAATTAAAGACAAACTCTTTTAAAATCAAAACTTTTCCATCACAATCATTTTATGTGGTTTGGACAATTCCAACAGGTCAATTTTTTCAAAACACTTATTATCTTTAACAACCCCACATCCAAGTATCTCAGCCACTTGGGAATAACACAATCTAGTCTTCTCTGTAGGCCTGCACGAACAAGTGGCCAGATGCAGACAAGAACACTGAAACTCTCCGGTTAGCATAAAGTTAACAGAAGCACACAGAATAAAGTCCTGAAGATTGGGAGAGTCTCCTTTCAAAAGAATTTTAAAGGTCTTAGAACAACTATTCTAAAGGACCCAGAGTTTGCTGCTTTAGGCTGGGCTTTGTAACCAATAGCGGAGGGAAGGTCCAGCTTCTCCATATTGAGTAACAGTGGGCTGATACAGAGAGAATTTCCTATGTGTCCATGCCAAGGACACCATCATCGCTAGAGCAGGCAGGCTCAAGACAGATACCAATATACCCTGTTACAAACATATTGTTAAATTCCACTTCAGTGAGGCAATTAGGCAACTTTGCCTGTATCTTGGGATCTAGGGCTGTCTTTCCTTATCCAAGAACAATTCTCATATCCCTCACATGATAAGCCACTTTGCAGTAGAGAGTAATATTATCATTTCAACATGTGTAGAGAGGAACAAGTGTGAAGCCAGTAAAAATCATGTTTCGTCCCCCTGGAAAAGTGGGCTTGTCAATATAACCCTCAAAAGGCAAATTCAGGGAGAAGCAGCCATAGCATAATGAGGCAGGTACAAAACCCACAAAACTGCAAGAAACAGTGAAAAAAGGAAAGGACAGTCCTTGGAGGACTCCAGAAAGAGAACCAGGGAAAAAAATATTTTGCTTTCTAGACGGAAGGTAACAAAATCCCTTCGCTTCAGAGAGGGCAGAATAGCCTCCAGAAAGTCCTACAGAGTAAGACACAGGAGGCAGAGCCTGCAATACACTTTCCTCAGACAGCACCCACTGCTAATGCCAATGCTCCCAATAAGCAATGGCAAAATAAGCAAAAAATATGCAATTGCAAGAATATGAGAATATAGCCCATATGTAGCAAGATGAGCCATCTTTCCCTCATGAAACTCCCAAAGCTCACCCATGACAGTCCTCTGCTGGAATTTCAGGAAAAGAAAGCACCTTTATATTGCTTATTATAACAGGTAGTCATAACGCAGATAAGTCCCTTTTTTTCAGCTCCTCTTTGCTGTATGCTATCTGCTACTCTGTGTTCAAGTTCTTCTTTCTGGTCTTTTTAAAGTCTTTTTTTTTTTCCCTGTTAATTCAGTCTTGCACAGCATTCTAATACCCTGTGCTGATCAGACAGCATTGGCAAGAGGCTATTAAAACATACGTAATCAATTTTATTATTTTGTAGCACTTGCTAACGGCTTTGTTTAATGACAGAGTTAATGATATTGAAAATACAAGGAGTAGTGTTAGAAACTATGAGAAAGGCACAATGTTGAAAGTTTGGAGTGCGTTTGCCTTGGAGCATCCCTTGGTTAACTGGCTAGTACGATTGATGAATGCGCCAGCGTTCCAGTTGCAGTCAGGGCAAAAGGAAAGTTGTTAAGTAGTGTTCATATGTCAGCTTCGATGGCCAGAATACCATACCACAAAACCAAAATGCAATTCAGCACGACTGGCAACCATCCATCAAACAGGTCGAAAATTGAATGAACTTACAACAAAATTATCCCTGGTCGAAAGGGAGTAGCATTCCTATGGGTTGCAGTAAGACACTTCAACAGAGCACTTGCTTGCAGCACACAGTATCTGTGGCCCTCCACTCCAGCTTCTACCACTCCCAGAGCTTTCATAAACACTTAACATTTCATAAAAGTTACAGTTTTACACGTGATTTCTAGGCTACAGATGATGTACAGGGTGCACTGCCCCTTCTGCTCTAACATGCTTTATATACACTGGCTAGACCGGCTGATGTAGATGCACCCTGAAATTATTTTTTTCAAAATTTAAAATCTGCTCTACCTAATGCTTTCTGTTCCATTCAGGATTCAACCATGAAACAGGGAACTGGAATATTTTGTGCCTGGTGCTATACTGTTATATCTAACTTCTCCTCTGTTTCACACTAAGCAGAGACGTCTCTTAGCAGCTTTAGAAAAAGGCATCAAAGAAAGTGAGGAAAAATGTCAAGAACTTGTAAATAAACAGCTGGCTTGCAACATATGTATTTTCTACTATATTTTTCAGGTGCCACAATCTACAATCCATATCTGCCAGCCTTGTAGCATGCAGCATAATTTAACTGTAATTGATAATGTAAGGGCAGATGGAGAGAAGTGTCAGCTCCTGCTCACATCCTCTGGGGATGCTACAGAAATCAAAGCAGATGGTCCAATTGCTTCTTATTTATGTGTTGCTGCTAGCTCCTCTGCTTGCAGGATAATGGATCATTATTGCCTGCTGTGCACAAACACCAATATGCTTTTAAATCTGGTTCTCAAACCTTATGAAAAAGCACTATATTTCATATTAATTTGTGAAGCTGCACTTAACAGGGTCCACTGATTTTAATTTATAACTCAAAAGAAACAGCTTCGGTCATGGATTATTTTTTCACAAAGTTATCAACTGAGATTTCTAGCAAAAGCATAGACTAGTTAACTGATCATACACGCTTCGAAAATACAGAGCAGTTAATCAGGATTTGAATGTTACAGTATAATGTGGGGTTTTTTATTTATTGACTGGTCTTTGGGCAATGAAGGCAAATCTCCTTAAAACGACAACTTCAAATACATATCAGATAAGATACAGTAATGTCATTTGAATCCTTTGTTAACCCAAAGACACTCGTGAATTCTCTTGCAGGAACCAGCTGGGAAACCTGCTTCTCCTTGGAGCTCCGAAAGGCTACGGGACTTCCTGCACACCTAGTACACAATCCAGATCTCCAGAGACCGAAACCCGCGCAGCTTTACCCTTGGCAGTACATATATTCCACACGATTGGTTGGTATACCTTCGGGAACTCATTGCAGCAAGTTTCAGTGACTTTAAACCCTAATGTTTCACAGCACGACCAATGTTTATTTGCTTTGGCTACTACAGCAAAGGACAAAGTGAAGTTGGTGTTTTGTAAGATGAGAGAAGACAGCCAGCTGTGGCACTCAGCTAACTCTGCCGCAAAGCAAAACGTTAACAGGCTCATGGAAACGACCTTCAAAGATACTGATATAGCTGGGACAATACATTACCAGAAAGATTTTACAAATACTCCCAAACTTCAGCTACTAGTATACAGTTTTAAGAAGTCTGACATCAAAAGGCAAACTATAAAGTGAGTTTACTATCACAACATAATTAGACATGTTCACACCTCCAGCATATAGAGATCTATAAAACACAGCAGATATTTTTATAAATTCTGAAAAGCTGTCAGTCCTTTGAAAGGATAACGTGTCAGTCAGTGCTGCCACAGAGTAAAACCCTGAGTGAATACACCAAGGCTCTTTCCAAGTATGGGGCCTAAGAAGGAACAAATTAAGTTTAGGTTAATCCACCACATATCCTACCCTCAAGGTGAATCAGCGAATGATTAACAGAAGAAAATGTTCAGTGTTTTATGCAGTGTTCAATTGATCCATTAATCTGCTAAGGTGATCAGATACTCTGATGGCTGGAGTTGATATTAAACCCCTGTTTTATTTACTGCTCCACCAGTTTAACCAGATGTTGTTGTGACTTGACTTTAAATATGAAGTTTTGAGCAAAATGTATGAATTTTGATCTTTTTTTCTCTGTGTAGAACCAAAACACATCAGGCAGTACTATTGTCCAATGTCAGGGGAGGAAATTACTACTATAATAAGCGTGCTGATACCAGGGGATGTTATTTCACCCTCTGATCAGGCAAACTACCACTGACTGATGAAAGTTTTGGAAAAGTCTAGCGATCGCCTTTGTGACCAAGACAAGTTCAAGATACTCGTTAGCCAAACTGAATTAAATCTTGCTTGCTAAAAAGGAACTTCAAATCAGTGATGTCTGGCAAATATTGTGGGCTGGTTCAGGGATGTTCTGAAACCACCAGAAACTAAGGCTCTCAAAGCAGTTTGGGTCTGTCCCCTAGAAGACAGTGGGAATTTTTACTGAGTAGAATGCCTGAGCTTTGTAATATTATTCACAAGTCCCTGTGACTGTGGGTTTGAATGAAATTTGCCCCTTTCCTATACTGTAAGAGAAAAGAAGTAAGATGACGTTGCTGATGTGATACAGATTAAAGTCTAGAATCCTGGATGCACAATAAGGGATATGTTCCAATAGCATTTTTAATTAATATCTTCCTACAGATGATTTATTTACCTGCAAGTTAAAATTCTAGTTTGAAATAGTTCAAAGGAGTTTATCCATTCTGTCGTCTTCAACTTTTTCTTAATGGTATCTCAGCAAAAGTTTGACAGAGGTCATAAGAGTGTTCTTATTTCCAATCCACAGCTGCAAAATAAAATCAGGGATTTTTTGTCAGTCTGCAAGTCATCTCCTTTTGCAGGCTAATATTCTTCTCATCATTTATTTGCAATCTACAGAATCAGCACACTTTCAAGTCTTCCAGGGAGTTTCTGAGGATGTTAGCACTAATTTTTCATCTATGGTCTCATATATAAGTTACGTAAAACCAGACTACCACATTTCAATAGCTCTACACACTGCAGTAACTATTTTGATAGTGTATCCCTCTTTTAAGCAGCAATGTGTACTTTGATCGAATATTTGCATTTGTGCATTTTGGATCTATTTTTTTTTTTGTTGACAGTTCTAATTCATTCACATTGATATTGAACTTTTCAAAGAGAAAAGTGGTCAAATTAAGTTCAAATATTCAACACACTAAAATGCATCTCTCAATATTGTTCAAATGTAATGCAGTCTATGCCAGACGCATAATTATGTAGTAACAGTCCTAGAGAAATATAATCACACTTGCTGGAATATTGTTGACAGCAGCTGAGCAGCATTCTAATGAACTTTCTCTGGAGGACTTCATTACGATAATTTCATAACAGGTCAACACTTTGAAACACCATCATACGGAAGTGCCTTCCAGCCCCAGGTAGTCAGCATTTTCAGCCACACACAAGGCACAGAACATGCCTGGCCTCTAGCACTACTCATGGGATCCACTGTATATTGGAGGGCCCTGTACAGGGGTTCTGAAGCTGGTCGAAGCTGTGCTTATGAGAATATACAGACTCTGCCTGCTCCCCCACATCCTCTCCCTCCTGCTGAATCAGGTACAGCTGGGGATCCAGGTCCAGATCTCTCTGGCTCCTTTTTCAGCTCTTCATTGACAAGATTTCACAGGTGCTAACAGGTTATGGTTTGATTATAATATTGCCATCAGTGCAGATTACATTTCCATACATAGTAGTGCATCTTCTGATGGTGGCCAGATGGTAGTACTCAAGTGGAGAGTAAGAAAAGTCCCCTTCACCCTGCTCAGCACCACAACTTGCATTACTCCTGAACCACTTTACTTCTGCAGCTGAAAACTAAGCTTAGGCTGTACTGATGGCTAGGCACCCAGACAGATTTCTAGGCCTTCTTTTGACACAGTAAGACCTGCTGTTACAAGCTCCTGGAGCTACTGCAGCAGGCAGGGGCTTTACCCACGGGTGGTACGTTCGCACAAGGACTGGAGATCACCCAAGCTTTCAAAGTAGCACTTCAGTGGGAATTAAGGGGTGACTAAGCTGTGCTGACCCCTGACGCATGCGGATTTCACTCAGTGCAGACATTCATTACACTGCTGGAAGAGTACAACACACTTGAATTTGTTGAACAAAGATACTTCTCCTAACTCACAGATTCTACACAGCGGCCAGTGCAACTGCACATTGGAACAATCATTATTAATGCATATGCTTGGGCCCTTACATATTGACTTCGCTTATTTCCAGCTCTGGGCTTTTTTTGACACATCTTAAAGAAACCTCAGCTAGAAGACAGCCTTAAAAATCTCTATTATTATACTTAAATTCATTATACTGTAAATTATGAAAACAATTTCAAAAAGCTTTCATCCTTGACTTCCACCAAAATAAGAGACAGAGTTCTGCTCTCCTTGATACCAGTTTGTATCAGAAACACTTCACAGTCTGCAGAGGAGTCATTTCTAAATTAATCAAAGTTGCAGAGTAGAATTAGTCTCAAAGAGATTAAATTCTAACAGAGAAGTACTAAAACTTTTTTTTTTCCCCCTCCCTTGTTAGCCTTATTAACTGCCAGGACATTACAATTCCTCTACTGGAACAGTACTCCACTGGGAAAATGAAATTAAAATCATTGTTGGACACACTAGTAACAAAATAAAAGTTTCTAAGGGCAGTAAACTGCAGAGTCTGAATTATGTGACTGAGTTTGAATGTATTTAGTTCTTGCCTGTAATCCCAAAAATATTCAGCCATGAAAAATAAACAGTTCGGTTTGGTAATCAGATTTTTAACTGTTTATATGATATAGTCTTGGTATTGCCAGATAGTACTTTCTGGGATTTGTTACACTTTCAGAGGAAAACGTGGCTAATGTTTCAGCCTTAAACCAAAGGTTAAGATTCTTCTGTGAACTGAAGTTATAATTATGACAAGAGTTTCATGTTTCAATACCGTTTGATCTATATGTATGATAAAAATACATTATCACTGTGAGGGTGAGTATCCCCTGAGGGTGCAGGACCACTATAGCTGAGAACACAGTACGACTCCACAATAGTGGAAGATAGCTTTTAGTTAATTATGAAAACAAAATCTTAAATTACGGTTAATGAAGCTGTACGAAGACCAGCAACATAGCTCACTTTAGACAGGAATACCAAATAGCCAAGAAGGAATTATCATGGGTGGCCAAACTAGCAAGCACCAAAACACTCTGGGGTCCTTCAGAGCTGCAGGAGCCTCCCATGGTGGGGACACCCCAGCTCTGCCGCAGAGGGACAGCGGCCACACAAGTGGGCAGAGCCCAGCCTGCTCAGAGGAAAAGCCTCAGCCCTTGGGTGTCAAAGGTGAGAGAGAGGAAGGTTGCTTCGTGGCCTAAGACTGTGATCAAAGGCGATCCTACAGCAAAACTTGGGCACGTGGACTTTGGGAAAGGCCCTTCCCGTGCCGCAAGCCAAAGCTCTGAACCATCTTACACGGTCTTTGCATGAACGAAGAGAGCCTGACAGGCTACAGCTGCGTGATATAGGATAACTTTTCATAATAGAAGAAAATTATAACTATGTGCACGAAAGTAATTCTTCAAAATTAATAGAACTAACAGTGTGTGTATAGTTACTCATATGATTAAATTTTCAAGGCATTCAGAACAATCAATTTCATGGTGCCTAAATATAAAAAACCATTAGATTCTCTAAAACTGGTATTTTGTATACTTTAGAAATCAACAAAATGTTCCTTTCTATAACAAAGAAACATTTGTTTAATATGTTGAAGCAAATGGATTTTCTCTGTCAGTGATTAGACTCTTTCTTCAGTTCTTTCTGGTTAACAGAAATTTTGATTGTCAATCAAATCTTAAATCTCTATACTTACTACCCAAACAGTCACCTAGAATTTCTTCCCCTAGTCACGTTCCTGCCATAAAATAAATTAATGACACACTCAATCATTCATTTAGAACACGAAGGAATGTTCTTTAATAATAGTTTTTGTATTAACCAGCTAAATTTGAAATATAATTTAACTTCTATCTAATTAGAATAGTCACATACACTTCTACAGTAGGTGCTGAAATAATTTTTCATAACCTCAACTCAGACTTTCTGTAAGCTGGAATACATGCCAATAACTAGAGTAGTCGCATACAGAACTGCAGCCAGATTCCTGGTGAGACACAGAACAAGACAAAACCTTTGAAGCTCTACCTAATTTTAAAAGGCATCTCCTTTTTTCCTCAGGTACCTGCTGATATCCAGAGCTACCTCTCTACACACCTGTTGCACTCCTGATGCCAAGGAGAAAAGTTTCTGTGTGGTATCCTAGAGGCAGTAGAGCAAATTCTTGCATGGGGAGAAGTGGTTCTGGTTTTTATTTAATAGTCTATAAAATCTGCCTAGCGTAGCATAACATCGTATGGCCACCAAAAAACCCAAAACACTTTGAAAGGCATTTCTGCTCAACAACTGCAACAATTCAACAGATTTGATTCAAAGCTTGTCTGGGGTACAACGCCAGACTATTAACAGGCA
>Ga0181612_129047_pt1 | contig 11504 bp, 7 predicted proteins | sample HoacroProtozoa21_FD_119630 | JGI IMG/M metagenome (GOLD analysis project Ga0181612, IMG submission 119630) | Hoatzin crop microbial communities from Cojedes, Venezuel. Combined Assembly of Gp0051906, Gp0051904, Gp0051908
ACTTCTTCACTCTGAGGGTGATGGAGCACTGGAACAGGTTACCCAGAGACGCTGTGGATTGTCCTTCTATGGAGATATTCAAGACCCGCCTGGACAAGGTCCTGTGCAAGCCTGCTCTAGGTGACCCTGTTTCGGCAAGGGGGGGTGGACTAGATGACCCACAGAGGTCCCTTCCAACCCCTACCATTCTGTGAAAAGAAGGAAAGTTCATCCAGAGCTTTCTCAAGTTTGCAGTCACACACAAAGACGCAACTGCCTCCCCTTTACTCTGAACTGCAATGTTAACTGTGGACCCAGAAGAGGACTGTGAGGTTGCCTCCCCATTTCGTATCACAGACATACGCCATGTTTCCTGAGTGTGGTACTGTACTCTGAATGCTTACACCATGGCTACTGTTACACACATATGGAAATGCTGAAGTTACTTTCCTGAACATTATCACGAGCAAATCCGTACTTTTTTTTTTTTTGCACAGGCAAAACGTATCTATCAGGAGTGAGCCCACATAAATAAGCAAGAAGTGGATTTTAACTTCAAGCTCCAGATTTCCCATCATTATAGAAAGCAGTTCAGAAAACAAAATAACTTACTGTTGATTTCAGGTGTAATGGATTATCAATCACTTTCACTATATTTTTTATTTCTGTTTCTTTTATCAATACTGCAGGATATTCTTGATGAGTCCACTGCTCTTTCTCCGCCAATTCCTGAAAAAATGGTAAATTGTGCGAAAGATCAAAAGTTTGAGGAATAATAATGAGATATGTCAAAAAATACATAATAAAGAATGAAAACATTCTATTACTATAGGCTTAAACACACACAAAAAAAGCATGAGTATACATACATTTCTTATTTTAGTGAGTTCATTTATTGCTTGTTTATTTCCTGGTTCCAGCTTCAGAACAGCTTCAAAATCTGAGTGAAAAACAACATATGAAAACTGTAAACAATTCAAGTTACAAAGTATTCCTGGCAAATTTTCAAACCTTCTGTTTTCCTTTCACAGAGCTAAAATAATTAAAGGCAGGTAAGTCATCCTAATACTAATAATATTGTGACCTAGTTTTTGAACATATTTTTCAAACTATTTCTTACTACCTATCATAAGCAACAATAGTTGTGGTTTCACACAAAACTGTCTTCCTATCATGTGGATAACAACATAAAAAGTTTTATACCTATTCAATGAAACACAACAAAACCCCACCATTCTTAGCTTTTGCACTGATAACCTCAAACTGTCAACTGATTTAACTGCTATTAGAGAAAAAAAAAATCAGGATGTCCTTATACTTCTTTCTTATCTATCACACCAAGGCTAATTCAAAGTTGTACCTTGCATAGCTTCTTTCAGCTTTCCAAGAGCAACTCTGGCAGCTCCTCTTCTGGCAAAGGCTTTAGAATAGGAAGCATCTAAGAGCAGAGCTTGTGTACAGTCATTTTCTGCCTCTTCATATCTCAGCAAAATAGTAGTAAAAAATTAATAATCAGTTTCAAAAGAAGCAGTTTCAACTGAAAAGACAGAGCTAACCAAAACAATTAAAATATGAAGACAGTCCTTAATTACCTATATGTATAAAAACACACACCACTGAGCTAAAATGTAAAATAAAAGTAAACATATAAAATACGATTTCTCATCACCTTGAAATTTCAGCCTAATCTTTTGGAATCTCATGACACACTGCTCTCTCTCTTTTTATCATCACAGAGAAATTCACTTCCTCTGTGAAAATAAACGCTTGAAGCCTTTCAGAGTAGAGTTCACTTTAAACATTAAATAGCCTTAAAATGAAAGTCAGCATCATAGCTCTGTACTTCTGAAAAACAGAAATACCATTACAAACAAACAAAAAAACCCCAAGAAAGGAGAAGCAAGCATGTATGAGACTAAATTTCTCTACATTTGAATTTCTGTGCCTTGCCCTTAACTATTTCAGAATGAGAAGTCAGTATATACTTGCATTAAAGTAATTCGCTTCGCTGTAAAATCAAATTTCCTCATTCCAGTTACATTTAGTTATATTAGATCATGATTTCTCTTTGTGCCTATTAAAGTATTTTCATTCATAATTCTTCTCCTCCTTTAATCTACCATTAAATTTATGGAAACAGGATTTTTTTGCTTTGTTTTGCAGTTCTTAACAGTTCCAGAGGCTTATAAGAATACCAAAGAGCTTCAGCTGCATTTTATGTTTGGGTCCACTTTGAAATGTAAAGACCCATGATATGCTGACTATCATACAGAATCAATTTTCTTGCTTGGTCATTCAATTAAAGTATCACTTCCTCTGATTCTCTGAGAACATTATTTGCATTATTGATGTCCTCTATCGCCCCAGTACTAAACTACAAATGCTGTGTCAGAAATACAATCTGTGCAACCTATTTTATAATCTCCTAATTTGAGATCATTGTATTGACTCTACAGATGCCCTGCCATGTCATGTTAGAATGGACGATCAACATAATGGTCAGCTCTCTGCCTCTTGTGCTAAAAGGTTTAAACTAACATACCATCAGGGAGTCAAAAAAAATTCAGACCTCAAAAATGGTCATATGGAATTTCTCTCATTTGCTCAAAAGCACGCATTTCCTACTGTTACTGTATTATTTGAATAAAGCTAATTTAAAAATAAATTAACTACACATAGATGTCTTCATTAGTGGAGTCAAAGAAAACTATTTTAAAAGAACAGATGAAAATTTCCAGAAAAAGCTTCCATCTATTCCCTTAGAAATCAGAAGTTATAATCCACGACTTTTTACAGTGCAACATTTAGTACCTGACTCGGTTTTATATTCAAAAAAGATACAAAGCTTTGGGCACGTCCTTTGAGAAAGACAACTATCTAGAATTTTACACACATGAAAGAATGAAAATCAAACTTTAGAAACCATCCCTTCATCCTGATGCTATTTTATTCTCTCAGAACTTCTTTCCAATGAAACGCACTGTAAAATCACACATATTGACTTGTTTTCTCTCCCTTACTGTTTCCAAAACCATTTATTCTATACTGAATTCTAGAAAGAATTAGGAGTGACAGTAACTGAACTTGACTGAAAATTTGCTGGATTGTTCTTCTGTCTAGTTCACAACGAAGAAAGAAACAGTACAGCACATGCAATCCTACTTACTTTTCAATCTTTAGATACGCCATGGCTCTGTTCGCTGGCAGAAGCGCATTGGTGCCATCTGCTGCTATGCCACGGCTGTAACATTCTATTGCAGCCTCATACTTTCCTTCTTTGAAATAACCATTACCCTGTGATATTTAGGTTAGAAAAAAAAAAACAGCATTGAGAAATATCTAGTGCAATGAGTTTTTCTTATCCTTTTTAGTATATCGGGTCAAACATCAAGAAGATGGATCACAAAGAACACCCACATCAGAGCAGGTATTTATGGCATATTTCTTTATTTCTAAGCTTGGAGGCAGACCACAAAAAAAAAAAAAAAATCTTGATTTTTTCTGGTACTTGAAGGATGAAAAATAAATTTGCTACATGCATAGTTTATCGCAGACATTTAAGTAGAAATTATGATTTTTCTTTACTCTTGATGTGCAGTATAAGCCACCTTGTACCTTCTGAATTCAAACACAAGCTGAACAAAGCTGAACCTTTACAATTCACTTTCAAGATGACTTTCTGCACTGCACAGATCCATCATTTTCCTGCTAGGTCCATGAAACTCTTATCTTCAAATATTACTTGGGCCCAAATGTTGCTGTTATTTTCTAACGAATGCTCCATACAACAAAATTACATTACTTTTTTTGTTTGTTTCCACGAGATTAAATTATCTTTTGCTTCTCAATACTAATATAAAGCCATGTGTTATCTTCTCTGCTTCTACTCTACTCACTGGCAAAAAAGCAAAGGCCACAGCTCAGATTTCACAGGATCCATGTCGCCAGCAACAGGCCCACAGCGGGTCAATTCTGCTGCCAATAAAATATTTCACTAGACTGAAATTTATTTTCTGAGGCCTCTTCAAACTTTCGGTCCTTTTACCTACTTAATGTGTGCTTTCATTCTTTTTCTACAAATTACCTCTTACAATCTGTATAGGAAATTTGAATATTGATATAAAGTCAGAAGTTAAATAGCTAGGTAAGAGAACAGAAAGAAAATTATGGTTTAGTTGATCATGTTATTTCTTAATTGCAACAGCAGGGAGCGGGAGAAATCAATAAGCCAACTGTGAGTCAAGACCATGTATTCAGAAATATATTTTTATTGTCATTGTTGCCTGCACTCCCTGAAGTCCTTTTTATAACTACTTTTCCACTAGGTAATCAGAGGTTTGGAAACAGAAGAAATGGTCCACAACTCAACTGGGACAAGCAGGGGTCAAGATGCATATAACACTGGAGAAATGGGATCTTTGCAAAATAGAGTTCGAGTTTTAATTCTCTTACTACATAATTGAAATTTATCACACATAATTTGGTCTGTAAAAGCTACCTCGTACAATTATTCCTCCAGAAAAGTCCAAACAGAACTCATTGTTCCCCTCCTCTCCCTTTATAGCCCAAAACAGGAAATAATTAAGGTTATACCAAGAACATTGTATTTATGAAGTTCAAGACAGTATCAAGTTTAATTTACACATTCGCACAGCTCATAGCGCAACACAACACTTTTCTTTGCTAGTTCTCTCCTACTCCACCAGAACCTCTGACTTACCAGATCTTTTTCTGTAATAGCCTTCTGCTTGAGCTGCTGGTCTTCAATGCGCTGCTTCTCTTTGTCTGTTAATTCTGGTCTGACCACATCTTCAAACTGTTTCTGTTCAGAACTTCCTTTTAAAGCCTGCAAAGATGCAGTTTTTTTCCTCAGTAAGCAATTCCCCCTCTTACACAATTTCGTAACATAAGTGATTATAAATTCTATACTTTTAAGATGCAAAATTCTGCCAAGCATTTTAACAGAAGTGCCTATGTTTTAAGTTGAATGCAAATTGAAGAGATCATTCTAAACTGTTCTCGAAATGTGTTTCTATCAAGGACTGCAAGTCAGATTACTTGGTAAATAAAAGGTATGTAATTTCTGAAGCACAATGTAAAGTGACCCATGGAACCTGTCTACATATATTCAAATTCACAAATCCCGTATTTGTTCAATTACTGGAGACTTTAGGTCTTCATTCTAAAATTTTTTCAAGCATTTTCAAAACTACACTTGAAGGGGTATAAGCATATTCACACAGTAATTGCAGGTGAGTTTATATTTACTAAGGTCAACATAATCAACATTCTCCCCCTGTCATGAAAGCGATCAAACCTTGCAGCAGCGTATCACGTTCTGCTAGGGTTAAACCAACATTCTGGTTTGGCAGACCACAGCCATCAGCGGGACTACAAGGAGGCTAGCAGTTCAGCTTTACAGCCGAGAACACCCACATTCTCTCATAGGTACTGCTACTTGGAAACAAAATACTAAGCATGACTGAAAAAAGCATTAACACAGGAGGCAGAAAAAACATGTGAGAGAACATTTTAAAAAAAAACACATGGAAGTTGGTGCACACATCCAGTCTTGGTCTGCCAATCCACCATTACACTGATGTTTGCAGAAGTGCTACTTAATCCAGAAGAAACTCATCTACAGATTTTGACCTTGGTGAACTTCAAATGCCAGAAAAAACACATGAGATTTTGTTGCATTCAGTTCTTGTTATAAGTTGATACAGATATAAACTGAACAGGGTGTATTAATTTATGTTAGGGCCTACTAATCTTATTACCTGATCAATCTTCTTCAGTTCATTTTTTGCTTCAAAGTTGTTTGCATCCAGCTCTAAAACTTTTTCATAATCTATCAGAAGATCAGAAAACAACGTTTCAGGTAGGAACTACAGGCTAGTAACCAGAGTATAAAGTAAGAGCATTCTTTTAAGATAACCTTTTTTGCAGTTAGCTAAGAAGCCTGTGATATTGCAAGGAACATATTATTCTAAAAAATTTAAAGTTCAATTGTTCTACAACTATGAATACCTACAGCAATCCTTGGGACCTGGTGCTTGAATTTTACCTTGTCAGAAGAATATACAATATGGTATTTCAATTCTTTTTTACAGGAAACAAAAATTAAATTCCTACACCAAATAAGCAAATCACACAAGCTTTAATCAAGCAGGCAGACAAACAGTTTACCTGTATTTTAAGGAACAAATTTTTAAAAGACCCACCTTCTTTAGCACCTTTAAGATTTTTCAAAGCAAAGCGAGCAGCCCCTCTTCTGGCATAAGCCTTTGTGTAATTTTTATCTAATGCAAGTGCTAAATTGCAGTCAGATTCTGCAACAGAAAACCTATCAAAAATATGAATGAGTTATTTTGGACACATCTAGGTAACAAAACCCAAAACTTCACTGATTTATCTTACTCTGAGGCTTTACAGGTTCTCTCTAAAGTGGAAACCTTACATGCTTCAGAACGGGCATAGAACAAGTATCTAAACACCCCTCGATTCAGAACACATCAAAACTGGAAAGGAACACAGAGGTAAACAATCTCTACCACAACAGAAAGGATAACCAACTCGCCTGTACCCTTTCTTCCCCCAAAACAAACCAAAGCCTTAGAGACAGAGCTCACTGAATCCAAAAGGCAAATTAGATAGTGAACTTTCTCTTTTTTCTTTTTTTGAAGTCTCACACTGTAACACAGAAGATGGTGAACTTATAGAATGAAAGTAGAGGAAAAAAAGATGAAAGAGACTACCAGATTCCTTATCCTGGCAACACCTATTTTACTGTAAAACTGCAAAGCAGGTTGCAACAGCAGTCTCACGTAGACTACATCACAGCACGGTAAATAATATAATCAAGACTTGAAACCAGACAAAAAATCTGAAGCTAGCATTTCAAAGAAGAAAATACTACAAATTTAACAATACAAATCTTACTTTTTCATTCTATAAAAAGCTGATGCTCTGTTTGTGGGCAATACTGGATTGTATGGATCAGAATGCATCCCTCTAGTGTAGCATTTTATAGCTTCATCAAAGTTCCCTTGTTTAAAGTAGCTATTACCCTGTGAACAGAAAAAAGTCTTTTTAGCAAATTACTGTACATTGACAGACACACTGAAATTTTTTTGTTTAACATTTCTCAGAGTGCTGCTTTACTGCGAAACATTTTTTTCAACTAAAATGTTCTAAGTAACCCATATTAAATATTTCTCATGATTCATTCAATAATACGATTTTATTATATGCTGATTTTCAATATCTGTAGGTCGTTTCCAGAAACCTGTAACATGCACACACATAACTGCTTAAATTGACATAAAGAATTACTGAAGGTTGAGTTTTTAGTAATTTGATTTGGCATCTTTGCTTTCTGAAGTAAATACTCTTGTTTCTACCTCCTTTGGGACACAACTTTTATCTCACGTGCTCTCAACTGCCTCACTGCAGCCAGGGTGAAAATGGACAAAGATATCTCAGTGTAGACTGCAGATTATACATCGGGGAATTTCCACAGCAGCAGAGAAAAAAAATATGTCACCCATGCAGACAATAAAAAAAAAACCCTCAGAAACTCTACTGAAGAAAAGTATGGACTGACAGATAGCGTTAGGTGATTGCTTGTAAACAAAGAAGATTCTCCGAACCACAGAAGTGTTGCTATACAACTTAGCCTATCCACCTCACATGGCAATGAAGCAAGCTGTATTTTACTTGCAAAACAAGGTAAAATTGCACTGGTATGAACTTGCCATTACCAAGGTAAAGACGACATACAAGTCCACGCATCATTCCCAGATTTACTGGCCTTGCAAAGGGACTAATCTCAAATTCTTGGGGATTCAGTCTGGGCATTCAGACCTTGTGTTCAGGTAAACACCAGTCTGATCCATATGGCAGTTCCACACAGCAATCCAACTTCTCACAGCAATAAACAACCAATACATTAATCATCATAAGTGTACATTAAGCAGAGTCTGACAGGCTTCGCCGCAGTGATAGGAAGAAACAGAAACACAGTGAGAATTCTCTATTTTGGAATAATGGGCAGGAAAGCAGACATAAAAAATTGCAAAAGGGCAATTCTTCCACCAGAAGTGTGGTCTCAGTGGACAATCTTTTAAAAGAAACTACAAATGCTCCTACATCTAAATTGCTACTTTGCAAATAACAAACATTTATAATGCTATAACCTTTTCCTTCTCTGCAAGAGCCTTTTCTGCATCGATACGAATTCCATCTTCTTCAGAGTCCGATTCTGGAGATACAGAGTCTTCTTTATCCAGATCTTCAAGTATTTTATCCTGAAATCATATAAAATAAACTATTACCTTCATTATAATTTAACAATGCAAAATAATACAAGTGAGACTTCAGGAGAATTAGCAGTGTGTTATTAAAAATGTCTACTGCTTAAGTCCCCTTTACTAAGGAGTATTCCACGCTTCAAAAGTGACAGATGTATCCTCTAATACTTCCAAATGTATTTAGTCTTATATTCTACTAGAATTATGACCTTTCACTAGACCTATTGTTAAACCTTTTTTTCCCCCCTTAAAGTCAAATTCAATCTGCTGGATTAGAGCACAGCCAACAGAAAACTCAACTATGTCTCAATATTCCAAATTTTAACACATAACCTTTTTGGGAGAAAGCTACTTTCTATGTTCATACAGTACCCAGCACAGTAAGAAACCAACTGTGGACTGAACTCTCAACCCTCTAACAAAATCTTATATAAAAGAGCATCAGATGGGGACAAGACTCAGCTAACAAGCAAATATTCCAACTCACCACATCAAGTTTTCCCCATGCTTCATAATCATAAGACTTTATCTTATTTTTTTTGTTTTCATCAGTGGTTATCTTTGAAGGCACTTTACTTTTGCTTTTCTTCTTCTTCTTAAATGCCTTATTTCGAATTGGTGGCAAATTCTAAATTGAAATAAGTAATTTATTATAAAACAGATGTGTGAAAGTCACTTGTACTGAAGAATCTATAGTACCTATATCTAGATACAGCACCTATCTACTGGCTAGTTTTATTTTAGAAATCCATCCAGCGAGCTGTTATCAGGAACACTACAAAACCACGGAGGACAGCAAACATAAATCTTCCAATACATAATAATACCAAAGATTACATGTATGATACCAAATTAAGTTTTAGAAGACAACTCTCTGCAGAATATCACTGAAGAATAACATCAATACATTAAAAGTCAGCAGTAAATAAGCAATACTGATGCGGCAAACAGAAATATTCTCCGAGATCTACCTGGAACTGACAAAATTTACTGGTCCCATCACCTCCAGAGGCTACTGCTGCACAGCTCTGTTGGTGGAACAGTTTAGAGAGGAATCCTTGGTCTACATCAGACAAGCAACAAGTCAGCTGAGTTAGCTCATATCTTTTATTACAGACGGTTTAAGTTAACGCATGTAATTTTGCCGAAGTAAAAAGTAATTATTATAAACACTATCACATTATTAATAGCTGAGTTAATATTGACACTGTACTTGCAATTTTTACCTCTTCTGGGACACCACTCTGTTTCCTTAGTTCAGAATCCACTTCTTTAATATCTTTTTCCCAGCTCTCCAATTCTCTCATAAAATCCTGCAGCTCTTCAGCATTTTGCTTCATTTGCAGCTGTAGTTCTAGTGCTTTATTTGGTGCACTCATTGTAATCTGCCAAATTTCAAGTAAAAACGTTTCTAAAGAGAACCTAAAAGTATGTACTGAAGGAAGCTAGCTACTTCAGAATGAAGAAGTCTGACTTACATGCAAGACAGGCATAGCAGACACATTAAACACTAAGAGACTAAGGAGAAACACAATTTAAATGTCTTTGAAAATATGATGGGAAGCCATGTTACTCAGATAAAACAAAGTATATCATAACAAACAATAAGTCATGCTTTCCTAAGTAAGTGTACGGTAAAGGACAAGTCAGTGAAAATCCTGAAAGCAGTAAAAAGGCGAAAGCAATTTCGTAAAAAAAGTTTTTTTCACTAAAAAGTTTAAAGCAATTTCTGCAGTGTTTCCCAGACAACAGAATGTAGAAAACTTTGACAAGTTAACATTTACACTTTAACTAAAAAACCCAATTAAGATATACATGCTGCCTTGTATCTGAACAGAAACGAGACACCTGACAAACCAACCCCCCAAAAGCCCTTTTGGCCCCTACAAGTAAGTACACTTACATATGCACACATTTTTAGCACAGGAACGAGTGAACACATGAGGTGTTTTATTATGAAGTCTAGTGAATTACAAGTACAGAATATTCTCTGAATGTGCTCTTTGTACACATCTGTAGCCCTCCAAGTCCATAAAATACTGTTTAATAATTACTAATACTTAACAGTCTTCATAAATTTTCTTGTCTTATTTTTAGTGTCTAAAGTGAAAGACATTACCACAGAAATATCAAGGCATGAGTAGAAAGTAACCTTAAAAAAATTCTTGGTTATAATTCAGAAAAAAACTCCACGTTTGTACAGTCCATAGCACAAAAAGCTGAAAGGATTCAGCAAACATATTTTGAAAACAATCACAATTAAGTAATTCATGATGAACGAAATGCAAGCTTAGACAATGAAAGCAATGCATGGCTGATAACTATAACCTCTTGACTGAAAGCTTCAGAATCAGTTACAATCCTCACACAAGGATAAATAAGCTATTTATAGAAACAGTACACATGAAATTTTGAAGGGAGAAAAAGGACTAGAATTATTTATTTTTAACGTCTGGTAAGACAACACCTAATAGCAGAGAAATATAAAAATGTATGGGCCCAACAAATATAACAATTTCTGCAACATGATGTGCTGTCCGGAATTATAGGCAAGAGTCTTATAAAAGATGGAAAAAGACACTGCATGATTACTACTGAACTAATGCTTCCAGCGCAGAAATGTTTTACCATCCTCAGGAGTAAGAAGAGTGGATGCCCTTGGTGCAGCAGTTTTGTTTCTCCCTAATTTATACACAGGTGGTAACATGCTTAACCTTAGCAACTTATTTTTCCTAAAATCTTCTAAATATTTGGTCTATTTGAAAAAAAGTGGAAAGAAACTTCAGCTCAAGCCAAAAATCTCTATTTTTTATCATATTTCCAATTTAGATGTTTATTTTTGCTTTTTCCACCTACAACTGGAGCCCCCTACTGAACTGTCTCTGAAACATTCAGCCAGTTAATTCCATGAAACCTGGGCACAGAAACACAGAATATTCTGTACAGCCTAGAAGACCCTGGCCAACAGCATCTAGAACAAGATCAGTCTTCACTGGCAACCTCTCTTGCCACACGTCTCGAGCGGATGGACCGCAAGACAGGGACAGGGGGAGCAAAGCCCCTCTCACTATATTAAAATAACAGGTTTGTGACCACCTGAGGAACCTGAACATGCGCAAGTCCATGGGACCTGATGAGATGCAGCCCAGAGGCCTGAGGGAGTTGGCTGATGAAGTTGCCAAGCCACTCTCCATCATATTTGAAAAGTCACAG
>Ga0181612_167051_pt1 | contig 11504 bp, 11 predicted proteins | sample HoacroProtozoa21_FD_119630 | JGI IMG/M metagenome (GOLD analysis project Ga0181612, IMG submission 119630) | Hoatzin crop microbial communities from Cojedes, Venezuel. Combined Assembly of Gp0051906, Gp0051904, Gp0051908
AAACAGCACCCAAGGAGGGATACTCAAATGGGATTTTAAAAGTCCATTAAAAAGACCCTACCCCTAAAAATGTTAATTCCCCGTCTCTTTGTGGACTGTGAGCTTGCCACAGCTCTTCTGCTGCTTCTGCTTTAGCCCCACTAAATTTATTCCATTCCCTTTCAGTCAATGACACCGAATTGAGCTGTGTGCCAAGGCTTTCTAAATTATCTTTCCTCTTTGCATGTGCAGAGCAGTTTCTGTGAGATACGGTTTTGCTTAGTGCCTTGTATTACTGGGGTTGGAACAAATGAAGAATTCTGGGAGCTTTTTTATATTAAGCCCTAATCCATAAAGATATATCCATAATCTTTTTACCAACAGCCCTCTCCTTTTGATAGTAACTTAATGATGACAAGTATTCTTTTTCTGAAGGTCAGATGAACTAGGTAATGCTTCAAATGATCTATCTACTAAAAAAGAAAATGCTGGCAAAGATCATTGTTACAGGAGAATCGTAGGAGTAGCAAATTCAATCCAGTCACTGCTGCATGTAATTACTACAGCAAGGGTTTTAGATGCCATGCAGGAGTACTGTTGTCCTAGCTGGACAGCCCTCCTAATGAAGGTGGGAAATGAAATCAGCCTAATCTATTTTACATCAAAACGGCATATTAGTCAATAGGAAGCATCAAGATAATCTCTGTATTTTATGTAATGCCAGCCTTGATGCTAGCTGCTCAGCAATGTAATGACATATTTAGAAAGAATAATTTCCTCTTTTGCAGAATATTCTGGGCTCACAGCTTCTGCTACACCAGGCTTCTGTGCAGCTGGTCACATTGATGTCTTGTGGCCGTAACAGCTATTAATGATCTTCTAAAAGATTGTTGGTAAAATATTAACCACATCACGTACCCTGTGTATCAAAGGCAAATTCATTTTGACAAGTCTACTTAAAAATATTTTTACACAGGGCCCACATAGACTGGAAACTCCTTCAGATTTTTGTGTAAGAATATATGCATTATTCAAGAAGATGAGCAAAATCTGATGTTCTCTGATCCTTCTCTCAGGAAGCTTTAAATATGAAAATTCCCTTGCTTTCTCAGAGTGACTTGCTTTTTGTTCTCCTTTTTTTGAGATTTTTGAGAACCACAGTTCCTGCAAAGGAAAATCATTGTAAAGCATAGGCAGTCTCCAAAATGAACAAGCAATACTATGAAATGCCTTTGTAGTCTGAAATACCACTATTAGGCAAAGGAGCCTTGTTCCATATACCACTGCAAACAGCAATTAGTTCAAGTAGAAAAGATTATGACCAGGTGCAGGTTTTGAAGTGACTTTTGGTGGGAGCAGGGAAAGGTCTCTCTTTTGTCAATTCTCTGTGGTAATTCATCAGGCATCTGAGGAATTTAGGGATATTCAGCCTTTTGTGCTTAGCCAACAAAATACAACCTCCACGGCATCCGTGAACTGAGTGGAGATACAGGGCTTATTGACGGTTGTCAGTCTGCTGAAGTGAAAGACGACATGAGGAAGAAGCATATGTTATATTTGTCTTCCACAGCACATTTATTTTGCAGGGCCTTTGTTGGAGGGCTCATTAAGAGGAAAGGCAGAATGAGGCCCTCCAGTGTGGGAAACCATAGGCAAGCTCAGCTCGAGGGCCTGAGGCAGGCAGCAGGCAGATGAGGTGGCTGCAGCAGTTCTCTCCAGCCTTGCAAAGCTATAGGTGACTTTCAGAAAATGACAAAAAGAGGGGGCTATCACAACAAAGTGTGCCCCTGAGAAGAAAAGATACTCTCCAAACTTCAAAAACCTCCTTAAAAGATTGGATTAACTTCTTCTAATCCTTTGAATCATGGGTAGATAGGAGTTCAAAGGACTAATGTAATTTTATTATTACATTTAATCAAATGTTTAAGTTAAGAAATAGGAACTGAGCTAAGGGCAACCTTCCCTTATCAGCTTCAAACATCTGAAAGCAGGAATGAATTAATTAAGTGAATGTAACGAGCTTAGAGGTATAACATACAGCAGCAGCTGAGTCAGCTTGACCATCGGCCATTTATTGGGGTGAGATGTGCAACTCAAGTACTACCAGATGATTCAGTTCACATATCTTGGCAGTAACAGATAAGCCTAAAGGGATGCCCAGAGGGAAACAGCATCATAAATTGGCAAGGCAGAGTCATTCACCAGCTTAAACAAAATGTTGTCATCAAGGAAGTTGTACGTTTGATCCATACAGCAGAGTAGGCTGCCCTACCAAATGAAAGCAGATTTTGCAGGTTAGCTTCTCATTAAAGGAGAAATGAGTTTTTCCATGTCCAGGCATATTTTATGCAACTGGCTTACATGAGGCTGTGTACTCCAACCCCTCATTTTCAGGGGTTTCAGCCCAAATACCAGTGCCAAATAAGAACACATTGGTCATGATAAGAGAGTTAAAAGTATAGAGTGTGTATTCTTTCCCTTTTCCATAGCTTCCCACAGGCAAAGACTTCTTCACACATGCAACAATAATGTAAAATTTTTTCAAAGATTGCACATTCGCTTGTATTGTGAACCAGGAAACTGTAATATATAATCAGCTCCACCATCATAATGTGTGTCCAAAGGACATACGACTAAAGACTTTTCTTTCTCTCTTTCTTTCTTTCCATAAATTAATTACAGATGAGATGTGACTAAATTGCAATAGGTTTCATTTACGCACAGTCAATTAAGTCAGTGCGGTTTAACAAAGGAAATTCCATTCTAACAGTGCAGGTTTCAGCACAAGCATTTTTCCTTAGATGGCAGGTAGAGATCTTCAGGGGTGGACAACTAAGTACAGTAAGAAAGAAATTATCTGAAAAATCAGAGTATGTTATTGTATATTTTCAATTCAGTGGGAACCTAAGTGTTGCTGAAAGAAAGGTAAATTGCAATGCAATCTGAATGAATCATTCCAGGGGCAAGGGATTGCTAGAATATTAAAGCCATCGAACACCTAGGAGGGAATGAGCCTTGTGCAGTTGCCTCTTTGAACTATTCATATTTGGGAAAAGCATGGAAATGTCATGAACAATAACAACAACCTCAAACCAACCACCAACTTAATATCCATGAAGAGAAGGCACTGGCAATATGCTGGACTAGATGAAGTCATGCTACCCAGGTCCAGCACAAGACCAAGAGCTAGGAATTTAGGAAACACACAGGAAGAATTCCTCTCTGCCTCAAGCCCATGCCTTAAACACAAAACCCAAATAACTTCTGGGTTTCCAGCTTTTGCATTCTTCCCTATTTCTTTTTTTGCATACATCTGTATGTGTGCATGTCATATGAATGTTAGTGCTCCGTCTGATTTAATCCTTTCTCCTACGTAGTTTTTGCAAAAACAGCCAGGCTGTTGACTGCACAGCTCTCAGATGTTGCCATGGCAATGGACCTTGATGTCAGAGACACAGAATTAGGAGTTCCTGGCATTGCTTAGCCAAGGGAGAAGCCTAGCTGGGAAGGAGAAAACTCCCATCCAGACAGCTTTGACAACAGAAACAGGAATTTCAGAAGCAGCTAGCAAAGAACCCTCGGTAGCAAACTATCCAGAAACAACCAGAAATTCAGTGTGAAAAATCCGTTAAGTGAAGAGAACCCCAAAACAATTGACATGGGACTAAATCATTAAAATCAGTGGAGCAAAGCCAGTGTTGTGTCAGCAGTAACTGTGACATTAGGATCAAGATCATTGTTCCATTTTACCACTGAAAGCAAAATACAATGCCAGAAAATATAGTATCTTTAAGTAAATTATACAATGCGTATTTATTTCAGCTCCACTGGTAAAAAGCCGAGTGCAATTTTACGTGGATTATTCCCTTGGACCAAAAGTTCACAGTAGAAAAGACAATATAGGAACTACACGTGTGAGTGCACGTAAAATAACCAGATACCTCAGCTTCTCTGTGTGGGAATACTGTGCAAAACTGCAAGCAGTAACAGGGGACTTGACAAACGAAGCCCACTCCCACAGCCATTACTTTGGAAAAGGAACAGATGTCAACAACTGAGCCAGCAGCCCAGCCTCTGGGGGCTGAGGCAGGACCCTCCCCAGCCCTGCAGTGCAGCTTATCAGGGCACTGGGGATCAGCACCGCTGCTCTCAGCCGGCTGCCAGACCTCCTTCTTGGGGTGGGCGTGCAGCTGGCGAGGGGAAACTGGAAGAAATAAAAATAAAAACGAGGGAACAAATACAGGGAAGGAAGGAGTGCAGAGGCCCAGAGCAAAAGTTGAAACTGAGTCATGTTTTGTATGAGGGTGGTTTGTAACGAAATGAGTTGGTTCCTTCTCTAACCTTGAAAAGGGGGGAACTGGGAACAAAATGCCTTGTTCCTCCTCTCCTGCCTGGGTGGCCTTGCTCCTTCTTGGAGTCGCTATTGCGATGGCTAACCTACCTGTGTGCCCACCTGCCACATCAGGACACCTTCAAATCAGAAGAGCTCCGTCTCCTTCCTAGACAGGAAGCCTTGATGACTCCTGTGTTGGACAAGGACGACACGTGATGAGCTGAAGGACCTCAAGCAATACATTTCAGTAGAAAACTAAATAAACTGAAGGATACTTGCGCACAACCCCATCATGATTTCAAAGGTAACTTTAACAAACAGCACAGGATTCAGCGCCTGTTCAGCGCTGTGCTGTGATTTCAGGCATGTCTACACCCCGCAGGGGAGTATTGAGGCAAAGAGCCCTGAGCTACCTATTTCCAGAGCTGAATGCTGTATAATTACTGACTGGCCTTGCTTCAAAAAAGGGGTGCAGTCCCACATAAAGCCATCTGTATTGCAGCTGGGACATGATACAGTACCTGCATGTGTCCCCACGTTACGCCATGAAGATACAACAGCCTGGTCAGGACTCTGTGCCCTGCTTTGCGGGGTGGACATGCCTGGAGAGAAAGTTGTGAAACAACTGTTAAAAATTGTGCTTTTGGAATTAAAACTCCATTTCACTTAACCAAATTCCAAGCAGAGCAGCCCATATTATTTTTGGTGTGGCTGTTGTAATGACCTCTAAATTATTTGAATTGCTGGTAGGATTTTTGTGCCTGTTTTGCAACCTGGAAACCCTGGGCTGTGAAACAGGAGCTGTGATTCCAGTTGACAGCGTTTTCCTCAGCATTTGTGCTGCTCCCTTCAGTGCTGGTGAACTATGAAGAAGCCACAGTCCAGATTAGCAGCAAGCCCTCTGCACTGTTTTCTGCATTGTCTCTTGTGGTATTTTAAGTGTCTGATGTATAGAAGATAATTACCCATGTTGCTGGCATGCACTTATGTGTTGTTGCTGATTCTTCCCATTATACTGCTAGTACTTCATATTTCCCTTAAGCATAAAGGAATGGCAGGCATAGAAAAATATTTTAATGTTAAGCCCGACTTTTCAACAGCCTGGGTCCTTCTGAAGTTTTGCTGGGTTTTTACTTCTGCCATTCCCAGCACAGAACTTTGCAGAAATGCAGTTGATGCAAAGATCTGGCTGCGCATTTTAATGAAAGCAACAGTATGGGGAGTCAGTGCAACGTGCTTGACAAGAATTAACCCACAAACTCAGTGGGGTGGGAAGGGGACTCTTCACAAAGGACTGATGGCTTTATCTTCAAGGATATTATTCCTTGAAATAGTAAGAACCCTCTAGTACCTTCTGCCTGTAGTAAATGTTGCCATGTGGCATCAGTTATGTCAAAATTGTTCTTGAAGTTGTGGTTGCAGAAAAGGCACCTACTCATATTCATGTATCTTTTCAAGTGGTTTTGACCTAGCCACTAAAGTCTGTTCTGGAGTGCCCTGAATAACTTAGCCTTGCTTTATACTAAATATACCCTCACTTACAAGTTACTGGAGAAATGTGCACCTGCAATAGGCCACAGAAAAGCATACAAGACAATCACGTTGTGTCTTTGCAGCTGAAATGAGTGAATTGCAGAGGTTCCAGCATTATAAAATATCTACAAGGGACAAAAAATTAAATAGCTATTAAATTCTTACAGCCAAAAGTGAGTGAGAAGGAATTTTTGTGGCATTGGAATACGCAGCGTTCAGAGAAAAACCAGTCCATTTTATCAGAAAAGATTTTGCTACTGACAGCTGCCTCCTCTAACACCTTGCCAGATTGAGAGCAAAGGAAGAGATCAAGAAAAAGCAGTTTCAAACTTAAGTTAAAGTACTTTCTTCTTGTGTTTTGCATCAAGTTTTCATTGTACCTAGTTCACTAAGCATTATTGTTCCATTTAAGAAATCATATGAAAAATGACAGGCAAGCTACAAACACTTCAATATCAAGTGCAGACTCATGTCCGCATGTTCATACTCGTGCTCTCCCACGCTTTTTCCTCCTTTAATAATGTTATTTTTCTAGTAAGTAGCAGATTACCTGACATGTATGACAATTAGTCATCATTTTCCCACTGCAAATCTTACCATCTGTTCAAGATTTCTTAGGATTCAATGGGAGTTTTCAACTGACTTCTTCAGACCCTCAAATGTTCAAAATATGGTATGATTACGCCAACGTTTAAAATCATGTGGAGCTTGATAGAGGAAAGACAGTCTGATCCAGCTGGATCTAAGAATCAGATCTAGCAAAATCATCTCTCTAAAGATGGCGACCTAAATTCTCTGTAATTCTGAATGTACTGATTCAATGTCTTTACTTCTCACTTATGTAGCCATTTTTTGTCTTTCTGCCTGTATAGGGACAACAAAAATTTTTTTCTTGCCGTGACCTTACCATGTGTAAAGCACCTTATACTGCACAAAGGCAAATAATCACCGGGTCCTTTGCGCAGCAAAGCTGATGCCGTGTGCAGCTGCCTGTTTTGCTCCTGGTCACTCACTGTTCCCAGAAAAGCATTCAGGTGTTTTGAGCCCCAGATTAATTCCTATAACACTCCTAGGATGCATCAAGTGCATTAAACCCCAGGGTTTAATGCAAGTGCACTGAACTTCAAGGAAACTAAAGTAGAGAGATACAAGGTCTGATCCTCAAAAGTACTGATAGCTGACTCTAAACTTTATTAATTCCATTGATAGATGAGTGTGCTTGGTCCCTTTAGGGATGCCAACCATTGTGCAACTTGCTCAATGCTGTTAAAAAAAAAACTAACTGCATCTGTTTATCAGTCTGATTTCTGTAATATTCTACTACAACATAAAAATCAAAGTTGCGTGTAGTCCTCTTGGCCTTGATAATCTAACTTGTAATAAAAATTCAAATTAAAAGATCAACCTCACTAAATGCTTTGAATAGAGTAAATAAAATATTTGGGAATACTTCTTCTTGGGTCAGATTCTGCAAATGCATCATAAACACCATAAATTAATAACCCCGCCACTGTTCCAGCTGACTAAAAATAGAGGTCTGTGGCAGGCTAAGAATAAAAAGACTCAGTCGGAAATTTGTAACTGTTAGTCACAGTTTGATCTCTTAAATGTATCTTCAGTTCAAGAAATGAATAATATAAAAGCAAAGCCAAAAATAAAGTTTTGGAGGGCTATGAGGACATATTGCAGGCAGCCTCAGGAGGTAGATATTTCTGGCCTAGTAAAATCATTATACTAAAAACCTAACACAGTAATTGCATTTTTGCAGACATATAAAAATCATCATTCACGACATTTCATCTACTTTCAAACTACGCATGCTCTTCTAGAGAACAACTTCAACCGTAGGGCATCACAAGGCCAGACCAGCTCATCTGCAGCGAGACCCAGCAGGTCCTTGGCACCAATGGTCTCACCATGCAGGTCTGCTCTCCTGAGCCACACTGCCTCAGACACTGATTCAGACATAGTCACCCCTTCCTCATCCTGTTCCCCGTATATTTGCATTTCTTGGCATAGCTTTTAAAAAGTCCTTACAGATCCTGTGCTGAGTAAGAATGTCGGGGCAAATGTTTCTGTTCAATATCCCACCGCAGTTCCTCTGGTCCTGTGGATGGGAAAGCTTGTTCCCTGGGAGGGGAGCGGGGAAGGCAGCCCCAGGGTGGATGGTGGAGGAAAGAATGTGCAGGGGTGCAGGACACCATGGAAGGACCACGAGCACAGAGGGCGCAGCGGGAGCTGCGATGGGAGATACAGTCCTTTTGGGAAGCCCCACTAAACTTCTGTCTCTGGGGAAGCTGCCAAGGGTGACGACGCAGTCGCAGCTGGCAGTAGCACAGATTGCCTGGGTCTGCTCATCCCCTGTCAGGGCAGCTGGGGTCGGAGGAGAGACTGTCCTTGCACATGTGACATACCTCATCTGGAAATTACGTTATCCATTCGTTTTCTCTGCTGCTACTTTCTGTACAATCAGCAGACCAACCACAGCGTTTTTGTTAGCTACGCATGGGCCAAAGCTTTGCTTTCTCCCATTCAAGATCATGTTCCTTTGTGTTTTGTTCTCCACTTCTTTCGCCAATTGCAATAACTTCTTTTCTAGGGGACATTTTTTCACCTCACCATACTTCACACGTCTCACAATCTGCTGAAGTTCAGCCTTCCTAGGACATGCTTAAAAGTTAACTGTCTCCTGCTTAGTTTGGTTCTCCACATTTTTAGGAAGAAAATGATCTTTTTTTTCCCCTAAATCAACGAGACCTTTTTAAAAACCTGGGGTTAGAAATTCCAGCATGAAATCTTGTGCAACAATCAGGGATGGGTGGAGATATAAATACCATAAAGTACAAATTCATCACCGAATCTGGAGCACATCCACAAATTTAAAAGCCAATGGGACACTCAGAGTAGAGATAAACACAGATGGACAACAGCATTGCCAGAGAGAAGGATTAGACAGGACCCATGAGTGATGCTAGGGAATGGCCGGATCAAGGCAATGCATTTTACTCCCACAAACGTCTTTGCTTCCCACCACTTCCAGTAAGAAGAGGCAAGAAATTTCTTACCCCCCACTGAGAATTCTTGCAGCAAAGACCTTTTAAGGGTGCAGTCAGCATGTCCTGCCTGGGTGTGTGCTTCTGGCATGTCCCTCTTTGGAAAACTGACCATTCTGTGACCTTCCTGTGCTCTTCCCACTTGTCGTGTTGTCACTCAGCTATGGGCAGTGCCAAAACTTCCCCTCTGAACTGCGGAACTGGGTCCTAATTCCCCTGACAACCCTGGGCTGCTATGTGTCCTCTTTTAAAAAAAATTGACTCCTCGGACCACATGTGCATGAGCTTGCTCCTTGGAATAAATTGTTTCACTGCATGCAAGCAGATTGCACGCAAAAATTCATTTCTTCTTCTAATGAAAAGGTTGTTGGTGGTAACCCTACCTGGACAGCACCCTTCAGGACTGAAAAAAAAACAAAAAGGGAGCATGATATTGCTCCCTCTTCTTCCTTGCTTCTCCCTGAGGACTTTAAACTCACTGGGTGCTTCAAAATGCAAAAGGAAAACTCTAATTTCTGAGACAGCTCTTTCCCTCCATGTTTCTTTTTCTTGCTCTCAAAACCTGTCTAGTCAGACAGCCACTACCAGCATACCTACCATAAGTGTTCACTGCCCTACTAGTAGGGAGGGACGCCTCCCACAGCTGACCCCTAACACAGCAGCAGTGAGCTAGCTGATGTTCTGCAATGTTTAGCACTTTGAACTGCTTTAAGGAATTCTCGCTCCCATGTCTGTATGTAGCAGGCACTTGCAACAAATGTAGTAACCTAAACAGCACCCTGTATGAGTCACAGAAACATTTTCAGCAGAAAGTTTTTGACATTGCAACACACTTCCCTATATTTAGACACAAGGAATGATGGCTCATAAGTTAGAAGAACTCCTGCAAGTTTGAAAATGAAAACTCTAGGATGATTTTTAAAATTCTGCCTGACTTACCTGGGAAAAGTAGCCAGCGATTCTCTTTCAGGAAGATCAGCCACAACCAAGTGATGAGCTTAACACAGGACTCAATTCATACACTTTGGATATACACCTAAGAAAGATTTGTTACTCTGAGCCAAGTCAGGCTTATTGCTAGAGTCCCCAGCATTAGCTATTATTTTTTTCTTTAGAGTTTTTCACTTTCTGGGGACTTTTTTAATGCACTGTAGTTGCAAATCAAATGTTGCAGCTGCTGAGTCCCATTCATTTCTGGGCGTGGTCGATCCACACTGCCCTGGCGTGCTGAAGTTGTTCTGGTGGCTGCATCCTGAAGGACTGATTCTTATTTAAACTGGGGCCTGATTCCCTTTTACAGTCCTACAAAGAAGCAATGGAAAAAAGCCTTAGCAGAAAGAAGTAGTGGGCCTTAAATAAACAGAAAACACCTATTTGTCAGGTAGCTAATCCAAGATGTTATAGCCATTTATAAAAACTTGTTATTTTTCTACAGTTATCCAGGAATGTTGTTAATAGCTCGTTACCATAGTGCCAAAAGACACTTTTTCAAGAGATTGAATGCCCAGTTCATTGCAAATTTGATCTTTGTTTTTACCTGTTCCCCAGCCAGCAGCCAGGAACAAAACAGACTTTGAAGCCTTCAGCGTTATTAATCTGAGACTTATTACAGTAAGAGAGAGAGAAGGAAATAAATCCCTTCTCCTAGTACTACTAACTCAGTGTAATGGCCCAAGAATGACAAGCTAAACATTAGTCCAAAATTATCAGGCTTCATTTCTCATGATGGATAGCAAGCAGCAGATTGCACTTTATCTTTTTAAGCTGACCTGACTGCAAAAAAGGAATGTGTAGTATGCCAAGACGGACCTCCATTCCCTCTGCGCAGCCGACTCCAGCAGAAACTGTGTATCATGATGCAATATTTAGCACTTTGTTCTTCTAGTGCTTAGGACAAAGATATATTCAGAGCAAGCTGGTTCCCTGGAAAAAAAATAAATTCTGAAGCAGTTTCCCTTTGCAGACCTGTGGAGCACATATCTGTGATGATTCTGGAGCAGAATGCAGGGCTTGGTTAGGGTAAGCACTTAACAAAAATATATCATCAACATATCTCTTGAGCTGAGCTTTGATCAGCTTCTTTTACTGTCCAGCAAAACAGCTGGTAACCACTAAAACATTTGGAATGATGTCATGTGGTACAACGAGGATCAGCCCAGAGTATAAGATGGTCAAATGCCTTTACAGTGAAGACACTCCTCTCTCTGTCAAAGGCATATCAGGTTAAGGACAAGCCCACACTTTATGGGTGCCTACAGACTTTGCAAGTGGTCAAAATCACCAGAGATAAAAGGATATTTTAATTTCTGTCAAACAACTTTCATTTATCATCATGCTCATAGCTGCATGATGATAAATTGTGAAGTTTTTTGCTGTTTTTTTCCCCATTTATTTACCTCCCGATAGAAAAGCTACCTAAATAAAACACCTCTTCTATATTCTTCTATATTTTCTCATTATTCTTACCAGTCTGATACTTGAGTTCCTAGAGAAGAAAAACAAGAAGCAACCTGAGTTTAACACTGAAATATTGGGGGGGGGGCGGGGGGAGGATCCATCCGTAAATTATAGCTAGATCAGTTTTGAAAACTAAGGATTGGAACAGA
>Ga0181612_119515_pt1 | contig 11503 bp, 7 predicted proteins | sample HoacroProtozoa21_FD_119630 | JGI IMG/M metagenome (GOLD analysis project Ga0181612, IMG submission 119630) | Hoatzin crop microbial communities from Cojedes, Venezuel. Combined Assembly of Gp0051906, Gp0051904, Gp0051908
AAATATTTCTTTACTGAAGGAGTGGTCAGACGTTGGAACAAGCTGCCCAGGAAGGTGCTTGAGTCCCCATCCCTGGAGGTGTTCAAAAAACGTGTAGATATTGTTCTTTGAGATGTGGTTTAGCAGGCACGGTGGTGTTGGGTGTACAGTTGGACTTGATGATCTTAGAGGTCTTTTCCAACCTTAATGATTCTCGGTGCCTAAGGCAGCCCACCAAGGGACACAGGAGTTTGCTGGGTCAGAGGGTGGAGGTTCACTGGCCTCACCATCCTGCTGCTCTGGCCAGTCTTCTCTGTGCAAAAGGCACTTGTGGTTTTGAAGGAAATGAGAGATATTTATCACCCAGAAATTATCTTGGCTATATAATTTCTTGCTGAAAGAAGTAGTTCAGCAAGATCAACATAACCGACAGTACTGGGTACAATTTCTTTAAACATGCTGCCCTGTATAATGAGAATAACAGAGGCCCTTCTCTGCCAGGTTATTGAGTCACAAATGTGAAAGAAAGAAACCCAAAATAAACAAATTACTGAGGAGCTTTAACTGGCTACCTTGGATCCATTTTTAAGCAAGTCTTTAGCTCTAAAAATATTCAGAATTAAAATTCTGCCTGTATCCTGTATAAATAGCATTTGGCACTTCAGTGGAGTTCAGTGTCCAAAGTTCAAGGAATAGCTTGGGTTTGGGCTTATCCATAGATATATTGTCAGCAATTGTTGATTTTTTTGCAATGCCCACAGCATCTCCAGTTGTGTAAAGCACGTGAGCTCATGTTGGCCTTAAATGAAAGTGGCAGCTATAGCAGCCAAGTGCTGTTTGCAGCACCAGCTCACATCAACTTCCCTTTCTTCCTCGAGGGCAGCCCCCCTTCCTAAAAGTGCAAACCCACACAGTTTGCATGGGAGTGTGAAGCACAAACCGCTGCGCTGTAGCTGAAATACGCTTCCCCCGACCCTCCGCTGCTTCTCGGCTCCTTTACCGGAGGAGGAGGGTGGGTTTGAACTGTCTCGGCCAAACAACTCGGTGCTGCTTGTTGAAGTAAAACCTGACAGATTTGTGAATGTGCACAGAGGTGCTCAGATATGACCCTAAGTGAGATTTCCACACTTATATAGACTCAGGCATGGGGGGCAAGAAAATGTCCAGCCCATCCCTCTGCCATCACATCTTTGTTTTCACTGCGTTTCCCCCAGCAAACATCGCGCAGGTTGTCCTAGTTTAGATTCAAGGTGAAACTTTCCTGCCTGCATAAGGAAACACTGCTTTTTTTTGCAGCAGTAGGGCAGTCCCACTTTGCAGTGGCAGCACAGATGTCGTCCACCGCTGGCAGCTCAAGTGCCGGCTCGGCGAGCCGCAGTGCCAAGGTTGGCCTCTCCTAGTCCCAGGTGCTGGCTGCAGCCCAAGGAGCCCCTGTTTCAAACCCGTAAGGCAGCTCTGAATCCCTCCAACTGTTGAAGGTAATAAAGATATGAATGTAATAAAGCTTTGTTTCCTGGTCTGGGAGCACTTCAGATGGTGACAAGGACAACAGATGTCCCCCCAAGACCTGGCTCATGCCCACATCGTGTCCCTACTCCCTCCCTAAGGGCTGTAGCAGCCGGGTGGCTCACTGCTCTTGACGAGGTTTTTGTTCCATCTGGGAGCAGAAGTGGGTCCCACGCAGCCACCAAAGCACCCGTGGGGCCAGGTGGCTGGGACGCGGCAGCCTGGCTCCTGCACCCACCAGGCTTCACCCGTCGGTCTTTGGTTCGCAGCCATTTTAAGGCGGACAGGAGTAAAATGGATTTGGAAAGAAATTACAATTTTTGCCCTGTTACTTGCTGCAGTTTTTTGCACAGCCGCACATGCGTTGGTTTGAGCAGGTCTGGGTGCAGAAGACCTGTGTGCCTGTCATCTAGTGACAGTGTGGCAAAGCCCAGCTTGTGGCTGCTCCAGGGCCCCCTTCCCTGGGCTCTGCCAGGTCCCCTGGGGACCTCCTGCAGTCGTGGCCGGGGGCACGGCTGTGCGCTGGCAGTGCACTCGCTTTTAGTCCAGGAGCACGTACTCTTTCTACACATCTGAAACCATAAAGACCACTATTTATTTATTATTATTATACCATTGAACAGCGGGGACACGGGGCAGAGGATGAGGGAGGGGGCTGAGCTGTGCCCTCCGCCTGCAGTGCCCCATGGGTGGGTGGTCTTGTGCCCCACGGGGACCCCTTCCACAGCAGGTAATGAGCAATAAGGGGAACCGGCGCTTGCTTAAGTCAGAAAATCTTTGCAGGGCTCAGACCAACGTATCGAGGCAAAAAGCAAACTCTCCTGTCCCACATGAATAAGCTGTCACTTTGAGCAAATGCGTAACCGAAAAGCAGGCGGATTGGAAAATTACCTAAAAATAGCGGAGCGGAGATTAGCAGCACAAGAATCTGCTCAGAAGCATCAGGACACTCCTGGGTTTATTCAAATCACAAGTTCTTAAAGGAGGTTTGCAAAGATGTCAAAAATATGCCCCCAGCTCTACCCATTTCTGGGGCCTGCCTGAACACCAGGAGAGCGCCAGGTTCCCAGCACGGCACAGTGCCTACCTGGGAAGCCTTGGCATTTAATGAGTGTCATGAAGAATTTTATTGTCACAGAAAGGAATATAATCATTTTCTCAATAAAAAATCACCTTAGTCAGTAACTGCTGCCTAGCACTGACAGGCAATTCAGCCGTCTTTAGCTGTCATTGCAGAAGACATATGGCAGGAGCAAGATCAGCCCCATGCTGCCTTTCATATCAGGAAAGTTTCCCATTAATAACAGGTTTGTCTTTATAATGTGTGTCTTGGAATGAAATAATTTGAGCTATGTGGGTTTTTATGAGACACTCTAGAGACAGAAGTCAGTAGAAATCTCTGACCGGCTCCTCCCTTTGCCTGCCCCTCCTCAGACCCAATTTAGGAATTTCACAGCCATCCAGTTCTTTTCTGTTGTACTTGTGTTTTCTCCTGCCTTTCCATGATGCTGTTGGGTTTTCTTTTGAAAGGATCGTTCATTAAATATTTATTACTTTATTAAACCAACTTGGCTCATGAATGCATATTTTCTTTGCCTTACTTTTCCTTATTTTCTTTTAGTGTACCCATTAAAACTTGTATCCCTTGTTGTGGGATTATAACACTAGTCTAATGCTAATACTATTGCAGGAGCTTGATAGCAGAGCTGCCTTGTTTCCTCCTGAGTAATGAGACTTCCAAGCTGACACCCCTTTTAAGGTTGCTGTTTGAGTGCTCACCACGGTGGCCTGAAGCACTGAGCTTGCCATGAGAAGCTTTAGAAGCTTTCCCCCTCCAGCTGTAGATGTGACTCAGCTGTCCAGACACTGTTGCTGTCTGATCTCTCTCTCTGGGCAGTGAGGGCTTGGTTATGGACGAGCTGAATTAACAGCTAGCTGCTGCTACAAGAGGGGATAGCCCGCTGCCCCCCATCCCTGGGTCCCCTCTGTGTCCTCCTCCAGATCCCGGTCCACACCACACGCTCCCCACCTCCCCGACACTCCTTGCACCAGCTCTGGCACTTGTCTGATTGCAAGATAAGCCAATTTGGCCCACTAAAACAGCAGAGCCATGAGTTACTAATTCAGCTCAAGGTGTCTTGTGAAACCATACCCTCCAGCTAAAAGCGCAGCTGTACATTAAGCTATGTTTGGGCACAGTTCACAGCATAACAAGAAGGAGTATGCAACCTTTCGTTTCTTAAAATTGGAATTATAGATTGTGGAGGGTATGGAAAAACATGTCAGCGGCGGAGCTGAAACTGTCTGCATCTGAACAGCTGCTAGACTGTGTGATCTCTAAGAACCGACTTCTGTGTCGTTTCTCAGTGGGGCTCTCGTGAGCCTGCGTTTCAGTGGGCAAGCTTGCACAGCTACACCGAAACGACTGGCCCCTTGCCAGCAGCCCAGCTGCTTCTCCTGTTGCTTGGTCCTGCAGCCTGGGGCAGCTCGGCCCCTTTAGGCCTCCGGTGTCCCCAGCCGTGACGTTGTTATCTCCTGCGCACCAGGCTGCTCCACAGGCGATGCTCTACAGCAGAACGGGCACAACGGAGGTGGCAGATTTTTAAGAGGGAGATGTTGTCCTTTCTTTTTTCTGGCTTGCTCCCATTGCCTCCTATGCACATCCTTCATTCCTAGGAGGAATATGTCCTGAGCTCTGGGAGCAATTAGTAAGGGAGCACAGTGGATAAGGCATTGCTATAAGCCTCAGCAGTGATCATAGGGCTAAGTAGGTACCTGGGAAGTTACAGAACTACTTTTTTAAAGTGTTTTAAAGATGAAGCATCCTTTTTCATGATGTATCCTCATTATTATGACCAGTCTTTCTATCTACAAAGAAGCAGTGACACCTGCCAGGGCTTGCTGTCTCTCTCCCCGTGTCATTATCAAAGTAGAGGGAGTCAGTTTAGAGAGCCCGTGCTGGCAGTCAGTGCTGGGCACGCTGCTCCGGCAGCACCCCGGCCTTCCCTCGCTGTGCCGGGCGAGCCTCTCTGCACCTCCCTTGAAATGGGGACAATAGTTACCTACAGCTTGTCTCCTCCGTGTCGTGGGACCGGACTCATTAGCGCTGGCAAAGCACACAGCCACCTGGATAAAAGAGAGAGATAAGTGCTCGGTTTCGTTATTTGAAGACCCAGATCAAAGAGCCAAGGGCAGCCTTGATTTACCACACTGGAGGTGCACCTGCAAGCAGTGTCCAAGCAGAAATCAAGCAGTAAAACCACTGACAGCAAAAACAACAATGAAGGCATGAAAAAAGTTTGCAGCTGGTCAGCTGGAACACAATGAAACGAGGAAAACCAGAAAACAAGCACCGGTTTGTCTCTGACAGTTTTTACCCTCTTGTTGCAGAGGCTTTTAAAACAAAATAAACACTCCACAGGATATATAACTTGCGGGTTTTTTTTAAAGGAAACAAAGAAAGGGCAGAAAGGGCTTTCCCTCCCTGTAACAACTGCAGCTTTTGGAGGAAGGAGATTCTACATAAGAAGTTAATGATTGAAAATTAAATTCCTGGTGGTTAAGGCAGGGGCGAAGCACCAATCTGTCTCTGCCTCTGTTCCCTGCTGCTCTGTCAGCCATCAGAGGCTGTCAGGCCTAAAGCCACTGATAAATTTTCCTGCTCCCCAGCAGCATACTGTAGTCTTCATGCCCCAGTGTCTCAGGTAAGTGCCTTTGCATGGCATTATGTACAGGCTGACATGTTTTATGTATCCCCTCTGGTTAGCATGCACTCACATTCCTGCAAGGTTAAGAAAGGGCATTCAGTCAGAGAGAAGTAATAAGGTGCAGAAAGGTAGGTCACGGTTGTCCAGGGAGGGAGGAGAAGCGGCACAGACCTTTCTGGGGAGCAAACCCCAGGGGTGGGGGGCTGCACCCCAACCTCCAAACAGCAGGCAGGCATACCTCTGCCTGGGCTTGGGGCACGGGGAATCCATCTTTTCCCCCCTCCAATGCCACCCATCAGCGCGACACAATGAGTTTTCTAGTTTGTAACATACCTTAACACAGACTCCGTGAGCCGTTGTCTGGAAACTGGCCCCCTAAAGAGAGGGGAGAGGTGATGAGGAGCTGCTGGTCACCTAGGACAGGAGCTGTAAATCAGAGCTGAGTGTTGGCAAAAGGGATTTTTTCCCTTGGAGCAGCGGAGGGGTAGTCTCTATCCTTACACTGTCAAATAATCAAACCGATTTATTTCAGCCTGTTTCAGCGCTTATGAAGGGAACACCGCAGGGCTGTGGCTGGGTGGGTTTGGGGGATGCACTAAAGATCCTTGCAGGACAGCAAGGAATAGAGGCAAGCAGGTAAAGCAGAAGTGAAGGAGAGCGGTCAGGAAATGTACTGAAATCAATCAGCAAAACTAGAAAACTTCTTTTGACTTAATTTATAAGGAAAGACTTTAAGAAAGGGGAGAAAAAGAGACCACCAACATAGCAAATGCAAGTTGAGCTAATGGAAAGATATTATTTTTTTATTATTTTAGCAAACATTGGTGGGGATGGGATTGAAACAACCCCCTGAATCCAAACTCCCCCCTTTAGGAAGCTGATCAAGCTCCAAATATCCCTGCTGGCCTCACCTCCTCTGAAGGGCCAACCCAAAGCCCTGGAGACGGGAACATGAGGAACATCAGGACCAGATCCAGCTCTGCGTGGCTTTGGCTCATTTCCCAGCAGACACAGTAAAAGAGAGGAGAGAAATCAAACCTGTGGAGGCTGGAAAGGGTTGAGACACCAGTGGGGCTCCTCTCATCTAGCCGTAGCCGCCTGAAAGTGGGCTGTACAGCTCTGCCTGGCTGTCTCAGCTCTCTCTTATTGTGCCTGGAGCCACAAATGCCTCCAAAGGATGATTCATCCCAACAACTTCAGATGCCTTTGTGCTGTCAAATCACAGCCCTTCCCGGTTTGCTGTCAGAGCCCAGTCCCCTCGTCACCCACACTGCCCACGGAGTAATTCATGCTGGGACCTCCTTCCCTCTATGAGTTTCAAGAGGAACAGTGGCCACTGCCGGCAGCACAGTTTGCCCCAGCATCTGCAGGGACTGTCCTCCAGCCCCACTGTGGCAGACCTAACACCCTGATATACCTCCACACACCTCCCAGGCTCACGGTACCCAGCCTTAGCACCCAGTCACAGGAGCACTGCTGTGACAGCCTGACACTCGTCCCTCCATGGAGAGAAAAGGGGACCTTGTCCTTTCACATGACCATCTTTCCACTGACTGTAGAGAGAGGGCTCAGGGCTCCCTTGGAACAGACACCCTGTTTACTAGGTTGAACATCAAGTGATACCACTCCTAGCTGAAAGGATAACGTGCAGTCCATGGGCAGCCATACTTGCAAAGCTCTTTAATGGAGTAGCATTTCTGTGATTCTTAAAGTAATTCTGTCCCTGAAACTAATAGCACCAATAAGATGTCTGGCCTTGGTATTGCAATAAACCCAGTGCTTCATCTGAAGAAGTTTCAGCTGCAGAGGAATGAGTACTGGTGGGGATTTCAGACCTTCCTGGAAGGAATTTTTTAAGAAGCCAACCCAGTAAACTCCTTCCAAAAGCAAAGGTATCAAGGATTAGATGGTGATGACGAAGCATAGGGAATGAACTGGAGGCGAAAACTAGGCTGGTTGACCTGGCATTCCTCTAACTGAAATGCTGCTAGGTTTTTCTGTGTGATTTTGAGGTCCTACCAGAGACCAATAAATTGCAGTTGTATTGCCAGGAGGGGAAAAGGCTCTCTAAGGGTTTCCTGTGCCATATGAGACTAGATAGGTCGTGCCTATGGGAGGGCAAGGTTGTCCCTTGCAGTGAGCAGTGCTGCTCAAACACTGAGCACCCAGGCCTTTTGACGTGTGGGGCACGTCAGGGCTTGGGGAACTGTAGTATCTCTGGGGACAGTTCTTCACACCCAGCTTACCTGGCCTTTTGAACAGATTTCAGTGAGAAGTCAGAATATCTGGCTGAGAAAAAGGTTGCAGTACGAAATAAATTCCTAAAAATATCAGACACAGGTATAACTTTCTCCCACTGCAAGCCCATCCCTGCTTGTTACCTCCCCACACCGCTGCTAAACCAACCCAAACCAGCAAGAGACTATATTTCAAGGAAAATAAAGTAGCATAATTAAGCCTGTTACCATATGTGACGCTATTCAGGAAGTTACAGTGCATTGTTACTGTAGAAACATGAGATACATGTGCTCTCAATAACTGCCTATATTTTTACCCTTGTCCCACATTAAATCTGGCAAGAGCGAGATAGCTTCCACCTCCCCAGTTGAAGGTAAACTTCCTCACCTTATCTGAGGGGCAAGAAGTTGCCCTCAAGGACCATGCTTATGCCACTGCTCTCCTTCTGCCATAGCTCTGCGGCCCTGCCAGGAGCTGACGATGCTGATGGATCTGCTCCCTCCCTAGCAGGCAGAGAGACCAATACTAGCAACAGGTTATCATCGTCGCAGCCAGTTTTAACATCCATTTTTAAAGAACAGTATTATTGCAATGGTGCATGTTATCTTAGTTAAAGCACCGCATTTTTACCTCTAAAAGACTGTGCATTTTTCTGTGAATTGGTATCTGTCACTCCCCTCTCCACATTTACTTCCCTCTCAGCTTATAGCCCTTTCTTGCTGTGGTGCCTTTCGCTCGGGAGTATCACTCGCCTAGTGCACCTTTTGCCCTTCTGCTCTCCCCCTCGCAGCAGACACCGGGTAAACACACCAAAAAGAGCTCACTGTCCCTCCGCAAGGCCAAGAATGACCTCTGTTGGCTTTCAGGTCGTGACAGCACTTGAATCAGTCTCTCACATGCCCCAGACTTTTGTTCTTTTGGGTATTTAGCCAGAGATCTAAGAGCCACGTTTCTTCTTACACCCTTATTAATCTCCTTCAAATTAATATGAATGAAAATGAATCAGATCATTCATCAGACCTGATAAGCTCTGCGTGAGCAGGATACAGATCGCCTCTGAATGAATAAATGCTGATAAAAAACACTATTTGAAGACAATAGCAAATTCTCTTTCATGGTATCAGATCTCCTTTTATGTGCTTTCCACCAACATTGAAGTAGATGAATTTTCCTACTTTTTTTTTGCCAGAAAATAAATCTGTAAAATGAAAATCATGTGAAAACACATCTGATAGTGATCACCTGGGGAGTCTCACTGGCAAGGCTGGTGGAACAAGACTGAAACCTCTTTTATGGTCTTGGAATTGTTTGGTCTGAAGGAGAATAAATATGAATGATACGACCAATTACACAGATCACATTTCAGGTAATAGCCAAATTGTAAATAGTCCTATAGTTCCTATCTAGTTCATGAATGACAACATAGTTGAACTGCAAAAATAAAATTGTGGCTTTCCAGATTCCCTCCGTGGTTCTCTTTGACAGCTCGAAGAAAAAAGCGTTGGGCTCTGTTACAAATACCTGACACAGTCTGCAAGCGCAGAGCTTCTGAGCCTGGCCGGGAGTGCTGATTGTGGATTTTCATGGAGCAGTATTTTCAGTGTTCAACAGTTTGATCTGCCATCCATTTTGGGCTGACCTCTTTTTAAAAAATTCTTAGATAGCCTTTCTTGGTGAGGAATTCCTCACCAATAAATGCAGATATTTAAAAACATTAATGGCCACCAGATGAGAAACAGATGAAGGACTCTTGAAGATCTACAGCCAAATACACACACCTCTATGATAGGCACCTAGCCAACATAAGCATGTAGTTTGCATCTACATTTTTGGCATCTAAAGAAACAGTCTTTTTAAAGTAACCACCTCATTTCCCTATGGAGAATTACATGCCTTTGATGGTGTCCCAAGGAGATACACTCTACGGAACAGAAGCACCTGAATTTCTCTCCATCAGGTGAACAGGAAACTTTGGCAATGTTCATCTGCTCCCCGGGACATCTATTTGGCAGTGGTTGGAGCCTCTGTGGGAGATGTGGCTCAGTCCACACTGGCCAGGGAGCCTGAACTTGCTTTAGGAACAACCTCAGCAGAAGCCAAAGCTGCAGGCAAAAGTCATGTGTTTTCATCTACCCAGCCTGCAGCCCTCCCTACCTCTACACTGAAGTAATAGTGTGTTTAGGATATTCCATGAACGCACAGACATGCAAAACTTTGGCAAATGCAACATTAGTTTTAAATAAGTCAAAATTCAACCATGGAAGGGAACATGTTGATACCATAATGCTCACATGCACTGGTATCTCTTTTTTCTTTCACAGCGAAGAAGCTTACAATACTCAAAAGCATTAATAGAAATAGGGTGGGTATGCATTACTGCCTTTTATGCATATAGATGTCTATTTTAATGCTTATTTATATATCTATAGGACAAGACACAGCAAAATACACACAGACACAGACACAGACACAGACTTCTATATTCACATTGCTGAAATTACATAGCAAGTCTGGAGATTAGACCAGAAACAGAACCCAGATCTCCTGACGCAAAACTTTTTGCTTTAACATTTGAGAATAGGTCCTCTTAGCCTTACGGGCTGTCAGATTAAAATGTAAGAGGAAAAGAATCAGCCAAACTTCAAATCAAAGCATGAAATTGAAAATCTGTCAGATCCATAAAATGAAAATTCTCTCTGAAGGAAAATTCTGACATGATCACATTTTCTCATGAAATTGGAGCTGGAAACAAGGTCATTCTGGAAAAAAAAAAAAAGAATAATAATAATAAATCGAAACCCCACTCAGCATCAGCCACTTCAGTAGGAGAGTCTGAAGGGTTTTGACAAGTACTGTGTCGAAGCCAAAAAACCCTAGGGCTAGATCTTCCACAAAAATCAGAAAACTTACAGGGACATTGTCAGAGTTGATAGACCAAACATTTGAGCTACTTTAAACTCAGAGTAATACAGAAGGGTTCATATTTTTCTTCATTGAAAAGAACAGCTGAAAGATATTTATGAAGAGTATGCTGACATAGTTTGCATATTTATTTTGTAACTAAGGATAACAGGCTTTGCAACATTTTTTTACTGGGTTTTAAGGCCTCGCTTACATTGTAGGTTGAAAGATTAATTTCTAATTAAAACTTAGGCATTTTCTTTCCTTTGCTCTTACTGAGAAAGCTATGGATAAAATCCAGTGGGAAAAAATTAAGTTAAAATGGGACACAGAGAGGGGGCAGGGGGAAAAATGTTTATTTTTAAGTGCAGCATGGCATCATTCTGTTATAAAAATCTGGCACAAACTGATTTTTCTGAAGTGCTGAGAACCTACAGTTCCTTTGAATTCAACAGGAGATCTGAGCACCCAGCAGACTCTCTGGGAAACCAGGCCACATTGCTTTAGCTTCCCAAGACTTCACCCTGCAACTATTTCTTCACATGTCTGATTTGGCATAAGTGGTTACTCCAGCCAGAGTTAATGGGGCAATTCATCATTGTTCCATTGGTGTATGTGCAGAGATTAGTGGCTAGATACCTAACTTAGATAGCACAGATGTAATCCATCTGACAAAAGATGAATATAGGCTAAAGCCTGCAGCATGAGCCAGTCACACCAGGCTGCAGTTAATGGAGTGATCAGGTACTTCCGGGGCACAAGTCCTCCCTCCCAAGCCCGGCACACAAACTAAAGCACAGGAGTGTTTAGAAGCACGTGTGTGTGTCACAAACCACTGCAGGAGGTTGCAGTGGATCCTACTGACTGATGTGAGTATCACAGAATCGTTGAATTATAGAATCATTTAGGTTGGAGGAGACTGATCAGATCATGGAGTCCAACCATTAACCTAACACTGTCAGGTCCACCACTAAACCACGTCCCTAAGATCCACATCTATACATCTTTTAAATACCTACAGGGGTGGTGCCTCCAGCACCAAGGTGGGCTGCCTTCGGCGCTTAGAATCATAAGGTTGAAAAATCATTAAGGTTGGAAAAGACCTCTAAGATAATCAAGTCCAACTGTCAACCCAACACCACCATGGCTGCTGAATCATGTCCAGAAGTGCC
>Ga0181612_161871_pt1 | contig 11503 bp, 8 predicted proteins | sample HoacroProtozoa21_FD_119630 | JGI IMG/M metagenome (GOLD analysis project Ga0181612, IMG submission 119630) | Hoatzin crop microbial communities from Cojedes, Venezuel. Combined Assembly of Gp0051906, Gp0051904, Gp0051908
CCGGATAAAAAAAAAATTTAGATAAAACCACCAAATATTTTCCTCTCTTTCAGAGCTTTTTAATCTCAGAATATGCTTATGTGTTTTTTTTTTTTTTTTTTTTTTTCCCCCAGCAAACCTGGAGCAGAAAAGCAGCTTTGCAGGTCTAAGAGATAATAATGAGGAGAGGCACTCCTGAGGTTCAGGATAATGAGGGCTACACTGCTGGTCTGGAAGTGCTTCATTTTTCTCTCCTCAGAAAGAGGGTACGTATTCCTGCAGAAACCTGGCTGGAATCTGGCAATCCTGCCTCTCAAGGAAAAAAGGTCCTGCAGCTGCTTGGCTAGTGGGAGGTGCTTTGCCTCACTGGAATGCAGCAGCTTTTGCTGAGCTCAGAACTGCATTTGGACCAGGAGCTGACAGCTACTGCCGCTCACAAATGCCTCTCTGAAGAAGCTGTGGCTCCTGGCCCTGCACCAGCCCAACAGCATGCTCTCTGCCTGCTTGCCACTTGGGTGTCCTGCACTGCTGAGCTGCCTTCTAAATCATGCACAAAGCCCCTCCAGTAACATCAGTACAACAGGGCAGTGAATCAAATCGTGCACATCAAGGGAAAAATGTTAAATATGTCTAGCTTTAAAATTGCCGAACAGATGTTCTTTGGTTTTGACTCAAAACCATTCAAGTTTAAATACAAAAACAGCTGAACCAAGTGGGAGTGTTTCAGCCTCAAAAAGCCCACTGGAACCAATGAGGAATGGTAGGCTTGTTTTGTTCTCACCCCAGTGCATCAATTCTGTTTAAAGTGCTTTCCCTAAATTAACTTCTGTTCTGGGACAGTGTGTGAAAAAATTAGCAATTGGAGAGGTTAAGTGAGGATCACAATAACAGTTGTAATTCAGCTTTAACAACCCAGTACACTGTAGCCACGTTTATTTGCCATATACAGTGCATGCTTTTTCAAATACTGTAGAGACCCCTGGTGCCTCTTTATCGAAAGGATACTTCATCACCATGTTACTTGAAAACCTGTCTTTGCCTCAGCTGTATTGTAAAGCTGACATAAATCCACTAGTATGTATTTTTTTTAAAATCTTGAAAAATATTTATTTTGAATTGCTTATTAAAAGTCTCCTGATATGACAACCATATCACCTATATGTGACCCCATTGTCCCATAGTAATTCAGGGTCTCATTAGATTAGACAGTAACTCCTGAGAGGTGGCTGCTCACATTAGCAAAATTAGCATATCACAAGTGCACCACTAGCATAGACATTGCAGGAATTTATGCTTTGGAAAACTGGATCTTTTAACCCTCACATAATCTCTGTTTTCTCCTTCCTGATGCAATTTCCAGAATGTAGTGAGAAACTAAGTTAAAGATACCCTCTTTGTGAGGAGGTGATGCTGCTCTCTGGGATAAAAATGCAGGATGTTTGCCCAGAGAAGATTCCTTGGCAAGAAAAAAGCATTTATGCAACTGAGAGCTCTGCCTTATTCTCTTCTTCCCTTCTTGTGATGTGGAGATGAGAAGTAGTTTGTGCATTATCAGAGATTCAAACATAGGATCTAGAATAATGTGGGATGATGCTGTGGGCTGTCCACATTCCTGGGGACAGGGCAGTCCTCCCTGTTGCAAACTCCTCATCCAGAAGGAATGAAGAGGAACAACCAGGTGGTTACTGCCTTGTGTTTCTCATACCCCTAAAAGTAAGGAGGAAGTCCTAGAAAAGGCAAAATGGGCCTCAGTGTGGCAAAGGTGGAGAACCTCTCATGAGGGCCTTTTCAGCACCTTAGGGCCTCCCGCTAATGGCAGCAGGTTGGACTTGGAGCCAGCTGTTGGTTTTGGGGGGATGGATTGTGCAGATTTTTCTCCCAGCCTTCCCCTGTCTAGAACATTCCTTTTTAAAAAAAGGTATGTTTGCGTCTTACTGTCCCCAGATAGCTGATATACACGGCACAGTCCCAGTACCCATATTGATTTATTGAGTGATCTTGAGGCACCTATGCCACTGACTATCTCTGCAGTGTTTTGAGAGACTTCCATGCATGTTTGAAGTTCTCAGGGTGCTTACATGACTTTTTAAAACAGGATTCTGTTTTACATTCACCCACATCTTTGTTTACAGTCTGCGCTGCTTGGAGCTAGCCGTGTTCGGAGCAGAAAGCCAGCTGAGCTGACACTAATTCTGGCAGATGGCACAAGCATGTAGTCGTTCAGTGACACTCCACATTGCCCTGGACAAAGCACTCTATCGTCCGTTCCGGCAGAGTATGCCAGATTATCAGCTAGAAGGGGATGAGATGCCAATGAGTTTGCTCCAGCCATCTTTCTAGAAACCAGTAGCATCTTGGCAGAGGGATAAGGCAGTGGAGAGTGCACAAACAACTGGTTTTTTGGAGGGTCGCTAAACTGCACTCAGACAGCTGAGGGCCCAAACCAAGGGTCGACGTTACACATGGCAGCTGAGCATCGGATTGTAGGAGAGTATCAGGGGCTGGGAGAAAAAAGGACGCCAAATGAGGGAACGAAGAACAAAGAGAGAGAGACAGAATGCATAATTACAGCAGAAGTTGTATAAGAGATGAGGAATATATGAAAGGAGCATAGGTAAAGCAAAAAATGGAAGAGCTTAGTTGACGGACACCTCTTGCCTTTTCTCTCAGCTCCCTGTGCACATTTCTAAGCACCCAGTAAAATATCTTCTGTGTTTTCTCTTCCTCCTCGCCTGGAAAATTTGGCTGCACTGTAAATAACCTGCTCCTGCTTTTAAACATAAGCACTGTTTCAAGCTATTAAAATTGTATAAGCACCTCTCCAACTCCTACTCATGCAGTGCTGAGTTTTGGAAGAAGTGTTCAGCTGTTTCTGCAGGCAGATTCACCAATCAGACAGACATGCTTACAGCTTTCTGACACTTCTGGGTTCCAGCAGAACAGTGAAAATCTTGTTTTTCTTTATTTACTGAGGTTTACATTTCTAAAAACAGTAATCCACAGACATTGTGGTAATGGGACATATCTGGAGAGTACCCCATACAATAGAGTTGCATGATGGCATCCCATTCCTTATGATGTGTCACCCCGATGTCTACATCCCTTGAGCAACACTTTGTAATTCATGGATCAGTTCTAAACCTTCAGAGTCAGGATATCTGTTTCTTCCTCAGAGTGCTGTGTATCACCGTTGACATTTTTGAGAGGGCCTAGAAAATAATTATTTGTTGTTCACCTCCAAAAGTAAAGCATTCTTGTACATCACAATTATACCAGTCTCATCTAAGGAGTGGAAAGGTTTAAGGAAATAGATCTTTCCTCCACTTTTCCAGCTAAACTAGCCCTTCTTTTTCTCTCCGCTACCCAACCTACTTTCTTATTTCTTACTGCTTTAGCCATGTGGCTATGTTAACTTCAGCTCCCCACTTTTGTCTGCGTCCTGCGTGACCGTGTTTGCTTTTTTCTCCACAAAAGGAAATCTCCCTTCAATCCGACCTGTGTGTAGGGCTGCTGCCCACATGTCCTTCAACCTACTTGACAAAATTATATTTATCATTATCTCCTCCTCGTATCAGTAAATGAGTTATAGATGAATCTCTGCCCTTCCATGGAGAGGGATGGGAGTACAAAGTGTTTTCTTTGTATGGATGGGCAGCTTATTATTTTTTGTCCATAAGAGGAAAACATTCCTTTTCCTGGCTTTTCAGCTTTCTAAGATTTTCTACCATCTACTAATCATAGAACCGTAGGATGGTTTAGGTTAGAAGGGAGCTTTAAAGATCATCTAGTCCAGCTCCTCTGCCATGGGCAGAAACATCTCTCCCTAGATCAGGTTGCTCAAAGCCCGATCCAGCCTGACCTTAAAACAATATATATTTGTCTGTTTTAGAATTTTTTAATACACCGATCATCATGGCCTACTTGTTTCCCTTCTACCTCCTCATCCCCTTAGAATATGCTTTTTTTGCCCATGGTAGGAATTTTTATTGCTTTTTAAGTGGGTAGATGTGAAGATTAGAAAGAGTCGAGGAGAAAAAGAAGCATTTCAGTGGAGTGTTTCAGCGTTCAGCCTGCTGTGAGGTTGCTGGTTATTGAAAGGCTTGTATTGAGAGGAAGATTTAGCAGCATTTTCTAATTCTGGTCAGACTCTGGATTCACCATATTTCTTCTGAAGCTACTTGTGCAGGCAAATGCCCTCAGCAAGACTGATTTGTTCGCAGCTCTCTTGAAGTGCATTCTGCATAGTCTCAGAGCTGCAAAACTGCAATTGTGTCTCATAAGATGAGTTTGATATTGCTGGGGCATGAGATACATAACTGCCTTGACTATTCTGACCAGTGTTGGACAGAAAACGAACAGTCTTAAAGCAGAGCTGCCATGCATTTTTCTGCCTAAAACTGGGTGGGGATCTTGTGCTAGCTAGAGCCTGGATGCTGTCTTTCTGCGTACGTTCATGTGGTTTACAACAGTGTGCAGTGAAAGAAAATGACATCACCAGGAGGACAGGTGCAGAAGAAAGCAAAGGTATTTCCCAGGATGCTAGGAATGAAAGAATACATTGCTTAGAAACCGAGACTGGATGTCAGAGCTCAGGAAGGCCGTCGCCGGCAGTGTAGGAAGCGCCCTGCAGTGCATTTGGACAGCACGGTTGGCACTGGGGCTGCTAACAGAGGTTGACGCTAGTTGCTACTACTATCTGTAACTTAGTAAAAGAGAAGACTGATGCAGGATTCTTCACGCTTTTTCCTTCAGAAGAAGAACCCAATCTGTTGGTTTGAGGATTGTAGTGCTACACTTTTTTTGCCAACAGTTAGAAAAAGTTCTCTGACGAACAAATAACGCATTCTGCTCTGGTGATTGCTGTGTCTCCCTGCTAGAAAGTTAACCAGGTGATCCTGAGGATTCGGGGATCGTAATCTGTTTAAGAGTCTGTGTTAGAACTTGATCCCTGCCTAGATCTAGTTCTAGACCTCCTGGGAATGGGAGCCTGTCCCAGCTCTGGTCACTGATTCCTGACTCAGTCGCTTATGCTAGAACTAGCCGTGCTTTTAGCAGGTGTCGTTCTGGTCTGTCCTCCAGCATCTCAGCCAAGACTGTGACCACTATACTGATGCTTAAGGAATATTAATTGCTTATTTTTCACTGGCCACTGTCTAAAAGCATCCCTGGATGACAAATGAGGAATTCATTCACAAGACATTTTGAAGGCAGATATGAGTAAGGTCTTAGCTGGAAACTGTGCAGTCACAGTTAGTGTAAAATCAGGATAATATTGTACTAACCAGCTTGAAATTTGTAGCACTGTGATTGTAGAAAGGAGAAAAAAAATTGTAAAAATGAGAAGCTATATCTGTCAGCTTGCACATATCTTGTAAACATGAACTCTGGTTAAAGATGCTGTTTTCAGACATAAATGTGTGAAGGTACATCCATTTTTAGGCCATTAAATCATAGTGATCTTAATGTCAGAATTATTAATTATCAGAGAGGTCAAAGTATTGGTGTCGTAAAACTCACCCTGGATCAATCTCAGGTGACTAGCTGTGAAGGAGTTGATTCCTAGAGCAGGGAGTCGATCTGGAGCCCTCTGCCTGTGGGTCTTCTGGATTCTGACATTGGAGAGTCCTTATGCAGACTTCGGGTAATAAACATCTATTGGGGAAAAAAAGGTAATTGATAAGCTTCCAATTTTAGCAATCTCATGTCCTTTAGTTTTCTCAGTTGCTGTTTTTCAAGGCAGCCTTTGCAAGGAAACTGGCTAATGGTGCACTGCTGCTCAGCTAAGAGATCTCCTCTTTCCCTTTATAGGCCACCCATGGTAGAAGTGGCCCCTGGACTCTGTAGTCTGGGCCTAGAATGGGAAGCTTGGAAGGATAGCAGTTTGTTCCCCTTCAGTTCAAAACCCATTCATGCGTATTTGTATAGTTGCTGCAAAGTACTCAAGACATCCCTGTGGACTTCGCAAACTAGTTAAAGTTGCAACTATATGTACTAGAAATAGCTCAAGCACAGCTTGGAACGCAGCTGATCACCCCAAAGATGTGTGTGTGGGAGGGTGGATAGGGACAGTGCAAGCCAAGGATAGCTCAGCTGACGCTAACCCTTCCTGAATATTGCCATGGGATTTTTAAATGCTTCGCAACTCCCAGAGAGATGCTGGAAGATTTGACCTCAGTTTAGCATCTCATCCAAGGAGCAGTAAGTAGTTCTGACAGTGCAGGCCTCCCGGAGTGCTGTGTGGAGAATTCAGACTTGGACATGAGCCCAGCCTTAGTGTTGCACTGAAACTCCAGACTTTTGGAACCTAGAATGATTTCAGATGAGCCATGCTCTGACAGATAGGGATTGCAGGAATCAGAGTTACGGACAAGGAAATTATTCCTAAAATTACAGGTGGGAAAAACAGAAGGAGGAACCTTTTCAATTATTTGCTGCTACCAAGATATGCGAGGCCTGTCCAGGGAACAAAGGAAGGCTTCATTGCTTAATCTGGTCAGTCTGACACTTCCCAAGAGCTTTACATTGGAAGGAAAAGAGTAGGAAAGGCTTGCTCTGTGAATAGCTCATACATCAGAGTGCGGGACAATGAGATCAGCTTTGGGTAGTTTGACATTATTATTCATCACATCTGCCTGAAGTCCTCAATCAACACTCCAGCCTGGTGGTGCGGGCGCCAGCAAGTGCAAACACAGTCCCTGCCCTCGAGCGATCGCAGCCTGGGATTGCGGCGGGATGACAAGGGGGGGGAATCAGCGAGAGGTGTGAGGCAGCGAGATATTGGTATAACGAGCACATTTGCATCCCATCAGCAGTCACAGCCGGCTTCCTCCGCAGGCTCTGCCAGGCAGCAGTGCTTTGTGGGATGCGTGGCAGAGGTAAAGCTTGAAAGAGGATTTGATGGAAGACAAGATGGTACCTTGTGGGGAGATTTTTGCCGTGATTTACAGGGCAGGCTGTGAGAAAGCATAAAAGTGTCTGGAGAAGAAGTGACAGAATCTGTTATCTTCAGTGAAGGAAGGAAGTTTTCTTCTGTGACAGAGTATTAGATTTAAGAGCGAAGGAGAGACCAAGCGGTGAAGGGGCTTAGAGGTAAAGGCTTGAGCTTTTCTCCCAATCCTACAGAAATATTTATAGTATCAAAGCATGTGCTATCAAGATGAAAAATTGAAATCTCAGAGACAGTGCTTTGATGCTTTTTAGCTGGTGGGGACCTTGAAAAAAAATCCATTGTGTTCAACTTCATTACAGAAACAAACTATAAATTCTCTCTGCTTACCTCAGGAATGATCCCCCAGGGCAACTGGGGTGTCAGGACGTTCCAGATTTCACTTAGATGTCACTTTTCACGCCCAGCCCAAGGTGCTGTATGACCACCACTGCAACTTTGGGCACACCAGTGAAATTGCCACTGAGGGCTGTTGTGTAGGTGCTGTATAGTCCCAGTTCTGCTCTGTAATTCCAGTTTTGGGGTGCCATTGGTCTAGCATCTGTGCCACCCGTGCTTTGTGTGTGAGGGAAATAAAAGAGGGAAAGATTTTATTGGGGTTGTAATGTTCTGGTGGGGATGTGCCCCAATACCCTTAGTGTAAGAGGTGCTCCCACTCTGCAATTCCATGAACTGAGCATGAAGTGTATTTTCTTCTCTGTTAAGCATAGGTTTAAAAAGGAAATAATTTTGAAGCAGAAAGCCAGAAATTATCAATTTGAAAACTGTCAAAATAATCTTTTTCAAAACATTTTTCAAACAAAAATGTCCTAAACTGGGGTCTCTGTCAAAAATCTCCTGCTTGGTAAACTGATATTTTCCAGCTGAGAAAATATTAGCTTCAGTGAAGAGAAAAGCTGATGCTTAACACAGCACAGAGAGGGGAGAAGTGAATAAAGAGGAAATGTGATTAAACCACTAACAAGGAAGTTGTTCTTTGCAGGACAAGTAGATTTAGGACAAGGCTAAAGAAGGGAGGTCACAGTGTCTGTTATGAGCTGCTTAGAGCAAGGAATTTGGCAGCTGAGAACAGCAGAAACAGATTTATTAAAAGTGTATTTAAAGGAGTCAGAAGCCCATTGTGTGGGTCTGAAACAAGGAATCAGTGGTAACACCCAAGCTACTGGGGCTGGCTGCTTGGTGTTACTGTTGTGATAAAGGAAGGATGGGATTCAGGAGAACAGGGTGAGATTTACTGGGAATGATCAAGAGTGCAGGTTAAGAAAAGGTGTAGATATGTACAGATAAATATATAGATCTATAGATATGTGTGTGTATAAATGTGAATATCTATGTTATTTGTCAGGAAGAGAGGCCAAGGTGTGGTAATAGATGACTGAGAATGATCATGAATAAAGTTCTGCATTTGTGATTTGTGTATAGGCAGATAATTAATCAGACAAAATCCTGTATGGTTATCTCTGCAAGAACAATGCTAAATCTTGTTTGCCCAAATGAACGGTCTCTAAAAATTATTTTCCCCTTCTTTCTGTTTTATGATGTATAAGGATGGCAGTACTATAATTAATCCACTCTTGACTCTGCTGTGGGTGCTGTAACTTCATATAGCATCGTAGTCACACACTGATCAACCTGAAATTTTAGCATCTTACTTAAAATGTTGAATTAGTGGGAGCAAACCATTCCCCTAGGGCCATACAGGAGAGACACGTTATAAAGCACGTTCAGAAAAAAAATATTAGCTAGCAATTTAGTCAGAATTCTGAGAAGGAGTTTCTACTCATGGGAAAAAAAAGGTTGTGTGCCTGACCTTCCTGGACACCGAGTGCCCCTGACTTTCACCATGAAAGCGTTGGAGTCCCTACTGAACCGGCTAAAAGCAAACACGGAGCACGGTCCCTTTGAAGATCGGTGCGTGCTTCCCACTACTGCACCTGCCCTTGGCTGTGCTCATTCTCTCTGGAACAAGAACTGCTACTTTCTAATTTGTGATGGGAGATGTCTTTTGGGGGGAAGATGCGACCCCTGAACTTAGCTTTGCTTGGACGAAAGCACTTTTATCATCTGTGCTCCATTGTTGCATTGCATTCAGCACGAGTGCCGTCAGCGTTGTTCTGGAGAGTAGCTCATGGGGAGTTGAAACGGGAGCAGGGGTGCAAGCTGGAACACGGGGGTGAAGTGTGCTCAGAGTTTGGACTCAGGTTCCCGCTCAGAGTTTAAGGGCCTGCACTCCTGCAGCTGTTCCTGGCAGCCCTGAGTCTGGAATCACAGGAATGCCCAGGAAAGCAGGCTTGGGTGGTTGTGACCCCCTGTTCGCAGACCATGCACTGAACAGATCCTGGCCTTCACCAAAGTCTCACCTGTGACGTGTCCTGCTGTTTCTGAGTGTGATCCCATGGTTTCTCCTGGTTTGCCATAAAGCAGGTGTAATTTGTCATGGTTATTTTCAGGCACTAGGGAAGCAAGTTGCTTGCATCAGGCACCACATCCAGCTGAGCAGACTTCGGGAAAACCATTCAGCGGACTTCAAGAGAGAGGAATCAAATGGCTTGGCTTTAAAACCCTTACCTGGAGCAGGTAAGTTACTGCTGGAACTCACATGTCAAAGCAGAAACATCCTTCCTCAGACCTGGGAGACACAGCCTGTTCCTCTTTAAATCTGCGCTGTGCTGCAGTGCACTGCATTGTTGCCATGGCAGAAATCTCCCCATAGTAATAACCTCTTTCAGAGAAGGTTAAAAAGAGACAGTGCACATGCTCAGAAATGCTGCACTTGTTCTGTTAGCAGTTTGCAGCGGCCATTTCAAAGAGACCGTCACAAAGACGAGAGGGAGATCAGGTACTGATTTTTTTTCCTTTGTTAGAGGGGGTGAATTTTCTCTTTCACAGAAGTCCATGCACAGATCTGTCTCCATTCCCAGTTGCGCTGCAGAGAGAGACCACCCTTGAAGCTTGTCATGATTATTCCTCGCAGATAGCAAATTCCCACGGAATAACTAAGAGGCAGTAAGTAGTTAGATGTGGCCTAAGGTGATGGCTGCACTTGGGGAGAAATTATTTTGCAACAGGGCTCACATACGAAGCTGAACTGGTGCTGGGGTGGGTGATATGTAAGGTACCCTGAAAAAGTTTAACAGCATATCTGCTTTGTGTTGTTGAACCTTTCCAGCACTCATAGTCAGCTATGCGAATATCCTCTGCTCCTACTGACCAGGAGGTTTCTGCTTTACATACTTTCAAAGGGGGCTGGTATTATCCTAATTTACTGTTACTTGGAGGCACTCTGCTGCATCCTGTTTCAAAGCCTGGTGTCTTTGATTGTACTTGCTTTGATTGCAGATCACCATTAATTAAAACAAATAACCCAAGCCACTTCTTATTATTTTAATCCCTTTATTTTAAGGATTGCAGAAGTAAGAAAAAAGATCACATCAGATGACTTCTAAACAGTGGAAGGGATGGGAAGCCCAGTTCTGAGGTTATAGGAATTGCATTACCAGATCTATTTTTTGATGTGGGCCCAAATATGCCTGAGACTATGTACATGTGTGTCTCTTGCTTCTGAACCATCCCCTACTCTGATGTTTAGTTTGAGGTGCACGGGAAGGGGATGTGTGTAATGCTGCTCCTTTCCTGGATGAATTGCTGGTTTGCACGTGCTGCAAGTGTTCATGAAGAATTTGCGGCTTCACATTACCTGTGTCTGAAACAGTGGATTGCATGTACCAAGCTTGTTCCATCCTGTGGTTGTGACAACATGGGGAAAAACTCTTCCTTTCCTGCCTCCCTCTATTGCCCTTTCAAATGTGAAATACAAGCTGGTTTGGGGAGTGCTGTGCTCTTGCACTCAGCACATGCAGATTTGATGTTCTTACGCAACATCTTTTGCTTTTGTACCGACTTAAAAATCAGGAAGAAACAGAATGTTATCCTGATTTCCTCGGTTCAGCTAAAGAGAATTTTCATGTGTTTCTACAACTTAACCTTATCTGATTCTTTCTTTCCTCCATTTGAATGTACAGGAATGGAAGGTAAACTTGGCTGAACTAAGGACCACCCTAGCAGTTTGTCAGAATCCTTGAAGCTTGAACTGAAACCTGTAATAGACAGTTGCAGTGTGAGCCATTCCAAGTTTCCCATATTGCCTCTTGATCTGAACAGTTTACCTGCTGGATCAAGAAAATTCTTCATTTGAAACCTGTGTGCTTGTCAAAAATTTTGCCTCTGTGTGAAGGGGAAGTGTTGCTGGACCAGACTGTACCTATCTTCAAGGCATGGTGTGGCCTGGCTGTGATGTTCAGGAACAAATGGATGGCTGCAAATAAAGGTCTGAAACCCAGATTGGGAGGGGAAACAGAAGGTCAAAGAGTTTTGATGCATTTACTGTTAGAAATTCTACCTATGAATTTGTGGAGGTTTAACAAGAGTGTTTTCTTTCAGCTACTTTCATAAAGGAGTTTATGATCAGTGTGGTGCATAGTTAACAATAATGGTTAGCTTTAGTTACTATACTTGTGAAAAGACAGTGCATCAGTAAAGCAAGAGAGTGGGTAAAAACTCCTTTTCCAGGTTCAGGTC
>Ga0181612_127179_pt1 | contig 11502 bp, 5 predicted proteins | sample HoacroProtozoa21_FD_119630 | JGI IMG/M metagenome (GOLD analysis project Ga0181612, IMG submission 119630) | Hoatzin crop microbial communities from Cojedes, Venezuel. Combined Assembly of Gp0051906, Gp0051904, Gp0051908
GCTGGCGCCGCTGCTGCCGCTGGGCGGGAACGGCAGCGCGGGCGGCGGCGCCGGGGAGCTGCGGGAGGGGACCCACGCCGCCACCCTGGCGGCCTGTGCCTCCCTGCTGGCCCTGGTCTTCTGCCTGGGCTCCTACGGCAACCTCATCGTCCTCCTGTCCTTCTTCGACCCGGCCCTCAGGAAATTCAGGACCAACTTCGACTTCATGATCCTCAACCTCTCCTTCTGCGACCTGTTCATCTGCGGGGTGGCCGCCCCCATGTTTGCCTTCGTCCTCTTCTTTGACTCGGCCCGAGGTGTCCCCAGTGCCTTCTGCTTCGCCTTCCACCTCACCAGCTCGGGCTTCATCATCATGTCGCTCAAGACGGTGGCGGTCATCGCCCTGCACCGGCTGCGCATGGTGCTGGGGAAGCAGCCGCACCGCGCCGCCTCCTTCCCCTGCACCCTCCTCCTCACCCTGCTGCTGTGGGCCACCAGCTTCACCCTGGCCACCCTGGCCACCCTGAAAACCCGCGGCTCTCGCCTCTGCCTGCCCATGTCCAGCTTCGCCAGCGGCGAGGGGAAGATCATCCTCTACCTTTACGTCACCGACTTCATTTGCTGCGTGGCTGTGGTGTCCGTCTCCTACGTCATGATCGCCCAGGCCCTGCGGAGGAACGCCCAGGTGAGGAAATGCCCGCCCATGGTGGCCGTGGACACCTCCAGACCGCAGCCCTTCGCGGGGCCCCCGGCCACCGGGGCCAGGGAGGGCGTGCAGAGCGCCGTGCCCGCCTTGTACAGGAACCAGAGCTACAGCAAGCCGCAGCACGTCCAGACGCACGGCTACGCCACGCACCTTGGCCAGCCGCCGGCCACCACTGCCAGCCGGCTCCAGCTGGTGTCGGCGGTCAACCTGTCCACGGCCAAGGACTCCAGGGCAGTGGTGACGTGCGTTGTCATCGTGCTCTCCGTCTTGGTTTGCTGCCTGCCCCTGGGCATCTCTTTGGTGCAGGACATGCTGTCCAGCAGCGGTGGCTTTGTTCTCTACCAGTTTGAATTGTGTGGGTTTACCCTCATTTTTTTCAAATCTGGATTAAATCCTTTTATATATTCCCGCAACAGTGCAGGACTTCGGAGACGAGTCCTCTGGTGCCTGCAGTACGTAGCCCTTGTCTTTTTCTGCTGCAAGCAGAAGACGAGGCTTCAGGCCATGGGCAAAGGCAGCCTGGAAGTCAACAGGAACAAGTCATCCCATCACGAGACCAATTCAGCGTACATGTTGTCTCCAAAACCTCAGAAAAAGTTTGTGGACCAAGCCTGTGGCCCTAGTCACTCCAAGGAAAGCGTGCTGAGTCCCAAGGCTTCTGTCGGGCATCAGCACTATGCACAGAGCAGCTCAACCCCCATGAACACCCGAATCGAGCCCTATTACAGTATCTACAACAGCAGCCCTTCCCAGGAAGCAAGCACCCCGAATAGCTTGCAGCCAGTGAACTCGACTTTCGGGTTTGCCAAATCCTACATTGCCATGCATTATCACACCACTAACGACTTGGTGCGAGACCACGACAGTGCTTCGACTAAGCAGATACCAGTGCCCTCGGTGTAACCTTAGGAAAGGGTTCTGATCTGGCTGATCCAGTGCGTCCCCTTCTTTGCTTCTGTTAATCGTTATTCTGAACTCAGTACAGTACTGCTGTCAATTAAGAAAAATGCCACTAATGTTAATATCCAGCTATTTGCATTTGAAGTGAATACTAGGATATTACTTCTGTGACGCTTTCTTGAATTTCTGCAGCAAGTCAAAAAGGGGGTGGGTATTTTCAGTCTGTATTTGGAATTGTTACATGAAGGAGGTTTTGTTACTAAATTTTACTGCTGGACAAGTCAAAAAAAGTAAGTGCTATAACCGCGTGATTCGTTACGTCACGAGGCAGAATATCTCAAAGAACAATCTGAGGCTGCGCCAGAAGTATTACTTGTTAAATTGCGTACTTGCCATATTTTCAAGAAGGAAGAATTGGGAGGATGTTTGGTGTTGTGATGCTTAGGTTTAAACTCTTCCCATTGCAGCAGGTTGAAAGAGTCGGTGGTATTTTGTTGTAACAAGCGTCAGTAATAACAAAAGTTCTTTCTATTTGTGAGGTGAAATCCTGGTTCCATTGAGGTAAATGGCAAAATTTCCATGAACTTCAGCTGAAGTTCAGGATTTCAGTTTCGGCTGCCTAAAGCAGGACAGGGCATTTTGCAACCAGCGTCGTATTGCCGCTGGGGAAGGTCTTTTGAGAAGTGTTGTGGCACTGCAATAAACCTCTGAAGTATATATGTATTAATTTCCACTGAACATTGATTTTAAGGATTGGTGGCATTATGTATCCCAAAATGACATATTTGGAGAGGTATTTTACGTCTGATGGAAGGAAATAACTGTGCAATACCTAATTACAGATTTTACTTGAGGATGGAGATGAATATTGCAATGTTATGGTATTGATACACTATTAGTAGTGCAGTTACCTCTGGAGTTTTCTAATTTGTATACTGTTATGCATAGAGTAGTGTTGCTGCTTGCTGTTTTTGTCTATGACTTTGTATAATAGCAGGAATGGGGGGGATTCAGCTGTGATATTCCTCAGAGGTAGAACTGACAGCTATTAACATTTTTTAAAAACAGAATGACCACATAACAAGATGACTACAAGCTTTTGAGGTTTTCCTAAGAAGTCTAACGCCCGTTTGATTTAAAAGTCAATAATCTATCTACTTACAAACTTTATCCGTTGGTCTACACAGTGAGCAAATAACAGAAGTTATATATGTTTTTATGAATCTGACTGTTCGCGTTGTGTCACATGTTCTGGGAATTCCTTATGAAACGATGATCTGGAGGCATTTAAATTCCTGACAATTACGACTTTGGCCAGATCTTTTTGAAACAAGCAATCACCTTTCAACTTCTGTGGACTTCAGCAGAGCCTTAGTATCTCTGAAACAATCATGCCACAGACTTTTGGTGCCTCATTGTAGGAAAATGTCACATCTTTAGCAAAATTACAGTGGTGGAAAGTCGATTTGTTATTTTAGAAACAAAAAACATTCACATCGTTGCCGTGTGTGAGTTGTTGGTTTCGGCTGTTTGTTAACTAAACTATTTTCAATATTTTCCTGGAAGACTATTACATTATGAACACTGTTCTTTGTTTACACTCTGAATTTTAATTAATTTTGAATAATTCAAGACAGCTTTCTTGCAATAAAATGGATGTGAAAAACTTTCTAATACAAATGTAAAATTGAAATTATTTCTGTAAGTCTTTTCTCTCTGCCGAGATATTTTTGTCTATAAATGAATAATATGGTTCTTTCTAAAGTAATTATGAAAGATGACTAAAATATCTGTCTTGTTTGTTTTTTCTGTCTTTGCATTTCTCTTCAGTACAAAGCATACTAATTTGGAGGAAAAAAATATGTGGGATCCTGTAATTTTGTCTCAATCTATGTTCTTAGCAGCAATTACAGTTTCGGATTGTAAGGAGTGTAGGGCAGGAACCCAAAACTGGCTGCCAGATGGATTCCTGTAGGTACTTTAAGGGACTTGAAGATACCCATTAGGGCTGGTTTTAACACCAAGCAGTTTTGGGGTTTGCTGCATGTGTGCATGACTCCTGCTGTGCTTTTGTTTTGGATCACATGAACTTCATCACATGGCAGAAGATTAAATCCCTCGCACCTTATTAATTAAAGTAATTTGCAGTGAGTATTCATGTGGGAGTAAAGGAAGAAGGGTACAGCTTTAAGATAGAAGGAGGTTTTATTGCCTTTACGTGATGTGTTATTAAGACAAAAGGACTGAAGTGCCTTTACAGCACTTTGTAATACTGCTCTTCTGTTAACTCCTGGTGCCAGTTGTATTCGTAATACAACCACTGTGTTAATATGCGTATAGTGACAGATAGGAAAGTGCAACACCTTTTAATCTGCAGTAGGAACAAAATCTGATTTAAGTGGTCAGTTGTATTAAATAACTGTGTTTTGGGGGAGGTTTGTGAGTGTAGAAAATAGAGCCTGGATTTTGAAAATGTGTAAGTACAATTTCCTTGAAGTGAATCATAAACTGAAGTACTCAATTGTCATATGATAAAATGAATGTGTTGGACTCTTCTGGAGTATAACTTTTCTCTTTTCCTTTAGCCTACCTGTTGTATCAGAACCCTCTTCTGCTGAGCACAGAACCAATAAAGTGTGACTGCGAGGTTAAAAAAGCAGCAGTCTAATGCAGAGGGGAAGCAACAGGGTGCTGGATGAAGGAGATGGAAAATGCATGTGAAGAGAGGAGATGGGTGAGACAGTAAGCAATAGAAGGATGTGAATACTGAACAGTTAGAAAAAGCAGGTCTGTAGTTAGTGCAGTCTGTAAAACAAGAACAAGAAAGCATTTCATGAATATGAAAGGTGGCAAATACAAGACTCAGAAACTGCTGTACTTTCCTTACTGCCTGTATGTACGCTGTGGACCTCATCGCTGCAGAACTGTTTAGAAAAAAACAGGAGGTTTAACAGGTGCTTCACGTGAGTAGGATGAATATCAGGGGCCTGACAGTTAGTGTCAACACATTTTGGAATATACGTAAAATTTTATACTCCAGAAATTAAAGCAATCTTTGATTTGTGGGGTTAGGATGAACCCATCTTGGTGGAACATGTTACCTAACGTATGTTTTCAGTGTGCTTTTCAGCTTCTTTTGAAATTGCTGGTGTTGGCCGCTGTCACGGTATTTGGCCTGAGGACTATTTATGCGGAGCGGCCTCAAAGAAAGCATAAAGCAGCTTATTAGAAAAACAGCTGATTAATTATTTGGGGCTGATCTCACTAACAAGTGACTTCTAGTTGTTTACATGAACAAAAATATTTGAAAGATTTTATAATTCGCAGTCTTTTTAAGTCATACATCTTGCTTTATGGTGATACGAGTTGACTTTTTCAGCTGTTAGCCTGCAGTAATGTATTTTTTGTCCTTTATCTGTAAACCTAAAAGCTGGTAATGCCAAATAACTTTGAACAATATCTACACAACCTCAAAAAGTTGCTAAATATTGTTCAGCAGTTAGATCTTTTTAGACTACAGATTAGAGAGATTTCTGTAAGGCGGCATACATTTTTTTTTCTAAAGTCGCAGAGCCGGTCTCCCTGAGCGGTAAGGCTGCAGCAAGCTGAGGAGGGCAAGATGCAAAAATTGGACAGGCAGTAGTTAAAAAGGTTCAGTGCCTAATAACTTTGTGGTATTTTATGGTATGTATGGTTTAGGTATATAATTTGTCACTTGTTAGGAAAGCTGTGAAAATTATCCCCCATATAGTCTTCCGTACCCCTCCACCTGCAGCACAGGGAATAAAAAGTAAAGGGACTTCTGAACCGCAGGGCTGTGCTTACCTGCACCATTATCTCTTCACCTTCCACGAGGTAGCGAAGCAGGGCTGCAGAGAGCAACGTGACATGTTCACGATGAAAACTGAGAGAAGGCAGGTGGTGTAATATCTTAAAATAGTAGAATAGTCTTGCAGGGGTTAAGGTGGAGTCCTATGGGTGTTTTCTAGGTTTGTCTTCTGTCCGCTTTGAATGGGGTTTTTGATTTTTTTTTTAAGTATTTAAGAGGAGTGTATTTGCACTGATGCCACGGGTGAATGGAGGATTACATTGGTCCTGCCACTGAGCACTGGTAAGCAATTCTGCTCATGCTGCACACAGCAGTAAAGAAGGTCCCGGCACTCGATTCCACAAGTCATCTGGCTGCCAGGCTGCCAGTGATTTAAAGACCAGGAAAATAATTCTGTTTTCACAACAGTCAGTGTACATGACTCCTCATGCTTGCTGAGGAGCAGTGGGTTTGCAGAGGTTGCAGAGAGATCTCTCTGTGAATGGAGATGGTAGAGGAGGGTAAGTCCTACGCTGCTTCTCCTCATTTGCACTGGTGGAAAACTGGAGGGTCAGCACCATGGGACAAAGTGGGAAGAGGCAATTTCAAAGCGCTCCTGGGGTTTGCGAGCACTGGTTCTGTCCTCTGGTGCAATTAATGCGGGTTTCTTTGATTTGAATAGCTCTTTGGTTATTGTCAACTTCAAACACTGTTCTTCATGGATATACCAAGTACAGTATCCTTAAGTTTAATCAGTACTGGCAAATTGACTTTAAAATGTCGTTTATTATGTCGTTGTCAATTCCTATTTCAAAGGGGTTTATGTTTAGTATTACAAAAATACTTTCATTCATTACAAAAGCTGTCCCTGAACCTTGGTTCCGAGAGTCAAACATGTGACATGCTGCAGTGTGGGGGTTTTTTCTTGTTTACGAGAAAGCAGCACAGGAAGGGTGAAAACCATGTACTGCTCTGGCTGGATCATTTCCTTTTCAAAATACATTGCAGAAGAGTTGTACTTGCTCTTCATGTTTATTTCACGTTTCCCCTTTTGCCATCAAATAGATTGATATTTCCTGATTGATATATCAATAGATTGATATATCCTGGTCTTCTGCTGGCGAGTCGTTTGGATTTGCTCATTTTATGAGCAAGTCCAGATTGTGCTATGCTAAATGATTTGTTCTCACCTAGTATTTATTTTCCGTCACAGTCTGATTTTCCTTGAATGTGGAAGTTAGATCAGCTGATCTTTTTGTTTCAAATACAATAAATAAAATTCTTAAGTGGCACTAGGTGATTACAGGGGCTATGCAGAGGTAGTACTGGATTCATTTGAAATGGGTAAGGCTGATTGTGTCAAATGTAACTTCCCTAAATCTAAATAATGTTATGGAGAATTTTCTTGCTTGTTTTTCAGAGGTTTATAATAACAATATTTTAATAAATGGTACACCAATTATTTAACAGTAGAGACTGACATGCTCAGCTGGCTCGTTTTTTATTGTCTGCTTGTATATGTTAGTCTGGAATTATAAAAGACTTTAAAGTCTGATCTCTTCCACCAGTTACTTAAACAAAATGATGTAGCAGTTTGGACTTGCAGTTGCATCTCAGGTGGCTGCATTAAGTAAATCTTTAATCTTTTCTCGCTAAACCACAGAAAGAAACTGCTACCTGTGTACTGTCATGGTCTGCGTTTTTCCTATGTGTACGCAGTGTGTGTTCCCCTCTTAAGCTGTACTAGAACTGAGAATCTGAACTGCAGCCTTACCTTTGAATGACGTCGCTTTCCACTGCAATAATCTCAAAAAGACAGTTGGGACATGCAGCGTGACTCAAGCTGCTCTTCCTTTCAGGTGACATCCTCAGCATTTTAAGAAATGCTGGAAATAGCTGAAGAAAATCAAGCACCCAGAGGAAAAGGCTGTTTATCAGTGCTCAGGTCTCAGCCCTTTGGATAAGGGTTTCTCTTATCAGACAGAATAACACGCGTGCTACAAACCCATCAGTAGCCTCTCCTGGGGACTGGTCTGAGACAAACCCCCCTTGCAACACGGCAGCCTTTGCAGGAGGTAAACACAGAAACGCTTTTATTTGACCACAGAGTTTTCAGGCACAACGTTTACGCATTCTGGTATTTCATTCCATCTCATACATATCCTGAGCCGATCCATTTTCTGCTCTCACAAGTGGTTCATTAGTTGTTTTTAAGACAGCGGCTAGCTGATGCCAGAACATTTTCTGTTTGTGTTCCTCAGGGCTCCACTTTAAGTAGGTTTTTCTTTTCAGCAGTTTCCTGAGTTTGCTGAACTTCTGCGGCACACTGTTGGGCGGGAGGTCTTCCAGCACGATCATGATGAGGGAATCCTGATTTTCGTTCAGGACTCGATGTTCGGCAAAATACAGTTCATACTGACACCAGCAGCTGTTTACGAAACTGGGAGAGAGAACAAAAAGGACCTTATGACTGTTCTCTATGCAGTAAAAAATGTTACCAAGTACAGGATGTCCCGGTTTGAAATCCCTCTCGTGGTAACATATCTTGAATCCATCAGTTTCCAGTTTTTCCAGCAGATTCTCTTTCGTCCATTTTGCATCTTGTTCACTGTATGAAATGAAGGCATCAAAGGGCTTGTTTTCTGGCCTCTTCTCATACTGCTTCCTCTTCGCCATGCACCAGTACCAACCCATTCTCATATACCACAGCCCATCAAACCGCCAGCATAAGCCTGTTAACACCAAAACAACCAGGATGGCCACGCAAGCTGTGATAGCCATCTGGATGCCCAGGGAGCAGTGCAGAAGCGTGAGGTTGCTGCTCTCCACCAGCGAGCCCCTTCTGTCTGGTGGAAAGCTGCACCTGAGATTTCCTTTGCCATTTATCTGCAGATGTGGGTTGCGGATGTACACATTCACGAACCAGTACAAGTCACAGTTACAAAAAAAATGTTTACCTTGAACGGTCAAAACACTCAAGCTTGTTAACTGGCCGAAAGTGTCCTCCACTATGGTAGTAATGGCGTTGTCGCTAATGTCTAACTCAATCAAAGAAGCTGGGAGAGCGCCACGCTGTAGAAAGGAGATCTTATTCCCTGATAAATTAAAATACTTCAGCATTGGAAGGGATTTCCCAAAGTGATCAGGGAGTTCTGAAATTAGGTTGTGGCTACTGTCCAGATTAGCAAGCGCAGAAAGGTGGCTGGCGGGTTCCAGTCTGGTGATGAGGTTTCCGGAAACATTAAGATATTCGAGTTTCTCCAGGGCATCAGTTAATGACAACATGTTCAACTTATTTTTACTAATATCACATTTTGTTAAAGTCAACGGAAAATACTCAGGATGCATATCCATAATTTTATTATTTTGAATATTAAATACTGTTAAGTTGGAGACGGATTTAAAACTAGGGGGTATTATTTTAATATCACTGTTGCTTATGTCGAGATGCTGCAGGGAGGTGGGTAAGTCAGGAAGCACAGAAATCCGGTTGCTGCTGAGATCCAAAAACAATAATTCTTCCATTGTGCCAGCAAACCACTCTGGCAGTTCCACGATGGAGCAGTTGGACATTTTCAGGTGTCTTACTTTCTGCGGAAGGCTTTGGATGGGTGTACCAGCCTCGTTTCTGACAAAGGAGATGGCATTAATATGCACAGTTCCAGGGGGAAATTTTGAAACTCCATTACCGATTTCTGGACGTACAGTATATATGAAGTGATTTCCTTGAACGTACATGTTTTCTAAGTTAATCATTTTTTTAGCAAAATTTTGGGGTATTTGACTTAAGTTGGTGAAGGACAAATCAATTACCTTGATGGTTGAAGGGAGACACAGTGTATCCAAGCTGTTTATCGGATTGTTGCTGATATTTAAAAACAAAAGCTTGCTGAATGGGAAGTTACAGATTGCCTCAACATCTAGAATGTTAATTGTTAATTTGTTGTAACTGGCATCAATGGACTGCACATTTTTCATTGGCAGAACCAGGACAAACAGCGACAGAAGATCCATTTCCAGGTCACTGTGACTAATGTCAAGCTCCAGAATACCCTCCAGCTGAGCTTGGCAGAGATCTGGATCCAGTTTTAACGTCAGCTCTTCCTCGGAGAGTTTGCTGTTTGACAGATCGAGTGTCCCGTTTATTGGTGCTCCGCAGAAATTAGACCTTGATGTGGCTTCTGGAGAGACCGTTACATTTTTCTCTGCTCTTCGAAGAAGATGCTCTGTACTTCGCCTGAGCCTCGGATTAACATTTTGCAGGACGGATGGACCTCCCGAATGCGGCAGCTCCTCGGCGGATGCAGGAGGCTCCAGAGCACCCTCTGAGGATTTGTCAAAATACTTATAAAGCTGCAAAGACCCTGAGGCTTTGCTGGTGGGTAAGAGCTTCAGGTAGGGTGGAAGACCCGATGCAAGAAGTTCCTTATGGTTGAATGATAAATTCACAGAAACAAGGCTGAGCAGACTCTCAAACGCACCGGGTTCGATGTTCTTAATCCGATTGTGGGAAAGGTCTAAAACTTCCAGCGCATCAAAACCTTCCAAGTCTCTCTTGCTTATTTTTTCAATTATGTTATGTGAGAAATTGAGAGCTCTTGCCGTTTTTGGAGCTTGTGCTTCTGATACAGAAGAGAGGTTTAAATAGGAGTAGTTATAAAATGGGAAGGCATAGGCTGCAGGTGTTCTCAGAGTTAGGAATCCATTTGCTCTACTGAAGAAGAAAGAAATGAAGTAGAAATGAAGGCTTCCAATAAGGATCCTCATCCTGGAAAAAAGAAATGTAAAATCCATCATTATAATATGTTCTGTGTTAATGAGTGTCCTTAAAAAAAAAAAATCCTAGTTTACTTGCAAGGCCAGAAATTGTTTCAATAGTTGTATCTATGAATCCCTTTCTATCTACATAAAAAAACATCTTGCTTCATTATTATTTTCAAGAAGCAATGCTAAAAGATGGTGTCGGAGAGCAATTTGAAGGAGAGTGCTATTCGTTTCAGATCATTGCAGATAAAGTCTGAGTGATTTATTTTTTTCCCCCCCTTCCCCCCCACCCCAGACAGGTAGTGAGCAGCCTTTGCAATAGCATCTTCCCATTGTGTGATCTGAAATGCACTTTCGTAACCGCTGCTTGCGACTCGGGTTTTACATCTCTCATCCTGCTGCACAACAGCCCAGTAAGTCTGACCTGTCTTGAAACCTGTTTGACCACTGAAGCTGCGTATTCAGGAGTAACCTGGCAGGGAGCTCCATGTAACTGTGTGATCACCTGTCGTCTTCTGATTCCATTCCCTCGGTGATTTCCTCTCTGCCACGAATTTACCAGTGACAGCTTATTTAGCCTTACCTGTCAGAGTAAGGAAAAGGGTAAGTTTGCTTTGAAGAGGGTGTCAGAGGTTTGTCTGAGGCAGCCTGCACCAGGAGAGGTCACTGCCCGTGCGGCGTTCATCTTTGGAGACTTCCCATTGCCTGGTAGTGTCACTGTCCAGCTCCTCTCCTGCCCGGCTCTCTCTGTCACTAGTTTTCCAACACCTCAGGCCCATGTCTTGTATTTATTACCCAAAAACCCAGGTGCAGACCTTCAGGTGAGCAGCCTGGGGTTACCGCAGTGCCCTTTGCCACTCACCAGACTTGGACCATCAAGTTTAACTGACGAGAAAGGACCCCAAAGACTCCCCAGCTGTCGCCTGGACCCTCCACTGCCGGCAGGACCCCACCAGAGCACCCCGCATCCCTCGCTCACGAGCAGGAGCAACCTGCAGCCGGGAGCCGATGCACCGCAGGGGTAAGCTAAGCCCCCGGGGCTTGAAAAGCATTGCAGATTTAAGGCTGGAAGACAGCCGACAGCTCCCTCTTGCTTCCAGCAACCCTCCCCAGCCCTCTGACCCCGCTTTTACCCGCTCTCCTCGGCGCTGCTCCCTCGCCAGTACCTGCTGTCGCTGCCGCCTTTGCCTTTTGTAGGGCCGGGAGCGGAGCGGGGCGGGCAGGGACGCCCCCGGGACTGCCCAGCCCCAGCGGCCTTTGCGGCCACGCTGCCCTTTGCGCGGCTCGGCGAGGGGGCCGGTGTCGGAGGGGCTTCCTCGCGGCGGGAGATGCGGCGTTTTGTCCA
>Ga0181612_155992_pt1 | contig 11502 bp, 7 predicted proteins | sample HoacroProtozoa21_FD_119630 | JGI IMG/M metagenome (GOLD analysis project Ga0181612, IMG submission 119630) | Hoatzin crop microbial communities from Cojedes, Venezuel. Combined Assembly of Gp0051906, Gp0051904, Gp0051908
AAATGTTAAATTGCAAGTAAATGTTACATATACAGAACTGAATTACTTTCGGTATTCATCCAGATGACACAGAGCCACATTCCAATGCTTTTTCTCTGATTTAGAGATACCTTATTTGACAAGAATTCCCATTAGCTTTTACAGGATTATTCAGCTAAAGCCTGACTCCAAATATGTTGAAATCACAGTAAATGGTTCCATTGACTTCATGTTTTGAATCAGCCCGTGGTAAAATAGTGTCCAGTATGAGCGAGAGTAACAGAATGTGGCCTGTAATGACAGTTATGGAAAGCTAGTCCCCTTTACAAGCTTCACATTGCTGGAGGTGCTTGGCTGATATACAGGCTGAAGCCTCTACATCAGCCTCGGATGTTTAGGCTGAAGCCAAGCATTAAATTAAGGACAGGAAGGGATGTTTGCTTCCTGGGTATTATTAGCAAGGAGACTACAGAGAGTGGAGAAGTTATTTGCTTTCCTCTGTATTACAAGAACCTGTCTATTTTTAGGGAGCACACCTAATTCCATTGCAGGGATCTATGTCACTGATGACACCCGCTGGACTTTTTCTTTCCTTCCTGTAGCATGCGGCAGTTTTGAGGTCCATTTTTTACTTTTGGCCTTGAGTGTGTCCTGTAGCTACTAGGATGCATTTTGGGGGTCACCAGGTACTGTCACATGTACAGGAAATGTTCCTGATCATTTCTGAACTGGAAAAGCAAGGAATTAGACATAGGCACAACCAGTCTTTCTTGGTCCTGTTATACCTATGTCTACTCTATGCAGCGTGGAGTATTTTGAGACGCTGCAATTTTAAGAAGTTTTGAAGTCTGTGTTTTGCTGGGTTTTATCGGAAGAGCTTCTTTCCCATTGTATTAGGTCTAACTGACAAAATGAAGCCATGGTTAAAAAAGAAATCAGCTCCAGCCTTCAGGAGCATTGTTATGCACACTCATATCTTGACAGTTTTCCACAGCTTTCCAGTGTAGGAGGAGAGTGCTTGCCACTAGAGCTGTAAATGTGACTTTTAGAGAAGGTTCCTGCTACTTTTTGGTCTACATGTACTTGAGAAACAAAATAGAGTATGCACATATCAGATTTATGAACAGGACATTGTACAAACATGAAATAATAAGGAAATTAGAGCTCAGAAATCACAGAAAATTAGAACTCAATCTAAGCAAAGAAAAAGAGTGGAAGAGGCAGATTCAATATAGAGAGCTGTTTAAAGCAAGGATAATGACTTTGCAAGGAGGTTTTAATTCAAAAGGATAATGAAAAAGAAAACAAAGAGGTAATAATCATCCATCCATCTCAGAACAAGTAGTTGTTTTGTACTGCATATGAAGATTTCAGCTGTGACATCATTTGCAAACATATAATATTCCTACTATTAATATGCATTTGCCTGCAATGAAGAATAAGACCTGAAGTATAAGTTAGAACATAATTTTTGAAAAAACAGACAACTTCTACTAGAGTCTGCAAGACCAGCAACAAAATTCCAGTGAGCTACTTATAAAACAGACAGCAAGAGGTCACAGAAATGTCAAACACAGCATCTTTTACATGAGCTGCTCCAGGCACCCAGCACCAATGCAAGCTGCCAATCCAAGCCTGGCCAGAGGGGATAACGCAAACCACATCACATCTATCTCAGTGACGTGCATCAGTGTTGTTTTGAAAGAGAACAGTCTCGGTGCCCATCAAATCCTTAACAATTTTTTTAGCAACACCAGTAAGACAGAGGAGTAGAAGCATCTTATGCAATGTTGGCTTCGGCAAAAGGAAGATTCTGAAAATGCAGTGAGATTACTGACAATGCCTGTTAAATAGTTGTGTTTCCTGAGGTTTGCAAGATTTCAGTCAATACCTCAGAGGCCAAATGCCTTGTGGCAGACCAGTTGTACCCAACCCAATCCAGCCAAAATAAACAACTAGCCTTCACTCACTTGTTGTATTTTATACATGCTACCCCTCAAGAAGACTTGTGTGTGTGACCTCATGTTATTCATTTTCATATTTCTAATAAAAAAAACACAAACCCAAAACTACTGAAATCTGAGGCCCAAGATCAACAAATCATCAGTTCTGCAGTTAAAAAGCAGCTCCTCTTTTGTGCCAGGCAAGTTCCTGACTGTTGGTTCTGCGACTAGTCTTCACTTAAATCTTGATACTGAAGCAGTCTTTAAAAAAATTAATAATAATGTTGAATACATCTTGACAATGTCATTCTCTTCAATCATCCTACTTCCTCTTGAGAAGAAAATGACACTCAGAATCACGAGAGCTGTGTGGGTTGTGATAGCAGTGAAAATCCTTCTCCTTGATTCTACCCCAAAAGTCATCAAAGGAAACTGTCAACTGCACATTGTGGGCATAATCTGATATTACTTTTACAGTGCTGCTGAAGTATTCTGCAGTGGAAATGCTAAACACAATAGCATTGCTCTTACAAAATCTAGTTCTGTGGATACTTGCTGCCTATTATGGTTCTTGAAACATCAAATAAAAATATATGGATGGCTCTTTGGGATCATCCCAAAGGTTCACCTGATCTGTGGTCTGCTCACAGATGGTTGCCTGAAGATGATGATTAAGGAAATAGAGCTCTAAAACACAGTAAGCAGCAGCATGATCCTGCCCCTGGCATATCGTCCCACCTCCTAGTCTTTTCAAGATGGATTTTGAATGGGTGTTTAAAACAGCCAGATTACACAGTTGTGAAATCCCACGTGTGCTGTTTTGACAAACCAGTTTGCAACCTCCAGTCTAACCCCAGTGTGGGTAAGAAATATGACACAGTGATTTAACACTGCACATTTCCTCAGTGAATCAGCACACGTGTCTAGGACAAGAATTTCTTGATCCCCAAAGCTATAATGCTATGAGCAGCATACTTAGCATGCACATGTAATTTGTTGCCCACTCTTGGCTCACATATCTTTCGCTCTTCACAGAAGTCAGTATCTTTTCACACTTCCATATATCAACTCCATTTTGAAAGGGGGGGTGGGGGGTGCGTGGGTTATGGTCTTACTTGTTTTTACCACTGAGGGAAGAAAGTAAGCCTTCCTCATTGCTTTCAGTAGGTTTGCTCTTAGAGATCTCTATGTGTGTCTGATACTTACTGAGAGAAAAAACAACATCCTCCAGAAGACAGGGCCTCAAAGGCAGTGTTGGCCAGTGGGAAGTAGATTAAATCAGAGCTCAGGATACCTGTGTCTTCATCCTGGCTCTGCTATTTGCCTCCTGGGTGACCCATGTTGAATCATTTTGCCGCGTCTCAATGACCCTATCTATAAAACAGGAAAAGGGATGCAGACCCTACTTGTAAACTCTTTTCTGCCTTATGCACTCAATAGCAAAGGGTTTTGCTGTCACATTCTCCTCCTTTTTATTCCAGGGCTTGTCAAGACCCCTAAAATATACAGTGGGACCAGATGAAAAATGTAAGATGACTACGAAGACCATCTGCCAAGCAGCCATCATCTGGATTCTGACATTACATAGGTGCCAGTCCAAAGGCATAGTGGTGCACATGACGAAAAACTAATACGATGAAAAGAAACCTGGAAAGGCAGAGCAAGGATACGAACTTACCATGCTCGGCATAACTGCAATGTGTTGGTGGAGTTATAAAGATCTGGGGGTCTTTTAATGAATGTATCATATTTGCATGCTCATTTATTTTATGGGGTTTCAGTTGCAGTATTTTTTTATTCGTTCAAATGTATAAACTGAAAAACTAATCTGGAAAAAATGTAATCATTTAAATAAATCACCATAATGATTTTATGTCGTTCAAAGTTCTTGCCTCCAATGTCAGCACTTCAAAATATTATTTCTTGTCTTTGGTTACAGAACATTAATAGATGTCCAGCTAATGTAAGCCAGGGGTGGGAAGGAACACACGTACACAAAATGGTGAGAGATGGAATGTTTACACAAATTGTGCTATGTATATTACTGTATACATTCTGTGAGAATTTGGGATATGTGTGAACTGAAATAAACCCTGAAATTACGTATTAAGTCAGCCTGAAGAAAAGGAAGCATTTTGAAAAATAGATTGGGAGACAAATCTCCTATAGTTTCACAATATGTGATTGAACCTACCGTAACAGCCAAAATACTACGGCTTCGCTAATTAGCTGCCCTTCAGTAGCACGCAGTTTAATCAGAACACCAGCCTTAGAAGTCTCTCACAGCAAAGATGTTTCAGAAAAAGCTGTAGTGAGATCTGCTATTATATGTGCCTTTCTTAATGCATCTCGTTAAAAGTACAAATGTAAGAGATAACTAGTTCACCATCTACTCTTTCCTGTCTTATTTGCCCCCTTCTGGTCCATGAATTCTCTGGGGAACCATGCTGACTTAATTTAATCATACATAGGAGGGATAAAGAACTCGGGTTTCAGTGAGACCTCAGGTGGCAGTAAGTACCAGCAGCAGCCGAGGCGAAGCCTGGAGCTGAGGCATCAGGAAGAGCTACGGAATCCGTCTGTCTCGATGGCGCTCAGCAAAGCCTGCCTAGCTTACTCTTCTGTAGTGCGAGCAACAGCAGCCTGGCAGGAAAAACATCAGGTTCTCATATGGAGACAGCAGCGAATAAACCTGCAGAACAACATCAGGTAGGACCAACAGAATAGCTGCCAGGAAAGAAAAGGGGGAAAAAAAAAAAATTTAAAATCCTTCAGCTTCAGGAAGCTGCAAGTTTCCTCGTGCTCCGAAAGGGCGATGCAGCCCCACAGACTGTTTGTTTTCCAGTACTGCTACTTCAAAGCCCCACAGCAGAAATCTGAGTCAGAGCTGCCCTGAAAATGAGAGCAAGCTGGGCACTGTCCAGAGTCTGGCACCATGAAATATGTTTCTCTCGTATCTTCTCTACCATAGGAGCTGACAGCTGCTGCGGACTGAGGCACAGCATGGCCCGACAAAGACCTGCACTGGTTATAGTGCAACAAGGCAAGTAATACAATAAAATTTTATACTTTTGAAGCTGGCTATATTACTGCCAGCTCTTTAAGTAGAGTGCAGAAGCTTTGCTAACAGGGATGTTTAGAACTGGGCTTTTTGGAAATGAGTCTGCTTTGACTCATCTTGTATGCACCAGATTTACTTTTATGTGATTCTGAATATCCCTCTCAAGTCCTAAAACTTCCACAGATTATCTCTTGCCTTTGGATGCGGAGTATGATTGTTTGTCCAATTAACGCAGGTAGTGGAAAAGACCCAAATCCACAAAGGGGAATAATTACTAGAAAAAGATATCTGAGGATCCTAAAAGGCTTTGGGGAGAGCTGTGGGAAGCAGAAAACTCAAACACCACACATGATGGTATGAATGGCCCATGGGAAATAATCCCTTCAGTAAATCAGCATTTCCACTTTTCTCTCATTACACAGTATTTGGTATGACTTCCTACTCTGAGTGTCTCTGAAACAGAAAACCCCAGATATGAACCAGGATTAGCTGAATTACAGTGTCAGAAACCTGACATACTTTAGGCTGTGTTGAGCTCTGGAGAGTTGTAGCAGTTATTATACCCACACAACGAGCAAGGCTGAGGCTCCATGCTTCGGGGAGAGGGGAAAAGGAGGGAGGCAGCGAGTCAGGAAGAGGGGAACAGCAATGGCACAGCATTTCAGCAGAAGTGCCTGGCAGCATTGCTCCTCCGCAGGGCCTCACCGCCGGCTGCATGGACGGCAGCTCTGGGGAAGCATCGCTCCCATGATCTCTCACCACATGGGGTACTGAGGAGGAGGAGGGTGTAATCTCTGGGGAGATCCCAGAGCAGCAAAGCTCCTTTTTCTCCCCTGCAGACAGGGTCTGCAAGCTAAAGTTCCAGTGCTGGTAATGCTAAGTGCTGGTAAACCTAGTTCAAGCAAAGAAGTAAAAAGTGGCTTGGAAAAATCATCCCACTTAAAGAGGTGCAGTTTCAGCCAGCTACTTGGTGAAAGTCAGCACACTTCTGTGTTGTTTGTCTTAACATCCATAGACTTAAAATCATGATCTTCTCCTCAGCACTGTTTCTCCATTCTCTGCTTCTTACCCTTCTCTCTGGTGAAATGATGACACCAGCTAGCCCAGCTCTGCCACAAGCAGGCAGCCCATCTTCCCTCTCCAGACACCCTCCAGCAGCCCTCTGGGAACCTTTGGTCCCCTCTGCCTCTAGCAATGCTCAGTCCCCTCGCTTCCTCCTGCACCCCCAAGCCCACACTGCAGCAAGCCTGCATGATTCATGACACAGGAGCGACCATGACACAAACTAAATATAGGCAAGGAGCCACAGAAGATTTCACAAGAAAGACCAGAAAAATCAAAAAGAGGGGCAGCTTTCGGAAGGAGTTAGTTTTAATGTCAAAATGCAAGTGTGGAGCCTGTTTTGGTAGCTGAACATAGGAAAGCAAGGCATTCTCAGAAGTCACCCTGCAAACTCGGGCTCCATGCCACGCTTTACCCTGTTTCTTCCAGATGTGTTGAAGAAATTTGTTTCTCCTCTCTCTTTGCCTGCCAGCCACATTGTGAACTGAGAATAAGATATGGCATCACAATAGCCATTAACATCGTACCTTACTGAACACTCTTTATTTCCTAGCAGCAATCGGTGCATTACACTTGGGATTCAAAAATTGGAGACAACTGGTCTAGTTCAGGAAAACAACATGCAAACTGATTCCACTAAAACACTGTGTCTCTCGATATATAAAGGAGTATTTTAGCCAGAGCAGGAAGAAGCATGAAAATGTCACCTCCTTATCTCTAACAGTACTATAATCTTCCCTGGCTCCAGTCACCCCATCTGTACGGATGAAATATTTTAGATAAAGCCACATCCCATGAACATGGCAGAGGCAAAGCTCTCCCTCACAGGATGGGGAGTGAGTGCATAAACCAATCATTATCATATCAGCACTACTATCATGAGTGGTATATCTCAATATACCTATCTGATGCAACTACTTCAAACATAATAAGCCACTGTTACTTTTCACTGCACAGTCTCGCTAGCTGAAAAGGTTATTTTCATTACAGTCTAGGTGCTACTTCACTTAGCTCATCCTATGGGAGATGCTACATGCAAAAGTGGAGATTATTACCAAGATAACCCCTCTGTCAGTCCTTGTAGGTTGCTCCTCTGATCTGGTCCAAAAATAAGATTACCCAGAGGCTTTAATGAACTATACGTAATTGATGTCTGGTATTAACTACACCCTCATAAGAGAGATAATATCTTTTCCCCAGACATGTATCATTCATATCCTCACATAAATCTAGTGTTTGTTGAGTGGGCCCATTTATATCATCTTACAAAATGTCAGACAGATCAGTTCTTGCTCCAGTTTCTAATTTCCTGATATAATAGATATGTACTTCCACCGTTGCCAGGCAGCAGATCTCAGGCTGTAGCCTCCACAGAATTATTCTTCCTGATTTGCACATTAATTATTGACAGATTAAAATATATTAATTAGGAACAGCCAGGAACAGCATACCTCATTGCTAAACACTGGGATTACCTGGCATAGCAACAGAAGGCAAATAATTTTTAGGGTGAAAACCGAAATATTTATTGAAGCAGAAATGTACAGAGAAATTTTCAGAGGCAGGAGCATCCTTTTCCCTGCTCTGAGCAAGTTTAAGTGCAGGCTTAACTCCAGCAACAGTCATGTCCTGTCTCTTTTGCATCTGTGTTACTAGCACGGGCTCAAGGCATAAACTGTGTAGAAACAGCAACAGCCAGGACAAAATGACTAGACAGCCCTATGTCTGGACGGCCCTGAAGAATGGCCCATGCAGCTGAGGAACGGCAAAAGTCAGCAGGTTCAGCTTCTCTTTCAGAAATCCCTTCAAAGCATCACCCAAACCTGGGCCAAAATCTTTCTAAAATTCAAGACAGACACAGCTGCTGACTGCAATGTTTCTGAAGAGGTTCTGAATGTGGCCCTTGGGCTTTTGGCACGCTGAGGGCCATATAGTGTTTCTGCTTGCCTTAGTGCATGTCTGTTATCACTCCATGCAAAAGAGACCTTGCTGTCCACAGGAGTCAGTATTCCTGAGGAAAGCTTTGCAATGCTGAAGTGCGTGAGAGGAAAAGGGAGACAACCTGCCATGCTTGGTAGCGGCACTTGAGAGGACCACAGTCCTTACAGGCAAGTAAATTGCAGAGCAACCCTTAGGGCTGATGATGAGATTCCCCCCCGAGAGACACAATCTCAGCTCTTTGTAGAAGCCAGCCCCTGGTCAAGCACACACAGTGCTGGCAGCTACACAACCTGTACCTTTGGAAAAAGAGCATTAAATGTAAGTAATATCAGGTCCAGCATTTGCTACTGATAAACACTTCAAAGGTGAGAACTTTACTCCATCAGAATGCAAAAGCGAGTCTCTTACTTCTCACATGATTTGTTGAATACAAAGTGAAGGGAGCAAAAGGTTCTCACAGTATCAATACTAAAGAGAATGACTCATAAATATACAAAGAGCAAGAGCAGTGCATTTCCCCACTGCTACTATTTCAAAGAGCTTCCATCCAGCTGTATGAACACTTATTTGCACACACAGGTAGATCAAAGGACTCTCGCAACAGTTGACAATTTTTGCAACGTCTGCCTACCCCAAAACCATCTCCTGAGATGGTGTCATAACTCATTGCCAGGAAAATTGCTTAGATGTCATATATTTCCCACAGGTAATATCAAAGCAAACCAAGTTAGAAAAACTGAGATTTCTCCATCTACCCATTCGCACCAACTGCTTCTCTAGCCATAAGAAACAGCAAGCCAAATATACCAGATAAGCTCAACTGGTCACATGCTCCAGCTACCTGCCTGTTGTTGACTGAAATCAGAGAAAAAACTCCCCCTGATTTTACACACATAAAATGATGGAGATTGTGATTGCCAGTAAGGGTGCATCTGCTGATGCTTGCTTTTCCCACCCTCTCTCTGTCTAGTTCTTAACTATTCCCAGATATGCAGAGCCAGAAATTATTCATTTCCAGGCTATACTGCAGGCTCTGATTATTCAGTGAGGTCTCAACAGGTAACTAGAGGACTGATTTGTTGCTGTTCAACCATTTGAAAACTGTTGGTAGCCAGCCCAGTCTTGCCTGGTTTGTCCTGCTAATGGATTTAATACTTTGTGCATCTGGAGGTTGCAAGACAGGCATGCACCCTTCCTAACTGTGACCCCCGGAGTTAAACCTCTCCTCTACAGTATGGAAAGTCTTCAACTCCCATTCACATCAGCAAGAGTTTGAGGACACTGAGTGCTCAAAAGCAGTTCCTGATACCTTCCTGGAAGTGATCCTGACAATGACAGACATAGACGTGGCACTGGGGGTTTGAATGCCTTTTCTCTCTCCATTTTAAGAGGAAACACTCTTTTCATCTATTGCACATTTCATTTCATTTCAAACCACACACAATTTTTCCAGATTAAAGTGTCTTCATCTGCAGTCAAATAAAAACATTTTCATATTCAATGCTTTTTTAGACTCATGTCCTTGAAGTCTGTAGAGGCCCATTCAAAAGCATGAGGTATCCTCATCATTAAACATGGCTCTGCAGATGAGCATAGGACATAATAGGTCTTCTCAGAAAAAATGCTATCATACAAGCATCATATTAGGGTAAAAAAAAAAAAAACAGATTAAAACCCTCTTAGTCAGAAACTTATCTAGGCTTGAATTAACAGCCCATGCATTCATCTTCCCGTTTGCTCTGTGCACCCTTGCTGCAAATGTTCAACATCTCATCTCAAGCTGATTCTGTAATTGTGTTGAAAAAGGCCATCAGATTCAGAGCACAGTTTCCCATATTTCTGAATTACATTTATAGACCAAGGCACTCCAGGGTACAGTATACGCATATCTTTCTGCACTTTAAAACATGGCAGGGGTACTGCAGTCTTGGACTAAAGATGCATTAACAGAGTCACGTGGTGACAAATTGCATAACACCTGCTTTTACTAGGCTTAGCTCTAGTCTGCCATTAGTCCCTTGCTTTCATGAACAATGTATTTTATAAGCGAAAGAATAAAATAAAACTCAGTCAAGGTGGCATTGTAAATAAATGTCAGTACATTAAGCTGAAAAATCTTTAGAGAATGTCACTGTCAACAACCAGGAAGGCCAAAAATCTTGAAGGCTCAAAGCTTACACGCACGAGACCAGCGATGCCTCAAGCCATGGCCTCTGTCACTTCATGCACCACCACAGAGCAGAGGCTTGCATCTACCACAAGGATCAGGTTGCTCATCTGCAAAGTTCAAATCCCATCCATTTACAGCACAGTCCATGTAGCCAAACGAAGCAGAGGGAGAAATGGCATCTGCAGAGTCCTGCACCGCTGCATGACTGCTCCAAAGGCGGCAGCAGCCATTTAACCCTGCCTGCATAGACATTTTGGCTCACCGAATGCTGACTGCTCGTGCTGGAGGAAACAGGTTGCAAAGGCGTTGTTCTGGGGTGGTGGGATGTGCAGGGTGGAGCAGTGTGCTGCAGGAGCCGGCCCATGGCATGGTCCCAGCACTGTGCTGCAAGAGAGGGAAGCCCCTTCTCAGCCACGTGGGGCCACAGAAGAGGTGGGGATGGCCCCTGTCTAGCCACGACTGGTGAGAAACCAAGAAAGGCCAGGGCCAACTCCAGCTTCGTGTGGTCACACTGATGGAAAACAGTATCAAAAACGAGGTCTCTCACTGCCCTGTCCTGCAGCAGGAGAAAGCAGAAAATAGAGTTGGGGCTGTCAGGAGAGAGGGAAAACCAGACTTGTGGGACATGGAGAAGTACTCCAGCCAGGGACTGCAATTCAGGATCAACAGCTTCTTCTAAGCTCCCCAGCCCACAGCGAAGCAAGGCTCTCAAGGAGCCATCAGCCACTTTGTGCTCTTTCAGGCATGCACAGTAATTTAGGTTTCTCCAATACACTGCTCTGCATGGACCTATGTGAGATACTTGGCAGGGGTTTAGAGCTGAAAAAGAGCCCTATAAAGGAGCCAAAAGACTGAAACAGAAAATCAGGACTGATAGAAGGAAAAAGAAGAGAGGCAGATCTGGATGAAAGGAGTTAGGGAGTAGTTTAAAAAAAAAAAAAAAGAAACAAAAAGTGACATAAAAGTAAAAAATAAAAACACTTTAAAAAAAAAATTGCACAGAAGAAAAAAAAGAAACATAGAAAGGTAGGAAAGAGAGTGGCAAGACACAAAATTCTAAGTTGGCAAATGGCCACTGAGCCAGTAAATGACATAAAAGACAAAGGGAAAGTCTCATGAGAAACACACCTATTACCAGACCAAAGAGTCCCAGGGCTGATGGAAAATATACCAAATAAACCAGTGGTGTGTGTCAAAACAAGTTTATATGAATATGAGATCTGAAGGTCTAGAGAAATATAACAGAAAGAAACTGGAAGAAAGGGGAGAGCAAGGGATAAATATTTAAATAGCAAGAGGAAATGTAATAATAATAATAAAGGCTGACTACAAAATAGTCCATGCTG
>Ga0181612_177488_pt1 | contig 11502 bp, 8 predicted proteins | sample HoacroProtozoa21_FD_119630 | JGI IMG/M metagenome (GOLD analysis project Ga0181612, IMG submission 119630) | Hoatzin crop microbial communities from Cojedes, Venezuel. Combined Assembly of Gp0051906, Gp0051904, Gp0051908
CGCCCCGGCCGGGAAACCCCAGCGGGCGGCGGGGGCCCGCGGCGGGCGGCGCCGGGGCGCGGCGCCCCCTGCCGCCGCGGGGAGCGCGGGCTCTGACCTCCGGGAGGCGCTCCCGATGCGGCGCCTGCTAGGCTGGAAGAGGCGGTTCGTAGCGCCACGACTTGACCCGGCAGACAACTGGTAAAACGAAAGAATATGGGTAATTCCAAGTAACGGAATGCCACTATATCTCAGTTATTCAAGTATGCTTTCAGTGCAAGTATTTTTGTAGGGCAGAGTCTGGAGAATACTTCTGACAACACCCAGTTCTGTAAATAACTCAGTATTCCCTTTGAAAACTGTGCTACAAGTTTAAGAGGTGATGTTACTCATGTTCCTAAGTACTTTTGATCCCTAAAAAATAAGTCAGATAACAGAAGTCTGGAGATGCAACTTGACCAGCTTGAATCAGGCTCATCCTGTTCGGATGAACTGAATGAACTAATTTTCCCATTTCAACTTTAAAAATCACTCTAAAATGTCCCTCTTTCAAGACACTAATGGTATGCATTACATTACTGATACACCTCTCAATCTCTTACGTCCCAGTTGTGTATAATTGAAGCATAGCAATTGTATTATCAGCTCTGGGATTATTTTCAGCATTTGATTTCCAGAGGGTATATGAATTCAGTTTGGACTATTTCTGAGGACAGCTATTACTGGCTAATATAGCAACAATGTTATGGAAAAAGTAAAATAACATTTTCAGTGTTTAATTTTCAATTGGTAAATGCTATGAATGCAAAGAATGGATAACGATTTCCAAATCTTGTTTGTTTATTCATTCAGCTACTAGCCCTGGGGAACAACCACTCGTGACCAGTGGCCAGCTGGATTTAATTCCATTCACCACCACTCTCTGGGCTCAGCCATTCAGCCAGTTTTTACCCAGAGAAGCGTACACCCATCCAAACCATGAGCAGCCAGTCTCTCCAGGAGGATGCTGTGGGGAACAGTGTCAAAGGCCTTATGAACCACTAAGTAAAAGCAGCAAGAAATTAAAACCAAAACTTGTATGTTTTTAAAATGTCTCTGGCAAATCATTTGGTGTGTAATAGTTTGGCCATTTGATGTCTATGAAATAGTCTTCATATAATATATTTTATAAAGACTACAGATTCAAATATCTAGTAAATGAGTAATAACTTGGAAAAATAAAGGCTGAAGTAACAATGCTGCAAATGATAAAGAAATTTAATTGCTGAAAAGCTGGTACTACATCAACATAATACTTTTTGAGTCAAGCAGATTTTATAGTTAATAATCTAATGCTAGCTCCAAGATATCATATTCGGGTGCAAGTAGAACCAGAGGATATAAGGCTTCCACTGGCCTACAGGCAGCATGTCTTCCTCAAGAACTATTTTTTTCTGCTTTTTCCTTGACTGCAGCTGCCTCTACATTTTCCTCCTCATCAAAGGAGAGCTGGACAGTACGAGCTGCTACAGAAACACCAAAGCACATTGCAATAAATACATTTATGACTCTGTGAAAGACCTTACACTATGTAAAATAAGAGGCATCAACAACTTTTTTCATACACTTATCACAAACTCGTAAATATAAAAGAAGAAGATAAAATTGTGATCTCAGGCAGAAAGTATGTCTTAAAGATAATAATAATAACAACAATAATCAGAAATATGGAAAATATAAACAAGACAAGCCAAGAATTACACAGAAGACAGGAAAACAGGGAATTTTTGAAGCACCTAGCAGTGCCTAACCAAAAGTGTTTAAAGCTGAAATTCACTGAAACTGCCATAGCAGATTCTTCCATAATATATTATTTTTATTATCATCATCCTATTTACTAGAGGAGGAGGAGGAAGAAGAAAATTCTTGTAAGTCTCAGGAAATGCAAGCAGACTACTGTTCTGGAAGTATTGTTATCAAATCCAGAAACCCAAAATCTATCCAGAGTCGGTAACAACATCTACAGAATTTTATTTTACTTCACAGAAAATGCTTTTGTTGAAGAAAAGTGTACTGTCTTTTACAGATTAACTTGCAAAAAATTACTTTTTAATCATAGGCAGAGTGAAGCAAGAAATGAAACTCTGCTGCTTTGACTGCTTAAATAGTCATCGACTAAGCTGAAGGAAAAAAAGCAAAATTTCCCTATTTCTGGGAAATCAGTTTCTAGACACAAAAAGATATAAACATAGAGGCCATATCAGCATGCTGGAAAAATTATAATGAGTCTTTCATCAGATAACATGAAATCAGAAATAACTCTGATCCATCTCTCAGCAAATTAAACTGGACAGCAGCCATTAAGTTTATTGGAGTTGGATCCTTACCAGAGGGGTTACTATACTGAGTGATGAGACAAATTTAACTCAGTATAGGTAAGAGCAGGGTTAGCCAACAGTTATTATTAAAGGAAGTACAGATCTGCCAAGAAATTAAAAAAAATTTAAAAACTTGCTCTTTACCCAACTTCAAATGTGAGTCTTCTATGCATTTTAAAAAGAACATGTATTTCACTGTTGCTCCTACTATCCTCAGCATCAACCTGCAAGTAGGAATATGGGTATCAAGTTTGCTTATTTTCAGAACTGTCTGTTCTGTCTGAAAACAAATACACATCAACTGACAAGTTTTAGCAGTTGACCTCAAGAGTTCAGATAATCTAGCTTTTTATTCAAATGGCACAGAGGAGGATGCTGGGGATAAAAATAGAGGATGTGTCTAGATTCACAGTGAGATCAAATATTATAGGATCAACTGGAAGAAATTCTGACACATGCAGAGCACAATGAAGACTGGAATGTAACAAGTATGACAAAAATATTACTAAAGGCAAAAGAGATTAAAAGAATGAAGCACTGGGATGTAAATACATGTTTTCCAATACATCTAGTAATCAAAAGAGACTTTTCTCAGGCTTTGATGGACAAACAAAGACTGAACAATTGTGTTGTCTCAGAAGGGATTTTGGACACACTGAACACATTTTTGGCCTGGCATCAGAAAATACAAATGCTCTTCAGGAAAGTGAAACTTACTTCAGACATGTCTGGAATGTAAGAAAAGAAAACCATTTCAGAACTGTGCTAAGCATTTACTCACACTTCTACAACCATGCTAAATACCTATACGATGAACTTCAATTAATTTCCTCTAGACAAAACAGATCGCAAGTTCTTGATACCTTAATGAATTACTTGAACAAAATGCATGTTATTCAACATGTTAGTTCTCCAACATTTCTAACCCTTTTCCTGTATTTTTAAATGATGTACTGCACTGTCTCATGGAGGCTATTAGAGGAAAGCTGAAAGGCTAAACCTCACGCAGAATTTGGTCTCTTAAAACCTCCACCACTGGTTTTGTGATTTATGGCCAAGGGCCTATGGAGAAGTGGGCTAATCCTTCACTTTTGGCAGAGGAGATTAAAAAAAAAAAGGTAGAAGGAAACTCATCTAATTCGACGTTTTGTTTCCTGTGTCAGAAAAAAAATGTTTCACAGCACTTCATCCCAATATCTGCATCCGGAGCCACCATTTGAGATTTCTGCTGTGCTGGAATAAGAACTTCTATATAGGGCCCCAACACAGATACATATGCAACAGGTTTATTACTAAGCATCATTGTGTCCCACCAGTTTGAGAGGGCACAATTCTTCTGTGGAAGGCATGGCATTCAGGTGAGAAGATGCAGCTAAGTCTGACTCAACAATTCTTCAGCCTCAGACCACAGAGGTGTTACAGCAAATTAATACTTAGGTCCCCCACTCAAATTGCAGCCCTCACCCATCTCCTGAAAGATCTCCCTGGGATGCACACTGGATGTCTGTCTATAAGAAAGCCTCTTACAGAGTTTCTGATGCTTTACGGAAGCAGCTGGGATGAAGAGCTTTCACCCAGTGCAGAGTGTCTGGTACCACCACAGGATGCTCATGCCTGAAGAAAAGCAAGAGAATGTGCTGTAACTCAAATGAGAACTATTCTCTAAGGGAAAGCATATCTGTGTCAAAGGAGGAATGCCCTTCAGGCACCACATCCAGTGTAACACCTTTAATATCATACTTGAACAAATAACTGAAGAAAACATGAACCTGGAGGACATGTGTGAATACCGCTGACTATATGGCTTATACAGCAGATAATGATCTGCCAGCCTCAAAATTTTCAGTTCTCAGCAACCTCAGTAGCCTTCTATACAGGTCTTTCCTTCCTCAGTGCCTACTGCCTTTTTGGTTCCCAGAGCTTCCCTGACCCTTTGCTTTCCCTAACTCCCTCCACCTTTTTTCTCATCACCTGACAATAATACAACTCCTGTATAGCCCCGAAGAGGTGGAGAGCATCACTGACTCCCTACAATTTTCATCTCCAGATGGGAAGGATGAGATCTACATGCAGAGCTATTTAAAGGGTTGTGTCTGTTTCAGGAATTATAACTTTGTTCCTAGCTACAAAAAAAACACCAGCACATTACCCTGTAACCCACATCACACCTTAAAATTGTACTCCACATCTAACTTGTCATCTGTTGGAAAAACGGAAAAAAGAAACAACTGAATAAATTTTATCATATGCTTCTTTCTTATTTCTAGAATTTCTGAAATACTGTGTATAAAAATAAATGTATCTACTTCCTTCATTATCTTTCTCAGGCACCAGCTCCCCAGCTATGACACCCTGTTTGGTTAGTCTGAAAGCATCCAGAATCCACAAAAGGTGCCAGATAACATAATACAGAAGTATGACAACTGGCATCAACTACAAAATAGGTAATTTCTTATTTTCTTCTGTTCAGAGGCATTGTCTATTTCACTTCACAGAAGGAACAAGAAGTCAATCTAAAAAATCATACAAGCCACTAAAGAAAAAAGTCCCTACTTTTTATCTTAGTCTCTTGTTGCTGGCAAAAAAAAAGGCTGTGGAAATTCCGAAACTTGTTTCTCAAAAAAAGAAAGTGTGATTTTAGTGATGCTGAATCTAAAAGTGAAACTGTTGAATAGCCTTTAAATCACATATTTAGTGTGCCAAGAACTGTACTGTAAGTCAAACTGTGTTAGTTTAGGTAGCTCAGCTTCTATTGTCTTCATAGTGACGTATGTAAAAAAAGTTTCCCTTTTGAAATATTCTCCAGTGTATATCAGGAGCCAAATTCAAATACAAGCCTTGAAGTATTCAAAATCTCTTCAGGAATTTTGAAATGAGAGCTCAGATCTACTTTTATTTAGAGCCACATATACTAAGACATGTCAATGACTTTTGTTCTTACTGGAATTATAGCTTTTCAGAAAAATTCATTCAAAATGGTCAGAGTAAAAAAATAAAGTGGCATTTGGGTCAAAGTGCACATGCTGACTAGGACCTGGAATGTGGCAAGATAAAGTCAGCTGAAAACATTCAAGAAGGAATATGACCAAGTTACTGAATTCCCCCAACACTCTACATGAAATTCCCATATCACTAAATACCATTGTGTACCTCATTAAGGCCAGCATTTCACACGATCAGATGAAGTTAATCAAGAAAAGGGCGGAGAATTTTTTGACCAAGCTTTGTTACTATTCACAAGCAGCTGCTCTCCAAGGCCCTTGTAGATCCTTGACTATGGGAGAACGGAGATCAGTCACTTCCCTTTTCCCACCTCCTTCCTGTGCTTTAGTCGTGAGGTACATGTATGTCCCTATGGAGTCAGAAAGACAAAGGGGAATGATGAGAGGAAGGTCTGTAATAGACCATTCCAGCTGGAACAAATACAGAACTTGGATTCTCCTAGACAGGCTACTGATAACTGCACTGCTACTAATTGATTATCCTTCAACTTGTCTATCAGAGACTATATTCTCGATTCTCTTACAGTGAATAATATTCTGAAGAGCTGTGTTCAGCTGTATGTATGTTATTTTTGCTGCACTGTTATAGAAATGTTATCTTTGTAGTCCTACAGTGGACTAGCTCGCTAACATGTAGAAGTATTACACAGATATCAGAAAGGATTTAAATGACTTAACATTGCATGATTCAAGAATCATAATTTTAAGTCTTCCATGTGGGTGAGGATTGCAGGGATTGCTCAATTTTTTGTTTTTATTTTTTTTTTAAGACATGTAAGGAAATCTTTCTTTTGTCTAGATATTGTCACTTCTCCGTCTCTGGAAGTGGACTGAAAGTTCTAAAGAAAATGACCTCCCAAATAGAAACAAGAAGGAGCTGAAGTGAACTGATTTTTACTTCCATCAAGCCAAAATGACAAGTATCCAAGAGAAAGCATTTTGCAGTAGCAAAATATGTGTGTTTTTGTGTGTGTACATATATTAAAAAACAAGTGACACTTAAAGCCAGCTGCAAGTCTGTTAAGGATCTGGCACCTTTCCTTCATCTCTCAAATGTGCTCTAAATCAACAACATGCTGTTTTGTTACTTACACTATTTCTGTCTTTCATTTTTTCCCCACAAAGTCGAGTATCATCTTAAATACTTGCTTTGTTAACATTCCCACAGAAGGAATATGCTAATGTAGGAGTAGCTAAGTGATAAAAACCATGGACAGCTGAGTTTTTCTAGACAAGGAAGGGTAAGAAAAGATGCAAGTTGCTGAGATTTATTTCCCCTTTCAAGACAATTACTTGGCTAGGCATTAAAGCCCCAATCCTTGTTGTCTGATATAGACAACTCAGCAAGAATGACTTTCATAGTTGTGTCACCCTCTATCAGAGACCATGTTACTCTCGTGATAAGAGAGGCAACTTGAGAAATGTGACACATGTTTGAAATTGCTGTCAGGCAGGATAAAGGTCTGTGCTGAATTAGCTTGAGAAATGTCTGACTTTCAATATTCCCATGCTTCTTAGCCAAGGATCTCTCCTGAAATTCCCCAGAATTATATGTGAATAGCAATTAATAAGGAACAGATGGTTTACTGACCCTTTTGGTTGGATCAATTTTGCCTGTATTGACTTCATTTCTGACCATAATTAGCTCCACAGCATGAGGAACAGATATTAGTACCTCTCTTCTAACAGCTCAGCTCCAGAAAAATGCTCTACCTCTGTGGTTTTCTGGCCGAGGTTCTCTCCTTGCTGAATGATATCACTACTGACTGGGCCAGACAACTGTGCAGCTACTGCTAGGGCTTTCACTTTGAAGCTGGCATATCCTAATGGGAAACAAAACATTTATGTGCAGCCCACAGTTTATAAAAGATAGGAAAGAGTGTAAATGCTGCATAAGCACTGTTGAATTCTTTCGTGGATCAAGGACCAAACCCAGTTAAGTTCTGGTAGGCTCATGACCTTGAGATTAGTCTTACCTCTGTAATGTCTTTCTGTATCCAGGATAACAAGTAGCATGGTGACTTGGTATCTGCAAGACCATCAGGATCAAGGCACAGGAATTTCCAGGGCCATGTTCAAGGGTGCGTTAATTAAGATTTTGAGCAAATTATCTTACACTCATTTTCCTAGATTATTTGAATGAATGCAATACAATTATCTCACACTGAAAAATACTCTCTAGTAATTCTGTGTTCTTTATCTAAAGTGTTTGATGTAAAACCATCAGCCTTTAAATGATTTATTATTACATTTTATTACACTGATTCATCTGCTATGGTGCCAAGATCCAGATCCAGCTACTGACTTTGCTTGTCTTGCACTTTCACGTGTCTTGTGCCATGACTGTACTGCATTTTGTGGCATGAAGAGATGTTCATTCTCCCTCTAAGGTCAGCATATGGATCCTGCTGCAGCTTATGATTTCAGAAAACGTGTTTGTACATAGCAAATGTATTCTATTAACAATTTAGGATCTCAGACAATTTAAGAAAAACTTGTTTCCCTTTATCCTGCAAATGGGATTTATTAATTGGAATGTTTATTTATTTTATACACTATTTATTAAATTGAAAATCAATAAATAAAATTTATTTAAAAGATGACTAGAAAGTTTTCACATCTAACGTAAAGGAGGACAAATTTTCAGGTGGAGTCTGTAGCACAGAATGATTAGCACAGAAATTTATCACAAGGTTGAAAAGTAAGCAGTGTGTTTAGAAATCCATTTCCGGGGGAAAGCAATTACTAAATTAATCTGCACTATTTACTAGTGCCTACTAGATCATCATATTACTAATTTAATACAAGTGACAACACTGGTTTTGAAGTTATAAAAAGGTTCAGACAGTGCAGTTGAAAAAGACCATTAATTTAGACTAAAACTTCAGATTATTATAAAGATGAATAAATGATAAATTGGCAATTTTGCATAACATTCTTTGGAAAGTTGGTTTCATTTTTATGAATTATTTGTAAACTTACCTTGAGCTTTCATTTTCTTACTCATCTTTATAAATTTAATGTTTTAATGCACGCATTTCATACTATAGTGTTCACCTTTTTTTGCCAGGATTTGTGTTGTACAATATGCCATTTAAGATTCACTTTATCCTTCTAACCCTTTTTTAGATAACCAAAGCTCAGATGACCACGTTTAGTGCTATGACTGACAGACACAGTTCTCTACTGGACTTGAGTGGGAAGAGCACTTTTCTGGCACGTATCCATAAGGCAAACCATTGTGAATAACTGGAAATCCTGGCAGGATCTAATTAGGAGAAACAGGACATAAAAACAAGCAAGAAGTCAGCTGTAATTTCTTGGTAATTTCATAATAACCAAATTATATCAATTATAACAATTTCATAGCTACTTTTTTAACTTCCCTGAAGGTGAAATGGTATTGGAAGCTTAACTTCATATGTGAGAGAGAAATTCCAGTTTTATCTTGGCTGTAATTGCTCATTGTGTCTCAAAAGAGAAATGCCTACATTATTCAGAGCGCTTTCTCAAGTACATGGAATTTCAAGAGCCTGGAGTGAAAGCGAGTATAGCCTGCATTGTCACAGCTGGGTTTACAACACACAGAAGTGTTCAGTAACAGGAAGAGCAGCTTTGCGCTTCCCAGATGAACATGGAGTAAGTGCCCAGGAGCCCAAGGCAGCTTTAAAATATTGCTGTTAAGAAGGAATGAAATATACTGTTCCTGCTAATGTAGCAGTGCTTTCTACAGAGATAAATTTCAAAGGCTCTTCTCTGAGAAATTCACTATTCAACTGAGAAATTTACTACTCAACATATGCATGAATGCCAGACACTGCCACGAACCTCTTCATAAAATTTCCAGGATCCACACAGTGGGAGGCTATTTGAAAGAACAGTGAAACAAATTCTTATAAACACTGTAAGTTCTTCTTACTCTAAAACTTAAAATCTCTCCTGACAAACCCCAGCTTTCTGCTCAGGAATCATTTACAAAAACACAATAAATAATGCAAATAGATGAAAGAACAAAAAAAGAGAGAAAAAAAGGAAATGGATATTAAGGAAAAAGCTCTTCCAGAAACATCATTAAATAGTCTTAAGTCTTCAGTATCTCACACGTTTTAGCAAAAATATTTTATCTTCTCAAGTAGTTCAAATGGAAGGACAAATGGTGCTACCACGTACAGTTCAGATAAAAGAAACTCTCATAGTGAATATTCTTACTCTCATTCTTATTTTCATGTATTATAAAGCATATTACATGTTTTGAGTTGGAGGTTACATTTTTCACCTTCTTACACCAAAAGGAACCTTTTTCATCCATAAATTCTGCTGCTGCTGTTTCTCCCTTACATTTAGAACTATTTGCTTGTGATCTTCTCCATAATATATTAAAAGAAACACAACTCCATACCAAAACTTCTGACACAAAAGACTACTTCTGTAAGAGAAAGAAGGTTTCTTCCAGTTAATTCATTAATCCTCTGAATCTTTGCAAGAATCATGGAAAGTAGGCCAGAGGATAGGTAGTACCCCTGATCCCACTCCTCCTCCCCCATTTGCAATATTGCTGAATTCAAATCCTGTTTGAATGTGCTCATCAGTGTAGTTTTTATAAGGAGGGAGAGATGGCATTATCCAGACTTTGACACACCACTGATGTTTTGGTTTATCAAACTTAGATTTTTATCAGACTGTATAAACACCTGCGGTGGATAAGTCAGGATTTTATTGAGCCAGTATCCCACCTCTGACACGAGCCGAAAGCAAATGAAAAGATAAAAGCTTGAGAATGGGGGAAGCATGAGTGATACAGGTCCTTACACAGGGAGGCAGAGAGAGATGGTTTCTATGCATTTAGTCTGTGTTTTTGAGAGTAGAATTCAATACAAGAAAAATCCTGCGAGTGAATGGAAAGAAATTTGAGAAATGTCTAAGAGATTTGGAAATGCAAGTCTACTGACACATATTTCTAAAGCTTGTAGCCTTTGAAAATCTTGTCATAAACAGTGTAGAAAAATATAAATTAATAGTACTAACTAACACTAGTTCATTTAGAACTCAGGAATCACATGCTCTGTTCTGCCACTCTAAAAATAACTCTGCTGCTTTATACAGATCTCTTCTGCACTACCACTGCAAAATCTCTTTTTCTCCATGCAACTGCAAAATAATCTCAGTCATTCCTGAGTCTAGAATGCCACTGAATGTCATCAGATGAGCTCTTCTGTCCTAATTTTGCACAGAGATTCTGGCAAACTTTTGCATTGCAAAACAGCTGTTGCTGCTGACAGCTGCTGCTAATGCATGACGCCCAGGTCATCTTATCACCCTGTTACCATGTTTTGGCTGCCTCTACTCTGTAGCACCTTCTCCATCCACTGACTTTGTGCTACATGCTGTTACAAAGATGCCATCTCTAAAGGTTTCCCGAAGTTAAGCACCGTCACCTTACTTTGTTCTTCATTCTGGCCTAATCTAAAACCTAATGGACTCAACAGACAATCTTCTAGAGATACTATCAAACTTTACATTACTCCCTTCAGCTGTGTAATGATGTACTAAATGATTTCTTAAAATTGAAACCATCACATTTACTACCACTAAAAATAAGAATGACTGAAAAACTAAAGAGCTCCTTTGCTGCCAAAAATCTGTGTAGCTGCAGTCACGAGGAACAAGACTCTTAAGTACTTTATAGGCAACCTCCTGCTGTGATGGGCCACTCAGCCCAGGAGAGCTCAAGCGCAAAGCACTGCTGCAGTTCTGAAGGCTGTCTTTGCCATAGTAGAAACATTTGCAAACTTTATCACAAAGAATAAACTTTTGTATCTAAAGAGTGAAAGCTGGCTTTGCAACACAACTTGAAAACACATGTCAAAACTGCTTTCAAAATACAAAGACATTTCAAAGGAAACAGACAACATAGTAAACCTCTAATGCTTATAGTCAAAATCACTTTTTTCTTCTGATGTGTTTCTTTCCATTCTTCGCTTCATTGGCATTTACCATTTTAGTAGCATCTATTCTTATTCAGTAGCATAGATTAATCTCCACCTTCTTCAAATACACCATAGATGAAATCTGTCTATGGCTTCAGTCCTTTTCAAAATCCCAATGTCACACAGGAGATAAAGAAAGAAACAGGATATCCAAGTTAAACACACAAAAATAGGAAG
>Ga0181612_164135_pt1 | contig 11501 bp, 7 predicted proteins | sample HoacroProtozoa21_FD_119630 | JGI IMG/M metagenome (GOLD analysis project Ga0181612, IMG submission 119630) | Hoatzin crop microbial communities from Cojedes, Venezuel. Combined Assembly of Gp0051906, Gp0051904, Gp0051908
CCCGGCGAGGGCGGCAGCAAACGTGCTGTTGTGTGTTCACTCGCAGCCCATTTGTTCTGTGGTACAGTTTTATTTTTTTTTTTTTTTTTTTTTTCTGGGGAAATGTCAGCGGTGTTGCAGACCCTTTTGTGCTGCCAACCCCGGGCCGCGGTCTGCCCTTCGCCTCTCCCCGTTCTGCTGGGAGGTGAGCGGTGCAGCTCGGCTGTCCTCGCCGTCCACCCCTTGGAGCTGCAGCTGCCTCCGCTGTTGCTCACAGCTTTCCCAGAAGGTACAAAATGAAACGGGGGTGAGTCTTGCCAGCTCCTTTGCTGTCTGTGAGGCTGTGAATAGCATTAGTGAAAACGGACCGTAGCAGAAATTCTCCTGTTGCCGTTGGGAGAGCTAACGGCTGCGTCTGAAGCATTTCCATGCTACCGACGTCGGGAATGAAGCACTGGTTTGTGTCACAGTCACAAGCCGAATCCCTGCAGCAGAGGAGGCTTCTGCATGTGTGTGGAGGTGGCTGAGGAGATGTTTTGGCAAATGCATGAATTCTTGGAGAATGATTGTGCGGGGTGGGGTTCTTCCCCCATCTGTAGCAAGGAGGGTTCTCTCTTGGCTGGTGAATTTTATACGAGTAAGAGGTACAGGAAAGAAACGACAGAACTCGTTGAACTGTGTTTTAATCAGATGTTAGCACTTCGCAGTTCCACATCTGTGTCTTCCTAGCTATCTCAGTGAGGTTTTTTGGATAACAGTAAAACACGAATCATGTCACTCTTATCTTTTCTTGCTTCACCAAGCAGGACACAAACGAGGTCAGTTACAGTGATACCGAGCCGAGAGCCTCAGAGGGTTTTTTAAGCTGCGAAAAAGATCGTAATGGGACGGAAACCCTGGTGATGTGATGTAGCAGAAGCTCCCTGGTGTTTCTAGCACCCAGGATGCCAAGGAGGAAGCCATTTTTTTCTTGTACCTGTATGTTATTCCTTCATCTTAGGTAGCAGGTAAAGAGCTTACTCTTCTCTTTGTGAAGTACTGGTTAGTCAGTGTCTCCTATGCTTGGCATGGATGTTCACCAAGTTTGTGGCCAGAGGTTTGTTCCTTTATATTGGCCTGGTGAGCTTGGTGCAGAGTTGGTGCTTTCGTGCATACTTTAAGTTTCTGAAACATGTTGCCAATAAATTTGTTCTAAATTTTGTCCTCAAACTCTTTTACTTATGTTGAGAATATGGTTGATGTGTATGTTTAGCAATATCTCTGTTTTTTTAAAGAAGTTTCTTTATCCAGAGAAATACAATAAGCAAAACCAGATTAGAGAAGTTGGTTACGCTTGGTCTCCAGTGCTCCATTAACTATGTACTGCTGGCAGGCCTGGAGGGTTACAAACACCCTGAATGAAAGACAGCTATTCCAACCTCACTCTAAAACGCTGAGGTGCTTCCCGTGGTTTTAGAAGAGATGCAGGCTAATTTTAGAACTTGTGGTAAAGCAGATTGTTTAGTAACTTGGGGTTAGAGCACGAGGAGCAGTGGGCTGTCATAACTCTCTGGAGGCGTCATCTGTGTCTAACTGAGCTCGAGATGATGTCATATCTCAAGTCACTCTGTGATCACTGAAGGCTCCAGAGATGGATTTTTTCCCTTTGTCACGGGGAGTCATCTGGGTTGATTCCAGACTGGAACTTGTTTGGCCCTGCTGGTCTCTGGTTGAGAATTTTTTCAGGCATGCTGGAAATACAGCTCATTTAGCAAGGCTTATCAGCAATGCCAGGAGCTGTGTTAAGGTTAGTATTACTGCGTAAGAGAAGGTTTCTTGCATTATTTCCATGTGAGTATTTTTATTTTGCTGTGATTGATGGCCAGCACTTAACTGTGTGTCTCATTGCCAGGTCGGCTAAGCCAGGCTTGTGAAGCGTCTTTGGTTACGTGGTGCTGGATGTCTGAATGCTGAGCTGTCAGGTGCACTGCCAACCGGTAAAATGCAGAGATTCAAATTATATACCTTTGTACCGAATACAGTTCGTAAGGAGTCCTGAGCTCAGGTCCTTGAGATGACGAGGAGCAGTTAAATATGAAGTTCTCAGGTTGTGCTGCGAGAACATTGAGGCTATCAGTCTTGGTCCAGTCAGTAAGTGGAAGGGGCAGAGGTGGGACCCTTCTAGGGTGTGCAGTGTATCATCAGCCTTTTGGCAACATTTGGACTCAGCCAGCCTCTTACTTTTGTCCCTATCATTGGATACTTAAACATTGAAGAGGGACATTTTTGAAAGTATGTTCTATTGGGATTATTCTGATAGATGCCATTGGAGTTGGGAGTCTGAAAACCCATTCACTAGGAGCACATCAGTTCCTATCTTGACCTAGTCTCTACATTTTTTTTTCAGGTGACTTTGTGTAAATAAAAAAACAAAACTGAGACCAAACTGATTTTGAGGAAATTATTAGACCCTGTGGAATTGGGCAGAGTGCTTTGGACTTCTGAAATTGTGCTTTCAACCTCTGCACCAGGAATATCAAGTAGGCACTTTTCCATGATCGTTTAAATCTTGCTGTGTGCTTTGAGTTTATCTGCAGGAGCGTGTGGCGTGTTCTTCCCTCTCTACTCTCTACCCCCTCCCACAGCTTTTTTATTTCTACGTGATTGTGCCCTATTCAATATAAAATAAACGTACTTGCTCCAGAAGGCTCTGTGATGCAAAGAATAGAGATCTGCCCTTCCCATGGTGACAGAATGCCTAAATAGATGGTTGCCAGTGCTAGCAAAGAAGCTGGAGTAATTGTAGTTTAACCATGAAGAGATATATCTGAAGAGCTGTCGGTATTAGAAGAAAATCAGCTAAAAATAAGTCTGTCCGTTCATGAAGTTGCATGGTGGGGAGAAGGGAAATATTTAACAACTTTCCCACCCCGTTATTTGATGTGAAAATTTTTATTGAATGGCATAAGGGGATTGTCATCAACCGGGTATGTGACTGGAAGTATTTTTTCCACCCAGTAATACAACTTCTCTAATTGTCTGTCCCATTACTTTCTAGTACTGAAAATAGCCCTTTTCCTGCAGAAGGATGGAGAGTGCAGCAAAAGGAGATCTCGCAGAAAAATGTGTGCCTTTGTTTTAAACACAACGGTAAAAGGATTTGGTTTGGGTGTTAAAGACGTCAGCACTGTAAAGAGCCAGCAACCCACTTTGTTTTTAAATGTTTAAATAATTGTTCGTATGCTATGCCTGCTTGAATTATGATTAATTATACAAGTCACAACTTGGTATGAACCAACCCATGAATGAAGTATTATATTCAGGGGGTTGTTTTTTTGCCTTTTTAAATTTGTGAGTTGTTTTTTATTTTTTAATTTTTTTTTTTTAAAAAGGCTGGCTAAGAGAGGCCAGCTGGCATTATTACAGAGTAATACGGGAGAGCTGTGAGCATCAAGGAGGCACAGCGTGACGGAAGGCAGCCAGAAGGATTAAGGTATCTTAGAACTTCTTTGCTGCAGGCTTAGTCTGGTGGCAGAGGGAACACGTAATTCCTGCTTTATTTATTTTATTTGTGGTGTAAGCGAGAGAAGGAGTCGGAGTTTTGCCGCTGCTGTTTGCAGGCTGGGGGCAGAGGAGCTGGCGCTGGGCTGTCATGGAAGTACAGACGGAAGAAACAGGAGGGATGTTTTAGGTCACTTTTGTCCTAAAGCTGCCTTCCAGTGAGTCTGTAAGCAGAAAAGGGTAGTGAACGGGGCCGTTCGAATGGCGGAGGTCTCGGCGGAGGATTTGGGGTGATAAAAGCAGAGGCAGCTTGCACGCACCACTTCGGCGTTAATGCTAGGATGGCAGAACTCTGCAAGTATTTTAAAGTATTCGCACTGGATGTTCAGGGACTGCTATTGCCTCCTATCTTAGACAAATGTCTCATTTAACCTGTAAGAGGTTAGGCTACTTCTTATTTATGCCCAGTTCTTTATAAGCAACAAAAATAAAGCAGAAGGCGCTGATGTTTTTGAGATTTATTTCTGTTGAAACTCAGGAGAAAGGCTTATTTGTTTGGGTTGAGACTCAAGCCCCAGCAATGTCAGTCTGCTTCAGGACTTAGTTTTATATTGCAGGCATCATCGATACCAGCTTGTATGTGTATATATACACAGACATGTATTTATGGATGTATATGGGCGTATATATTTACTGAAGGCTCACAAAATTAATGATAAAGACCCAGACTCCAGTTTGGAGTCTTTCAGATTTACTTTGAATATCTAGATGTGAAGTTGACAGTATCACTTTAATACTTGCACTGACAGTATCTCTTAAATACTTCCCATATTCGGTTTTAAAACATAAGTACTAGTGCCTCTTATCTTCTGCGGCCACTGTTCTAAGAAAGAAAATCAACATTCTTTGTAGCTATTTTACTTTCAAGGTAGTGAGTCCTTGTGCCCTAATCTCTCTTGGAAGGGATTGTAGGAAGTGAAGTGCTGACTTGCTGCCTGTATTTAAATCCTCTTTGAGAACTTTTAATCTTTTTTATTTAATATTTTTAAGTCGGTTTGCAGTGCAACGCTACTCCTAGCTGCAGGGACGCTTGCATTTTAGGACGCACAGCCTGTTCCGTGGCGATTGAGATCTGGATGCTGGCGTATTTAGTAAGCCCTCGGGACAGAGGCCGGCTGGACCTTAGGAACAGCCCTTAAATACGCATGCATTCACCTTGTATAAAGCTGCTCATACTTCTGGAAATACCTCGTTCACAGTGGGTATGCCAAAAGGCTTAATGCTGGCATTACATCGTATTCGGTTGGCTGACATTATTGCCTTAGCTGGTCTGAGGTGGGCTAAGCCAAATGCCACCCAACCCCTCCGGCACTATTTACAAAAGTAATTTGAGAAAACTTAAGAGAGCTAACAGGTGGTGGGCACGTCCCGAAATGCTGGCAGAGGAACACTGTAACTCTCTTCGTATTTCTGACTATGTAAATGCTTGGGTTTTGCCTTACCATGGTCAAACTTTTTGAAAGGAAATCTTTCACTTCTCGCTTACTTCTGGGATACTCCTGAATTGGAGCCTTGAGTGTTTTATTAAGCATATTTGCTTCATTTCTAAGTCTGAGGTTTTTGAGTTGTGGGTTGCTGTTTGTTTTTTCAGTTCATGTCTAATGTTATGTGGCAAAAATATTTTTGTTCTTGGTGTATGTGTACTTTATAGCTTCTTAATATTGTCTACAGATCTTTTAGTGCGATTTGACTGGCCAAAAGCATAACAAACAGCAGAGTCTTTTATTGATAATTTTTTTCTTCTCTTCATTAAATTGCCATAATTGGTGCAAGATGAGCCTACACCTTAGGAAGAGGGGGAAGAAAATTGCAGCTGGTGAGATTTAAGCCTGGTCTGAAGTGAGTGTTGATAAGATAGGTCTGAAGAGGGAGGCCATGTTGTCACTGTGGCACTGTTAAATCTCTCTTGCGAAACAATTGCATGTAAATCTCCACCTATGTGGCTAATCATGTTTGCATTGTTAAACACTTCCATGGCACAGCAGTGCTCGCCGTGCTGCTTTAGATTAGATTAGCTGCATACAGTGTTGAATAGATAGCATTTTGAGTAGCAATGTGTCAGATGATACAGCCTGTGAGAAGTGACTGAAGCATCCTCCTTTCTCTTCCCTCTGCCTTGCCCAGCCCTGCAGGCCTGTCTCCAGGAGGCTTTTTAAACTCATTAGGGTCAACAGCTTAGTAGGGCTGGCCAGAGGAGGTGATCTGAAAATGGGGTTTTTCCTCTGTTGGAGAGGGACACTGTTACTTACAAAATAATACTGATTTTAAAAAGCAGCGGTACCCAAAATTCACTTTGTCTCGTACAAGGAGAGCATGTCACACTTTTTCTGTTGCACAGCGATTTTGTGATCAAGCCCTGGACGTAACAGTCCTGCACAGACTAAAATCTGCAAGTAGGTTATTAAAGAGAAGATACGTTTTTCTTGCATAGATGCTTAGATCCTAATCAGAGATTTTTTGATCTAGACGGCGAGGAAGGTGGTGCAACACAAGAAAGCTGCACTTCACGCAGCAGTAGTACGTGCCTCTGGGGGTCATTCTCAGACGGCTGACATGGGGATGTCACTGTTTGCCCACCTACCTTCAGAGGATGTCTGGTTTCTCGGCAGTTTGTGGATGCCTGTTGTTGTATAGAGGCGAAAATAAATATGCAGTTGCGGCAGTGTGCGTTGCTGGACGAGATGAGTTTGCTTTCAGAGCACAAGCCTCTCTATGCTGCTTAGTTTCCCCCCACCCTCCAAAAATTATTAAAATTAGTTTGGAGGAACAGATGCTTTCTAGACCACTTCTAATAGCTCTACTGACTGCTGCTCGGACAGACGACTGCCACTGGTTTTCTTCTTCACAGTACGTTCACAGTGTCATGACTCAGGCAAGCAGATACTCAATTATTAATGACTTATCTACAAAGAAAAATAATTAAAAACAAACCCAAAGCAATAGAGCACTTAATTAAGAGTTAGTGGTGGAGTTTCTGCTGTCTCTTGATGGAAAGCTTCCAAGAACAATTTTACCTTCCAGAAAGAGTACCTGCCTCAGCCTGCCTGATTAAAAATGCTGCCCGCGTAAAACAGAGGTTGGATCATACTTTTAGGCAGGCAAATAAACTTATTGATTGGACACTAATTGGAGTTCTGCAAAGTGGAACGAAGCCTGTACATATTTCAGAGACTTCACGTAGCAACCTGCCGTAGTGTTGTGTTGTAGATGATCCCAGGAGCCGCTTACAGAAGGCCAAAGGAGGCTTTGTCACAAAGTGAGTGAAGACATTTTGGTCCTCCATCTTTTACGGCATCTCTTGGTATCCTGTTGTCTTAGGAGCTCCCTCGGGCATTTCAGCAATGTCACTGTTACTGTGACATTTCAGCAATGTCACTGTTACTGTCCTGGCTGTAGTACCATTGACTTCGTTGATGTCTGTCCCTTTTCCGTGTTTTCAGAAACAATCTGTAGCAAACTTCCCTGCCAGTGGAAGGACAAGCCAAACGTCTTTAATAGAATTGAGGTTTTCTGAAAACATGGGTTAGCAGTACACACTTGTAGGGTGTAAATCCCTTGTGGAAGAGCTGTGTATGCAGTGTGTGCGAACGGGTCTGTTCGTCTCCCCGAGAGGTCACATCCAGGGTGGCTCCCGCTCCCCTGGCATCTCCTCCCCCAGCAGGTCTCTGAAGCTCCTCCAGTTTGGAGAACACAGCCCTACCAAGTCTTACAGCAGCAAGACTTGCGTGAATAAAAAGCTGTCTGGGTCTCAGGAACTGAATGACCTCTGTTCATGGGACCAGAGACCATGGTCAGCTGCTGTCAAAAAAAAAAAAAAAAATTTTTTTGCAGCTGAACTGAATTTCCAAAGTTGTTTATTTCCTTGTGTCTCTCTTGCTGTCTGGTTTGGTGTGTGCTGTACACTTGCTGCTTTTCTGCAATGTCTTCCTCCCTACCTGGAGTTTCTGTGGTTTGTTTTTCCATGCTGGTGCGTGGTGTAGACTTTTGCAGTCCTGTTGTCCTGTTCACCTTCCATCCGTGAATGTGTGTCTGTAGTTATTGAGGATGTATGAGCAACAAGCGTGCCGAGTAGTTGTCTAAATGTATTTTGGTAGCTTGAAATAAGGAGCAAAAGCAGCAGGACGTGACCAGGAACTGGTTTGCAAACCAAATGGGTGAGTGTTGTGTTAAATGAAGTAGCAGTCCTTTCGCTTTTTTTTTTCTCTCCTCCTTGTCTCAAAGTGCTGGCGCTTTCAGTACTGGAGGGTTTCATTTTCCCCACAGTCCTCTGTATGCCGCGTTAGCTGACAGTAACTAGCTGGTCAGGTAAATGATCTCAAGTCCTGTCCTCACGTCATTACTGTCTGTGGTGGTTTTGTTTCGCCTTTTCCCCCCTCCAGGCATAATAGACCGGAGGAGGGCTTTAATTTAATTACTTGGAAAGGAGAGTCGGTGAGTGGTCACTGAAGATCTTGCAGAGGGTTTTAACCTACAACTCGTTAGTGTGGCTCGAGATGGGGTGATCAGTGAAAACGGAGCAGGCAGCCTTTTACAATCAGTGCAATCATCTGCTTTAATTATGTTACTTTATGTTCCCTATACAGAAGTAAGTAGCCAAAATTAAATTTTATAAGGAGGCTGTTAATGAATCTTAAGTCACTCAATTTCTGCCTTTTCAGTTAAATTAGAGATAATAAATAGCTGAAACCTTGGCAGTGTCTGTTCTAAAACTTGTCTCTGGCTGAACTGTGCTTCCTCAGAGAATTAATGAGCAGAAAAATTATTTAAGCTTGAAGTTTTCTGTCCTTCCTGCCTGAGTTGTGTGGGTGTCAGAGGCTGGGAGGTGGTGTGATGTACTTCAGATGGATGGGTAGGGAGAGCAGCATTTCTGAGAGGTTGGGGTCCTTCTGATCTGCGTCAGGGATGGGCCCAAAACGAGCAGCAGAGAGAAGAACTGCAAAAGGGAGAGTTAACACCTGAAGTGTTGTCCCTGCCTCCAAGGTGGTTTCAGCAGCAGTGGTGTCAGGACATTCATGTCCATGTTGCCTTTCCAGTTTGTTTTTCAGCATGTTTAGTTAATGAAGTCTTGTTTTTTCTGAAGGCTCAGCTTGTCCCCGTCTTCGGGGAGATGCAGGCAATTGGTTTGCCCAGGTAGCAAAGCAAGCATCTCCCGAGCAACTCCATCTGAGTACGCGCTGCATTGGCTTGCCACAAGCTAATGTATCTTGATTTTCTTTTTTTCTTTTGACTTTAGCTATTCTTTGAAACCTAGGTATTGATCTATCCAAAACTGTAGGCTCTGAGCTGCTGTGAACCACCTTTGGGAAAGCTGAACAGGGCAGCTCCTGGCGGTATATGCATCTTGTCAGCTAAAGTGTGGTCCTTGACTGAGAACAGCAGAGACTAGCGTGTTCTCCCTCTCCTGAGGTAAATAAATACCTTCTGACAGTTAACTTGCTAGCTATGTATTTGTGCATTGTGTTAAGCGTGATTGCTGACATACCTGATTACTTTGAAATAGCAGATAAACATCTCTTTATACTGACTTAACCAAAAATGTTTTTGTTACAAGTTTGATTTATAAGAATGTGGCATTTTTTTTTGAGGTGTTTTTAAGCAAACGTATTATATAAGTGCAGCTGTATTGTTCGTAGTACAGTTTTGAAAGGGGATTGTTGAATATTATACCCTTAAAACTGCAAGACAAATTTCAGTCCATTTCAGAGATTCATGTGCGTGGTGGAAAGCCGTCCAACTGAAAGCATGCAGTGTGGCTGCTCCTTTTCAGATGTAGGGTGTTTATCAGCGTGGTGGTGGGTTGTTTGGGCGTTTTCTTTGTCTGTGTTTCTGTTACTGAGCACTAGGAAGCTTAAGGAAAATATCATCTGCATTTTTAACCTTGCTGAACAGCCAGCCTGCTCTGAAGCTCCTGATTAGTGCAGAATTTGGTCAGAAAGCGTGATTGAGAGTAGCAGCTTGTCACTGTGTGTGATTAATGACAGCTCCACCTGCCATGGAGCTTCCTGAGTGGTAACAGCAATCCAAGCTGGAGTGTCCTCTTCACTGAGTCGCAATTTAGGTTGCAGATTTATTCCCTCATCTTCCCAGCCCCCCACCCCCCAAGAGTGTAAAGCCTAAAGAAATGATCGGAAATACCTGTAAAGATCCAGGATTGCGACAGCAAACTGCTGGCCGGTGGGGTGAAATAGTGGCATAAGGAGTGGCACGGTTGTGTCGGTGGTTTTGGTTGTGAATAAATAGGATATATGAGTATGGGTATGCTGTGCTGCTTCCAAAACGGGTACTGCTAGTGCACGATGCTACGCAGAATTAGTTCAGGTGCACTCCCTGTGGGCAGTCCCAGTGGCTGTCCAGGATGCTCTGACTAGATTTTAACCATTTTTCAGGCTTGTTCTGTACAAATTCTCAATGAGAACCCTTACTGTTTTCTTTTTTGCATTGATTTCTCAATACTTAAGTTGAAATTTAACATCTGCTCCCCAGCACTTCTCCCTTTCTTAGAATCATAGGTTGAAAACCGCCTCTAAGATCATGAGGTCCAACCATCCACCCAACACCACCATTCCTACTACACCATATCCTGAAGTGCCACAGCTACATGTTTTTTTAAACACCTCCAGGGATGGGGACTCCACCACCTCCCTGCCCAAGCTCCTGTTTGGCTTACGCTGACCAAAACCCACCCAGCAGGAGGAGTGAGCCTGTATGTCATACCTGGCTTTGGAGAGCAAACCACCCTGGTACTAGACCTGGAGAGATAAAGGTACCTGGAATATATTCCTCAGTAGCTGATTTCTGCATGAGTGAAGTCTTGCAGACGTACTTAGTCATCCTGGTTGGTCTCACTATTATTCTGGAACGGAGTCTTTTGCACTGCTCGTTGCGCTAACTGCAGCCTAGATCGTAGAGACCTGCCTGGGGAAAGCACATGTATCTCCAGTGGGCAAAGAAGTTAAACCTCTACCAGAAATGAAACTGGGGAAGTATCACTAGTGGGAAGTAATGTTCTTCAATATTGTGCATCGGTGAGAGCCTGCTCCTGCTCCCTTGTTCTGATGCCTCAAGTAAACACTGTATGTAAATGATGCTTACAGTTTTGTAGCTGACAGATCTCAAATAAAAATACCAAAAAACCCACCCCAAAAAACCCAAGAAACACACACAATTTTGTTTTCTTCTGGCATTACAGCACCAGCTGCAGGTGGTCTGTCCTGGAAAAGCAAGTGATGGTCATGACAATGCACAGTGTAGTAGTAACGTCTTGTGGTAGGAAGCACAGGCAGGCTGGGGGAGGTCTGTAGTAATGCTGGAGGTCTGGAAGAGAATTTGAGAGGTGGCCATGGCAGATTGAGAGGGTGACTCAAGCACATTCTAGCATTGATTGCCTTTCTTAAAATAAAAGCTGCTTGCATTCATGGCAGTGAGGGTGGGATTCGTCTCCCCTTACTTCAGACATCTAAGTTTAAGCTCCTTGCCCCAGGGTGCCTGCACAGTCAGGAGAAAGAAATAGATTGCCCTCTGAGCATGGTGCCCGTTCTGAGTATCGTAGGCACTGAGCTTAAGCAAGAGCTGCTCTGGTGGGTGGCTTGTGCTTATGATTTGTTGCCTGGTTGTTAACCTCCTGAAGTTCAGCGAGGCCAAATGCAAGGTCCTGCACTTGGTGCGGGGCAGTCGCCAGTATCAGCACAGACTGAGTAATGGATACTGGTAGATGAAATATTGGACATGAGCCAGCAATGAGTGCCCACAGTCTAGAAAGCCAACCGTACCCTGGGCTGCATTAAAAGCAGCGTAGGCAGCAGGGTGAGGGAGGGGATTCTGCCCCTCTGCTCAGCTCTGCTGAGACCCCCTTGGGGGTGCTGCGTCCAGCTCTGGAGCCCCCAGCACAGGACAGACCTGGAGCTGTTGGAGTAGGGCCAGAGGAGGACACAGCAATGATGTGAGGGCTGGAACCCCTCTGCTGGGAGGAAAGGCTGGGAGAG